>Ga0307507_10007786_pt1 | contig 15272 bp, 14 predicted proteins | sample 7_EM_MG_FD_207223 | JGI IMG/M metagenome (GOLD analysis project Ga0307507, IMG submission 207223) | Populus trichocarpa ectomycorrhiza microbial communities from riparian zone in the Pacific Northwest, United States - 7_EM | ecosystem: Host-associated > Plants > Roots > Unclassified | place... | reverse complement strand
GCCTGTGAACTTCCTTTCCTTCATAGCCATTAACCATAGCCATGAACCATAGCCTACATTACGTGCTTCTAAAAGCCCCTTTTGATCAAGTAAGCAATCTGAACCGATAAATGGCAGTCTCAAAACTAAAAGAGTTTTTCCATAAGGGTCGTGGCTTCATGGATTAAGCTACTGGTTATTATGCATGCTGATAAAATTGATGCTAAAAAAGGGAAACAATCTTTTTTTGATAAAGTCTTAAGTTTTGACTTGAGCATTTTGTTTTTTGAAATATATACAGAAGGTCATCTCATCACAAACCATCAAAAGAGGCACCCAAATCAGAGTCCAAAATGGATACAAAGAACCATGAAAAAGCCATTTTTAATCTTACAACGGGTCAATTTCTATTTCCAAAATACATTACAATCAAAGGACTATATATTTTGAAAAACATGTGTTGGGTCTTTGACCAAAAAGCTTGATTTTTCAAAAAGATCTTTTTCAAACAAAGACATCTCTGATTTCATTTCAACAAACTAGACTTGAATAGACATGATCTTTGAAATGTGAGAGTTGATTCCAGAAGGAAGATTGTCAGACAAAACATCGATTGAGTCTGCGAAATCCTTGACAGAAATGACATCAACTCTTCTCAACACTCCTTGAAAAGTTGAGCCACCTAGGGGCAATACAGTGGACCCTAAAAAGGAAAAACAAGTAGTAGTTGGATCAGCTAAGGGGCAAAGAAAGATGATTAAATGAAGAATCGGTGAACGGAGGACAATGTGGTCAAAAAAAGATAATCAATGAACGAGCACGTTCAGATCACACCGGGGGCAATATTGTTCAAAAACATTCCATGATCTAGTGAACTCCAACAACAATTGAAAACAATGCTGCACTTGAGGGACAACTTCGTATCTTCATTTTGGGTTATCCATTGAAACATGGCTATAACAGATGTTATCATATAATTGCTTTTGAATGAATGTCAGAAGGACGCACACCACTAAGACTGATTGTGGGACAATGCTGCACTGGAAGGACATCTTCATATCGTCATCTGGCTAAAGACACGCTTCACCGCCTAAGTATGGGTGATAAAAGCAACATCATTAATGAGGCCAAGATATTTCTTTTCACAATCTGATTAGATGAGTTGAGGGGAATTTGTTGAAAAGAACACTAAGCATACAACCATGAGCCTTTTACTGCAAGCTATGAGATGCATGTCTGGACGATTGGATAGTTTCCAAGAAGACTGATGATAACATATACTTGAAGAGTATTATTTCAACTAGGGGCAAGTCCATGACTGATTGACAATCTAAAATGAGGTTAAAACACTAGAAAACCTCTTGATGAGTGTTGACATGATGTGCACAATCAATGAGAAAACAATTTCTCAGGAGAATCCAGAAGATGAATGATTGGTTAAGCTCATTCATGATGAATTAAGCAACACCGCACTTGGGCGGCACGATGATGCTTCGTAAGCAATGAGAGCAGATATCATCGCAGACAGCCTACGATAAGCACTGCACTTACATCTGAGTGGAAGGCTAGCACACGAATGAGACAATACATTGAAAGAATAAAGAAAGCTTTGAAAAGCAAACAAAGGCACCCAGTGATGATGTAACATCGAAGAGGGGGGACCTATATTTCAAATCAGGTAAGGATGCATGCATGTCATCTAACGTCAAAGCATTGCATATATTTTTGATTTGTTACAAGAAAAAGCCTCAATGTAGTCCAACAAGATTGAGGACGAAGAAAGAATCATTGAGTTGATGAACGACAAAGAATCATGGTTTTGACCCTGAAACTGGAGGAAGATGAGATAAGCCCTACAATTAGGAAAATCTCAAAGAAAAGAGAAGATTAACCTTGCCATCAGGAAATTATTAGGTCAACCCTGCAATCAAGAAGCCCTAATGCGATCAGGAGTTACCAAGCTAACCTTACCACTAGGAATCTTTGCGCAATCAAGAAGAAAAGTGAGAAGAACCCTACTATTAGGAAATTCTTGAAAAAAAAAGAAATTTCAAGCATTGTCATTAGGAAGAACAAGAAAAGCATACCCTCAAAGAAATGAGAAGAACAACCCTATTATCAGGAAGAGTCTTTAGGTTAACCCCGCAATCAGGAATTATTAGGTCAATCCTGCAATCAGGAAGCACTAAGTTTTCCAAACTCTATCATCTGAATATCAACCTTGCAATTAGAAAAAAAAAACGAGGTCAATCTTGCAAAATCATAAAATCAAAAAAGAAAGAAGGCATCAAGTGAAAAGCTTGATCAAACTTTATCATCAAAAAGAAAAGTGAGAAGAACCCTACCATTAGGAAATTCTCAGAAAAAAGAAAGAAGCAAGTTCCAACCTGCCAACAGGAAGAACACACACAGGATTTTGGTTCTAGTTAAAGGGAATTAGCGAAAGGAATCTCAGTTTAGCCCAACCACACAGGATTTTGGTTCTAATTAAAGGAGATTGGCGAAAAGAATCTCAGTTTAGCCCAATCACACAAGAATTTGGTTCTGGTTAAAGGGGATTGGTGAAAGGAATCTCAGTTTAGCCCAACCACACAGGAATTTGGTTCTGGTTAAAGGGGATTATCGAAAGAATCTTAGTTTAGCCCAACCACACAGGATTGGAATCTCAATTTAGCCCAATTACACAGGATTTTAGTTATGGTTAAGGGGGATTGGCGAAAGAAATCTCAGTTTATCCCAACCACATAGGATTTTGGTTCTGGTTAAAGGGGATTGGCGAAAGGAATCTCAGTTTAGCCCAACCACATATTACATTTTAGCTTTGATACAAAGGAACCGCTGAATGGGGTTTCTAGTCAACCAAGCTTTGACAAGATTAGTGTCGGAAATATAGTTTTGTTTATCTTTACAAAACTTACTACGCAAAGTTTTTGCTCCGTAAGTATTGTAAAGAGAGGGCATCTATTATAACCCATTTTTGGGTCCCTGCACAAAAAAGAAGAAAATGCAAAAAAATAAAAAAAATATATTCAGAAGAAAAATCCAAAAAAAAATATACAGTGAAAAGAGGATGCCAGAACACTCAAAACAATGGTCAAAAATTGGTTGAGGAGGTTCAAAAATACAAAGATTGAAATTTGACGGTATTTTGTTGAGTGATGAGAGCCCTGTTAACAAAGAAAATTCAATTTGAGGAAAAAAAGTCCAAAATCAGACATTTATGGACTCAATTAAATTTTATTGAAGGTTTAATTGAATTTATGAAGGGTTTGATTGCAAAAAAAATTGATTTTGGAGTTAATTTGTGCTTTAATTGGAAGAAATTAAAATTCTGGGGTCAAATTATTATTTTTTAGAGTTAATTTGGTCAAATCAGGGGCATAATTGCATAAATATTGAAGTGTGATGGCCAATTAGGGACTTAATTGAAGAAATCTGAAACCACGGACCAAAGTGGAAAAGGCGTGTAAATAGAGGGGCTGTAATTAAAACCAAATCAGGGGCCAACTTGAAGAAATTAGAAGTTTATTGCTCAATTGAGGGTCAAATTGCATAAATTAGAGACCAAGGACCAAGTTGAAAAAGGCGGCCAACTTCGAGGCCGACGATTGTTTTTTGACAAGGATGCAATTGCATTGATTTTTAAATCAAAATTGTAATTTAGGACTTGATTGAACAAATCACAAATTGAAGACTGATTTGGACTTTGACACATTTTGCCGCCCTTTTCTTTTAAATGAAACGACGTCATTTCATACACTGTTCATTAAAAAAAAAAGAAGGGAAAAGCCCAAAACGGTGCCGTTTTGAATGGCATTGTAGCCTTTCTTCTTCCCCTCGACACGCGAGGTAGGGGAAGAAGAAGACTTTTCTCCTTTGCTTTGCCCGTTCCCTCTTTCTTTGAAACCAGTAAAAAGATGCCGACCCAAAGCCCCCACTTGCCTAAAGCTCTGACAGGTGGCCTACCACGGACAAAAAAAACAGAGGGGATAAGTCCCCAGCTGGCGCCCCCATCCACCCTGCCATGTCCCCTGACCAGATAGAGGCAGGGCATTTTCACTGCCCTTCTCTGCCTATAAATATAGAGGCAGAGAAGAGGCACAAAAAAGACAAAAAAAGGAGAGGGTGGACTGACCCAAAGAAAGAAAAAAAAGAGGAGAAACAGAAGAATAGAAGAAAAGGAAGAAAACAGAGGAAGAGAGAGAGAGCAAGAAAAAAAACAGAGGAAAAGAAAAAAGAGAAAAAGGAAGTAGGAGAGTAGGAGGGACGAACAAAAAAGAAGACAGACGAGAGGCTGCCACCGTCGCCACCGCTAACAGCCACGCTCAGGCTACACCACCCCTAGGTAACCTCCTGTGCCCTGTTTATTTCCTTGCTCATTTGCATGCAGAACGTGAATAATTCACGTTCTGCAGCAAATGAGGTAGGGGCTGGTTACTGTGCTTATGCATAGTAAATAGCCCCTTTAGTTTTGGGCCGAGTCCGGCCCAACCCATTGATTTGGGCCGGGTTTGGCCCACTTCCAAAATAAAAAAGAAAAAAAGTTTTAAAAAATATTTTTTGGAATTTTGTAATTTTCCTGTGTATTTTTATGTCATTTTGATTAATATCGGGCAATATTTTTATGTTACTAAAAATACAAAATCTGATATGACAATACTCGGTTTTCATCAAAACTTTCAAAAATACAAAAAAATTTAAAAATAGAAAATATGTTTTTATGCATACAGCCATATGTCTCAAAGCTAAAAAAACCGTATTGTGTTTTTCATACACCAAAAAACAATGTTTTAGTATGCATTTTGGCTTTAATAACCAGTTTATTAAATTCAAGAGAACATTGGCCAAAATTTCAAAAATAACAAAAATTTTGTTTTGTTTTGTTTTAATATCGAAAATTACGAATTTATATGTAAAACGTATTCCTGATATTAAAAATATATTTTCTTTTGAGAAACATAGAAAAATTAGGTTTTTACCCGATAAGATAATGATCTCCTTACAGAGGAGGACTTTTCTTAAACCGTAGACAGACCGACAATTAGAAACCACAACAAGACTTTAGATTTTATTAGACAACAAAACAGTGCAGCTTACCTTAGGTAGGGCGTACTTGGGGTGCTAATACCTTTCTTTTCCGCAACCAGTCTCCGTACCTGATCTCTGAGACCAGTTAGGGTTCCTAGTAACCAGAATACTAGGTGGTGACTCTCATTCAAAATTTCCACTAATAAGAGACAAGAATTCTTTGTCTCTCCACCTTTACCAGATAGACCCATTCCATTTTCCTTGAGAGTGGTGGACGTTCGCTGTGAGGCCACACACGTGCGACACTTGATTTCAGATTTCTTCAATTAAGTCCTTAATTGGCCATTAAACTTCAATATTTATTCAATTAAGCCCCTGATTTGACCAAATTAACTCTAAAAAATTATAATTTGACCCCCAAACTTTAATTTCTTCCAATTAAAGCCCAAATTGACTCAAAAATCAATTTTTCTTGCAATCAAACCCTCCATAAATTCAATTAAACCTTCTGTAAAATTTAATTGAGTCCATAAACATATGATTTTGGACTTTTCTTCCTCAAATTGAATTTTCTTTGTCAACGAGGCTCTCATTAGTCAACAAAATACTGTCAAATTTTAATTTTTGTATTTTTAAACCTCCTCAACCAATTTTTGGTCATTTTTTAGGCGTTTTGGCATTCTCTAATCACTGCTATTATTTTTTTTGGATTTGTTTTTGTTTTTTTAGTTCGAATATATATTTTTTGATTTTTTTGAAGAAAGAAATTAAATTTGGGGAGTAACCCAAAAATGGGTTATGACAGTTGCCCCCCTCTTTATAATGCTTATGACAGAAAATCTCATAAGAGATTTTAGATAGTAAGCTTTGTAACGAAAAAAAAAAGAAAAAGATAATAGACACACCATATCAAGAAATGATGAATTGTTTTGAAAATATTTGAAGTGAGGGCTAGAAAGCGCACTCAGCGGAAAACAGAGAGGTTTTTTTTTTGTAAAATTCAAATTTTGAAATGATCGAATTGTCATGGGTGACCTACCCAAATGAAAAATGTGAAGTGGTTTCATTGTAATGGGTGACCTACCTAGATAAAAAGGAAAGAATGGTCTCATTGTAATGGAAATGATGGTCTCATTGTAATGGGTGACCTACCCAAAGAAAAAAGAAAAGAGTGGTCTCATTGTAATGGGTGACTTACCCAGATGGAGGAATGGTCTCATTGTAATGGGTGACCTACCCAGGTGGAAAAAGAAAAGAGTTTTCTCATTGTAATGGGTGACCTACACAGATAAAAAAACATGGAGAATGGTTTTATTGTAATGGGTGACCTGCCTAGAAAAAGATGGTGGGGGCTCAAAGGTGCACTCGAAAGGAGGTAGGGTTAACAAATGCACTACCCAAGAGATTGTGGCTCAAAGGCGCACTGGAAATGAGGTGAGGGTTCAAAGGCGCACTCGAAATGAGGTGATGGCTCAAAGGCGCACTCAAAATGAGGTAGGGTTATAAAACGCACTACCCAAGAGATGAGTGCTCAAAAGTGCACTCAAAAGGAAGCGAGGGCTCAAAGGCGAACTCAAAAAAAAAGTGAGGGCTCAAAGGCGCACTCGAAATGAGGTGAGGGCTCAAAGGCGCACTCAAAATGAGGTAGGGTTATAAAACACACTACCCAAGAGATGAGTGCTCAAAGGCGCACTCAAAAGGAAACGAGGGCTCAAAGGCGCACTAAAAAAGGAAGTGAGGGCTCAAAGGTGCACTCAAAATGAGGTGAGGGCTCAACGACGTACTCGAAAAGGAGGTAGGGTTAGAAAACTCATTACCTAAGAGAAGGTGGATCAAAGGCGCACTAAAAGAAGTAAGGGCTTAAAGGCGCACTCGAAAGGAGGTAGGTTTAGAAACACACTACCACCCTCGAAATGAGGTGAGGGCTCAAAGGCGAACTCAAAAGGAAGTGAGGGCTCAAAGGCGCACTAAAAAAGGAGGTAAGTTTAGAAAACACACTACCCAAGAGATGGTGGCTCAAAGGCGCACTAAAAAAGAAGTGAGGGCTCAAAGACGCACTCAGAAGGAAGTGAGGGCTCAATGGCGCACTCGAAAAGGAGGTAGGTTTAAAAACGCACTACCCAAGAGATGGTGGCTCAAAGGCGCACTAAAAGAGAAGTGAGGGCTCAAAGGCGCACTCAAAAGGAAGCGAGGGCTCAACGGCACACTCAAAAAGGAGGTAGGTTTAGAAAACACACTACCAATAGATGGTGGCTCAAAGGTGCACTAAAAAAATAGGTAGGGTTAGAAAACACACCACCCAAAAAGTGATGGTGTAACACCGATTTGCCAATGATGAAAGCAAATGCAATTATGATTGATATGCATGTATACTTACCTGAGAAATATAGGTTCCCATTTCTTCATGGTGCCTTTCTTTTCTCAAAAGTTGGATTGTTGGTAGTAAACTTCGATGGCTTTTTTGCTCTTGCTTACTCGAGTCATATCTTGTGATCTTGACCTCTGAGAAGGGCTTCATATCATCCTACTTCTTTGCCCTCCAACCTATATCTCAAGGTTGCCAATTCTGCCCGACATTTTTCTTAGAAAAGAAAATATAGAGCTTGCCCTACCATGTGTTTTTTATTGCCCCCCAGCTTGATCATGCCCCCCAAGTATTCAATTCGGGTTTGGGGATGAGGCTATGTGAAAGAAGGTTTGATAAAGAGTTGTTTTCATATAGAAATTTTGGAATTTCAAAGCTATTCCAAACACATAAATCATTTTGACATCGATTTAAAGCAAACTCGTTCTGAAGAAATTCAAATGATTCCTATAGAGAGGTTTTCAAAAGTGATGAAAACTTTTTGTTTTGCTTTTGGTGAAAAATATGAAGTAACATTTGGTTGGTCAAAAAAAGATTTAAGATTTAATTTGAGGGTTACAAAGAACCGGTCTTCAAAGCATTCATTTTATTTGCATGAATAATGATTTGGTTCGCATGAGAAAGAACTACCTATCGATCCAGATTGCTTGCCTTTAATCAGAAAGGGCTTGGTTAGGCACGTAATGTAGGCTTGGGCTCTTGGTGATGAAGAAAGAGGATACTTGCAGGCTCAAAAGGTGTTTAAGGGATTTCATGACTAAGGATCACTAGTACTTGTTTCCTGACCTTTTGCCTTTGGAATGTCTTTCCAAAATGGTCTACCATGCCCCCTAGTGTTGGGTTTGGGCTCTTCATTTGTTTTTTCTTTCTTCACTTGGTCGAGCATCATCATATCAGTTATTTTTGTGAGAAGCTCAATTATTTTGGACCCTTTGGTTTTTTTTTCTTGCCCCCCAGTTTTGTTTGGGCGCCTTTGATCATTAAAATTTTTCTCTTATGCCCCTCAGTGTTGCTTGGGCATTTTCAATCGGTGAGGTTTTTTGTATATCTCCCGCACTTGCTCCCCAGTGTGGGGTGTGATCCTAGCCAAAGTTCTTACTAAAAAACATTACTAGGCTCAAAAGGAGTCTGCAAAGGATATACTTCAGCCTCGTGAAAGGATTATCAAAGATGACCTTTCTTCATCTCAAATGCATGCATTTAGGAGCGGTAAGCCTTGCTTTCATGTGAGTATGTAAAGTGATTATTCATTCAAATAAAACTCAGCTTTGGAGTCACCTCATGGTGTTTTTTTGTTTTTGTTTTTCAAGTTTTCTAGGTGTATGGTTACCCTTCTAAGAAATCACTTGAATATCCAGAATTCGTTTGTTTTGGACAATCATCAATATGATTGCTGTTTTTTTGTACTAAACTTTGAATTCCCAAAAATTCTTGTGAACATGTGAGATCATGCATAGTTTTGGAAAAAAATAAAACATGTCATGAACACAGGAAAATACATGATCTTATTAATCAAGAAGACTCATTTGACAAAGAAGTCTTGTGGTATTATGAGCCAAATTACCAACATGATTAAACAAAAGGCAATAATAGGGCAGGTTTTATCCTTCCATTTTGGTAAATCTCCTCTTAGGCTAGCCTCCCTATAATAGTTCTTGGGATGATGGGGATAAAAACTGTGGTTGGAATTTGTGTCCTTCAAAATTTATGCTGCCCTTTCGCACCTTACCTGGACCATTGATGCTTCTAGATTCCCCAAACATTCCATTGCTAGTGCATTTCTAATCCATCGCTTCAAACATGATTAGGTAGAGGGTTCGTGTTCACATTAGGACTGTCTTCAAATGCTACCCACCCTGCATTGATTAATTGCAGAAGCTTTCTCTTGAAGGTGTTGCAAGTATGGATGTCATGTCCGGCAACACCAACATGGTATTCGCAAATGAGCTCTAACTTGTACCAGCCGAGGTAAGGTGGCTGTAAAGGTACCAGAGGTTTGGGAGCTACATGCCCGATGCTTAAGAGCTTCTGGTACATCTCATTCAGGAGTAGCGGTAATGGAGGTAGTTGTTCTTGGACCCTTTCGTAATTTCCAATTTGGCTTTTAGCTTGAAAGTTTTGGGGCTCAAGTTTTTTGATGTTGGCAATTTGGGATGGAGTGTGGTAGTTTTGGGGTGAGTTTTTCCTACCCCTGTAGCCATCTTCAACATGGTTGACCTTTTTTCTTTTGAAGCCTTTTTTCTCGGTGGGTGCAGAAATTCTATCACTCTTGACACCTTGCTTTCTACGTTCACACACTAGCATAATGTTAGTGAATTGCTGGGCTGAACTACCCATCACATGTTCGTAATATGGTGCTGCAAATAAAGAGACCATCTCTTTGTCCAGAAGTGGAGGACGGACTTGAGCAGCTGATTCTCGCCATCTTTGAGCATATTCCCTTATGCTTTCTTTTTTCTTTTTCTCTATATTTGACAAGCTGGTTCTGTCGGGAGCGATGTCCATGTTGTACTTGTACTGCTTGACAAAAGCATCCACCAGATCTTTCCATCTCTGGATTTTTGTGTTGTCCAATCTCATGTACCAGCTCAATGTTGCCCCACTTAAACTATCTTGAAAAAAGTGCATCAATAGTTTTTCATCATGTACTACCTCTACCATTTTATTACAGTAGGACTTGAGATGAGTCATGGGGCATTGTGTTCCACTGTATTTGATGAATTCCGGAACACAAAACTTCTTCGGGACAACCACATTTGGGACCAAACACATCTCTACTGCCCTTACTGGATCATATAAGTCTACCCCTTCAATGACTTTGATTCTGGCTTTCAGCGCCTCTATCTAATCTTGATCAATGCTATTAGATGACTTAGCCTCATGGGACTCGTTAGCAGATGCCTCCATGACTGTTGGGGTAGGTGCATGTGTCGTTGACTGCACAAATGTTGGATTTTGTTGAGGCTCTTGACCATGTTCGCTCATTCTTTCTTCAGGCTGAATTGTAGTAGAAGCCGGATTAAAGGTGACCGGTCGGTTAGAAGGACCTTCACCAGAGGTATTTCTTAGTGTTTGCTCGAGTAAGCTAGTGAGGCGAGCTACGCTTGTTTTCAGAGACTCCAACTCTTCTTGAAAATGGGCATCACGGTGAGCACGCTCTTTATCTTCCATATCTCTTGCTCGAAGTCGGGTGTTGTAGACTTTTTGGGGACCTATACTTCAACCTGGTATGTATGCATGTTATTTACAATGAATTAATGTATGCGAATATATGTACATGCACATTTAGGGAGCTCATACTCTAAGGATAGGTTTTGGGCCATTACATGATGGATAGGCTTTCTACCTGGTCTCAAAAAATGGTCTCATATTTGCCTAGTGACGGTCTTCGTAAAGACAGTGTGGGGGCGTTGCAAGGAATAGTTAAGGCACGTATGCCTACCATTACCAAGCAGACACTCAGATATGAGTTGGGTGTTTCACGTATCTGAACCCTAACCAATAGTCATAGGGCAGATCGCTAATCCCCCTCCTAACTTAGAGGCTTGTGTGTGCTTTCCAAAAATTAAAGCATGTGATGCATGAGACAATTCTATACAGTGGCATGAACAAATATGTATAGAAATTAAAGCGTGCAAGAAAATAAATAAAAGGCATATTAACAAAAAACACATAAACCAAACAACAGAATTATCAGACAAAAACAATGCTTAGTCCACAAAGTCCCTAGTGAAGTCGCCATTTTGTCGCACGTGTGCGGCGTCATGGCGATCATCCACCCTTAAAGGTATATGTAAGTCTATATGACAAATATAGAGAGATAAGGAATTCTTGTCTCTTATTAGTAAAATATGGAATGAGAGTCGTCACCTAGTATTTTGGTCACTAGGAACCCTAACTGGTCTCAGAGATGGGGTACGGAGACTGGTTGCATAAAAGGAAGGTATTAGCACCCCAACTACACCCTACCTGAGGTAAGCTGTATTGTTTTGTTGTCTGATAAAATCTAAGGTCTTGTTGTGGTTTCTAATTGTCGGTCTGTCTACAGTTTAAGAAAAGTCCTCATCTGTAAGGAGATCCTTATCTTATCGGGTAAAACCAATTGTTCTATGTCGTCAAAAGAAATACCTTGTTCTAAAATATGAAATGAGAGTCGTCACCTAGTATTTTGGTCACTAGGAACCCTAACTGGTCTCAGAGATGGGGTACGAAAACTGGTTACGTAAAAGGAAGGTATTAGCACCCCAACTATGCCCTACCTAAGGTAAGCTGTATTGTTTTGTTGTCTGATAAAAGCTAAGGTCTTGTTGTGGTTTCTAATTGTCGGTCTGTCTACGGTTTAAGAAAAGTCATTCTCTGTAAGGAGATCCTTATCTTATCGGGTAAAACCAATTGTTCTATGTCGTCAAAAGAAATACCTTTTTAATATCAGGAATACGTTTTACGTATAAATTTGTAATCTCTGATACTAAAACAAAACAAAATATTTTTTTAAAATTTTTGAAATATTGGCCAAATTCTCGTGACTTTAATAAACTGGTTATTAAAGCCAAAATGCATGCTAAAACATATTTTTTGAAGTTTTCTTTGTTATATGAAAATACAATATGATTTTTAGCTTTGAGGGACAAAAATATTTTTTTTTATGTTTTGATGAAAACCGGGTATTTTAATACCGGATTTGTATTTTTACGGTATAAAAATACAAACCAATATTCAACAAAATTTAGTAGAAAAATACACGGAAAATTACAATTTCAAAAAAAGAATTTTTTGGGCCAGACCTAGCTATTTGAGCTGGGCCCAACTATTCGGGCTGGGCTAGAATTGGCCTGGCCATGAACAATGGCTCTCCATTGTTCACATGCTATATGAACAGTGGAGGCTGGCAGCGAAGGAGAAGAAGGAAGAAGAGAGGGGCGGGGGAACTGACCTGTGGAGGCTCACGGTGGTGCTAGCTGGTGGCGGTGATGCTGGCGGTGGCGGCTCCAGGCAGCGGTCTTTCTCTCTTCTCTCCTCTACTTCTTTGCGTTTTTTTTTTCTTCTTTGTTTTTTTCTTCTTTTTTCTTTCGGTCTTCAGCTCCTTCCCTCTTCTGTTATGCTCCTTCCCCCTCTTTTTTCTTTCTTGCTTCTCCCCCCTTTGTATTTATAGGTAAAACTAGAGGGGGGAAGACCCCTACTACCCCTGCCAAAGGGGTAGGGTGGTCGGGGCGGCCACTGTGCAGCCGCCCCAGAACCGCCAAAGGGGTGCATCCCCTTTTCTTCCACCATGTGGCAAGCAAGTGGGGAGTTTTGTCGGCGTCTTTTTGGTGGTTTCAAAAAAAGAGGGAGCGTGCAAAGCAAGGGAGAAAAGTCTTCTTCTTCCCTTGTTCTCTTCGTGTCTAAGGGAAGAAGAAAACATATGGTGCCATTCAAAACGACACCGTTTTTGCTTTTTTTTTAAAAAAAAATGTATGAAACAACGCCGTTTTTCCCAAAACGCGCCGTTTCATTTAAATGGAAACTGGCGCCAAAACATGTCAGATGCAAACTCAAGCCTTCAATTTGCGCGCTTTTTTTCATTTTGGTCCTTGGTTTCAAATTTCTTCAATTAAGTCCCTAATTGGCCATCAAACTTCAATAATTATGCAATTAAGCCCCTGATATGACCAAATTAACTCTAAAAAAAATTATAATTTGACCCTAGAACTTTAATTTCTTCCAATTAAAGCACAAATTGAATTCAAAATTATTTTTTCTTGCAATCAAACCCTCCATAAATTCAATTAAACCTTCAATAAAATTTAATTGAGTCCATAAACATCTAATTTTGGACTTTTCTTCCTCAAATTGAATTTTTTTTGTCAACAGGGCTCTCATTAGTCAACAAAATACTGCCAAATTTTAATTTTTATATTTTAAAACCTCCTCAACTAGTTTTTAGTCATTTTCTGGGTGCTTTGGCATCCTTTGATCACTACTATTATTTTTTTTAGATTTGTTTTTGTTTTTTTCGTCCGAATATATATTTTTTTATTTTTTGGAAGAAAAAAATTAAATTTGGGGAGTAACCCAAAAATGAGTTATGATAGTTTATATGTCAGACTCTTAGCTGTAATGGGAGACTCGACACTGTTAGTTTCCTCATCAAATCAGGAGATCAATCTCATCCTTAAGCTTGCGTCTAGATTTTTACCTTCAAAACAATTTTATTTGACCTGACATCCTTTATAAATGTTGTATTCCTGGATGTGTAGATGATTTTGGACTTTTGAATCACATGATTTTGATATCCGAGGCTCAAGATATGCCTATTTAAATCAGTATTGTGAAAGTAGAGAGTCTTGCTGCAAGGGGGATTTCTACTCGATTTTGTAGCTCTGATTAGAGGTCCAAACAAACTTGGATTTCTGCTCATAATACCTCCCTGGAAAGCTTTATATAAGTACTTTAACTTTGATTCGGCTCACATTTAAATTACAAAATTCTAACATGGTGAAAAGCCTGCCACAAGAAACCAAGTCATAAACGTAAAGAAAATACTGAATTTCTTATCTTTAAATAATTAATTCACAAAGTCTCTTAGGCATGCCAAACTTATAAAAATAATTTTTAATAAGCTCAAATAAACTAAAAACATATTAAAAAGCATAATGTAACAAAAATAAAAATATATGTATATTTTGTATGTATGAATATTCATAAATGATATTTAAATATATAATATGTTGGTTAATTATATATATATATGGTTAATTATATATATATATATATATATATATATATATATATAGAGGGAAAAAGTCTTCTATTCACGCAATTAACTCATGAAACCCTTCAAAGACAAACAAATATACCCGAGAATGAAGACTTCGTCTTTCATGAGAAAATTTCAACGTCGCAAAGCCCAGTAAGCGTATCTGCGTCTGTGTCAATTTGATTGAGGCTGTAATCAGTTTGTTTGTTTTTATATTTTAAAAATATTTTTAAAAATTTTAAAATAAAAAATAATTATAACCACATTCTCATCTAAATTAATTAATTAATTAATTAAGAGCCCCGACAACGCATTTTGCAGAGAAAATGAATAGCACAAGTGGGTAGAACAATATCCAAACCTTTTTTCTCTGGATAAGCCACAAAGATAAAGCCTAATGAAGGCAAAAACCAACCCAAATGGTCGGACAGAGCAGAGAAGATAAAGGAAAATGGTTACGGGAGGAACCAATCAAAATAACGATCACTATGCTGCATATTCTAGCAATAACATAGCCATCGCCTTCCATTGTTTTCTCCTTATCATCCAACAGAAATGTTTCCTGCAAAGAAATAAATCAATACATTCCCCCGCAGCGGTAATGAGCACAAACACAAGCCTCATAGTTTCCGGCCCCAGCATATATCATGAACAATCAGAACCCCAACTATCCACCATGTCCAATGCGCAGAAGCACCCAAAGGTAGCTCCCAGAACACATACAAACTTTATATGCAACATACAAAAAGCCTGGAATTTGCAGAACAAGCAAACCCAGGGGGTGGAAGGAAGCAAAACAGAGTAATACCTGGACTCCCCTACTCTGAAATCAAACATGGAGAACAGAAAACCACGGTTATGCAACCCAAACTCCACCCCCCTGCAATTGGCATCTGCAGATCAATCACAAAGTCTGTTTCTAAAGGGTTGAGTCGCATCTTTTTCCATCAAAAGATAACCCGCCCTATCACAGCCATGCCACAAACTCACCATATCTGCTGACACCTTGTTTCGCGGGAACATCGGCCATGTGATTAGCGTCCCTCAGGGTATGAGAGTAAGATACCGAACACATGAATGAAGAGAACAATATCCAAACCTTCAACACTGTCTTCAAAGTACGTACGAATTAAGCCCTTGTATTACATCATTGAGGGGAAACAA
>Ga0307507_10007785_pt1 | contig 15274 bp, 8 predicted proteins | sample 7_EM_MG_FD_207223 | JGI IMG/M metagenome (GOLD analysis project Ga0307507, IMG submission 207223) | Populus trichocarpa ectomycorrhiza microbial communities from riparian zone in the Pacific Northwest, United States - 7_EM | ecosystem: Host-associated > Plants > Roots > Unclassified | place... | reverse complement strand
TACTTTTTTTTTTATTTTTTTATTTTTTTTTTACTTTTTTTATCATGTGCTTTGTATTATTCAACTACTGGGAACAGAGACTACGTGCAGCGCTAGCTATGGTAAAGAAACAACCCCATCCCCTTATTTTTCTCCAACCCGGCACTAGGGAAAAAGCCATCAACCCAAGTCTCTCTGGTACGAGACCAACCGCACACCAGCCACGCAAAATAAGAAATCCCCCTCCGACTAGGCGGTCGAAAAGAAAAATACAAATAAATACAACGGGAGAAATGACCAGGAAAACCCTTGCTTTAGACACCAACAAAATAAATAATTGTTATAACCACTAATGAAGCCCAAAGTAACCGACAATGAAGGAAGAACAATGGGGGAGCGGGGGCCACTAAAAACCCTTGCGGCGTTGCACACATTACTCGAGAACTCAAGGGGTTGAAATCCGCCACCGAGGCGGTACAATACGACGACTGAGCGTAACCGAGGTGTGCGACCGTGGAGAAATTGCGAGAGTGGCGTAAGGTAAAAGGGCAGTAGGATGCCAGTCGAGTGAGTGGATTGTAGCTGTAACTGAGCAGCGGGACGAGACCCGTAGGGTGAGAGGAGGGGTAAACCCTATAACCGTGGAAACTATTGGTAACCGTGTACGTGTCTGACTAGGCAGCCTCTAACGGAGGTGAAGAGAACAGAGAAATCGACCGTACCCTGTTGACAAGTTTTCTCCTACTGCGAACTGTAGTCCCAGCCGTCTGTAACATGGGCGAGAGGGTGTTGCCGACCGTGCGAGCGCTAAGCGCGCTAGCGAAACGCGAGCGGAGAGAGGGGGGAGTAGAGCCAAACGACCCCTAGAAACAAGGACGCCAGGGCCCAAGGACATGATGAGGGAAGTAAGGCGGGAGGGGGGGGGGTGCAGCTAACGGAGAGTGCGGGTGCAGCACACTGAGAGTGCGGTGGTGGTGGATGTTGACGATGAATTCTCGTGGTGTTGAGATTTCAATCGCCGGGTGTGTAGGGGAGATGGTTCGTGACCCAAATCCCTTGTCCCGAGGGTGCCCTTATACAGGGGTTCTTCGCTCAACCCTAACCCTGTGTGTCTCATACTCCCGCGTCACGCGACTCATGACTCATAGTGAGTCATAGTGTGAAATCCATCAGCTGACCCATCCGCATCAGCTGCGCCATACCTTTCAACCAATCAAAACTCATAAAACCAATCATGTGCCCCAACGGGGTCATATGCGTGAAACCCATGTCTCATAAGTATGAGTCATGTGCGAAATACATAAACCACATGACCACAATCGTGAGTCATGTCAATTATCAACCAATAACAATAAACCAATGACACGCTATTGCGTCGTCATGTGAAACCTATGAGTCAACTGATCTCACAGCGTAAAAGATAAAAAACCAATGACTAATAACTATTAGTCATGTGAGAGTCTGCCTTCCTTAGTCACCGTTTGTGACACGTAAGGGACGTGACATCTCTTGGTGTCTGCCAAGGCACCATCAACATCACTGGAATTTTGCATCCATCAAGCGCAAGACCACACCTGAGCGAAGCTAGACGAACGTGAACTGATCAGATGGAGATCTTCAGGCAGGCAGGCAGGCAATCAGGCAGTCAGGCAGGTAGGCTATAAGAAATATATTCGAAACCCCTAAGAACTCTAATGCTAAACACTATCACTAATTCACAATACGTCTAGGTAGACGCAACAACCATAGACGTGGCGTCAAATCAAACTCCCAGAGGCTCGAACAGTATCTCTTGGGCTTACCCTCGTGACCATACTCGTCAATGAAGGAAGCACTGTGCCTCCGTACCTCCTCGCTTTCCAAAATTCGCTAGCTATGGAAGCCAAACGAAATCTCTGGGACTTACGTTCATCACAGTTTTCGTCGTCGAACATACCCCTGCGCTTCGGTGTCATTTCGCCTTGAGCAGGATGCCAACCCAGTTCCGCCTAGTGTTGTATAAGCCACCGGCTCAAGAAATTGAGAGCGAGTGGTATACGTTTCGCAGGGGATTCCCCCCTCTCTCCACAGGCGGATGACGACATCCCAAGGCTGCCTTCACATCCATCCCCGGCGCCTGAGATATCCCAAGACGCACTGGATAATGCTACAAGTAAAGCGTCAGAGCCATCTCCCTCTTAAGGTTCACTTGCTTCATTAGCCGGCCCGGGATTAGCTCTGGGCTCCGGTCATCTGGGCTCCGGATCAGATGAATCTCTACGCAATTGCTCTTGTGCTATCACTTCATTCGCCCAATTAGTCACAGTGCCTGGTACAAGATAGTTGTGGCCCCTCAACGCGGGTCTCCATTAGCAAAATGTAAAAACCATCCTGGTCCACCAAGGAGGGTTATGGTCCGCCTGGTCCTCCTAGTCCACCCTGATCCACCCTGATCCACACTTTCGGTAAAATTTCCAAAACTGTGGATCAGAGCGGATCGGAGTGGACCAGTTGTGTTCAGGACAACCTTGGACCAGGCTCCGACATTTTCCTGATATGGGTTCCCTACCTACGTTATTCGGACGATGACAATAGATAAAGAAATCAAGCGGGTCTTCAAGCACTGGATTCGACAGGCGCCAGGCCCGTACCACTTCATCGTCATCGATGAAGAAATAAGTGCTCCACGAGAGTGGCCTGTTTGGATAGTCTCGTAGGAGTCAATGTCCTTCGCCTGTAGCGCCAAGTATGTACCGAATTGTCTCATGTCGTATGGATCTCGTAATTATGGCTCACAGTCCACGGATGTCAAAGGAATCCAACTCTGCAAACTGTACCCCGTTGACAGGACGCCAATTGAGCTGGCGATAATTAGGGTAGTCTGCGGGGCCATCAGCCGCGTGGAGGATCCAAACAATACGCACTGGGTGTGGACGTCCAAGTATAGTGCTCCAATCTACCACTTCTTAGTCAGTAAGTGAAAAGCCCAAACACGCGGATTATTTTGAAAAGGACTGACCTGTTGGCACCCGGCGATTTCGCGAGAGATAAGGTATGATTGGTCCTGGCGCAGGGCTGTCCGGTGGGCTGTTAGGTGGGCTGTTATGTGGGCTGTTAGGTGGGCTGTTTGCAGGGCTGTTTGCAGGGCTGTCTGCTGGGCTGTTTGCTGGACTGTTTGCTTGGCTGCTTCCTGAGCTGCTGCCTGCGCTGCTGAGTGGGGTATTGAGTAGGATTGGTACTTACGGCGACCCAGCTACTGGGGGAGTGTTTTATGGAGCAGGTATTCCTTGTCCTTGCATCGGGTGAGCAGCTTGAGTGACTGGTCTTTGCACTTGCGGTTGGTTGATCGGTGGTTGAGGTTGACCCTGCGAGACACCTGGAGCGAGTTGTGCTTGCGCCGGAACGACAGGAACGACTTGTTTTTTGGCCTGCAGTTGAGGTTGACCCGGAACAACACCTGGAGCGACTTGTCCTGGCACCGGAATGATAGGAACGCCCTGTCCTTCCCCTTCCGGTGGTGGTTGACCCGGAACGACTAGTCCTTGCGCTTGCGGTTGAGATTCACCTGGAACGACACCTAGAGCGACTTGTCCTGGGGCTGAAACGCTAGGAACGACTTGTCCTTGCGCTTATGGTTGAGGTTGACCCGGAACGACACCAGGAATGACTTGTGCTTGTGCCAGAACGGCACCTGGAATGACTTGCCCTTCCGCTTGGGGTTGGTTAATCGCCGGGAGAGAGTTTTGGGGAACGGGAGCTGCGTTCGGTTCAGCCGTAGCAGGACCCCATTGAATTGGGGCGCCCAGAGGTAGTAGCAGCGGGGGAACAGTCACCTGCGCAGTGGGGACTCCTGGCTGGCCCAGTGCAGGTACAGGCTGGCCCTTAGCCACAACCTGAATCTACTTGTTCATGGTGGTTGTCAACTAACTCATACAGTCCTTAACAAGTTGAACGATTGTCTCATCGGCCTCCCGCATACGAGCCACCTTATTCGCAGCTGATTCTATTGTGAGCTGATTGCACCAGGGCGCAATATTCTGATTTCTGCGACAATTTGCTGGAATTCTCCCATAGCAAAATTAGCGAGTGGCATAAAGTTCCTTGCTACCAGCTGATCTTTTACAAGTCGCCGCCATTCTTCATACACCACCGTGCCTGCATTATTACCTGGGAAGCCCATTCCTCCCTCATAGTGAGTAATTGACTGACCCCCTGGATTAAGGGGTGTTGCGCTGATCACCCCTACGAGAGAATTAGGCAGAAGTTGGTACGTCTGCCCCGCCGGAGGCTGCTGTGCTCCTGGATTATGCATGTAGACGTATTGTAGGTGGATGATATTCTGTGCCATATTGGTTGATTCTTGGTGTATCTAGATGAGAGTATTGGAACTAGTAGGCTGAATATGGTGGCAGTTGTGGACGTTCTGAATGTGAGATGGTTTTTGGTATGAAGTACCTAGTATGGCGCTCTATCCACTTTATATATACAACTCCCAGACGTTCTAGGAAGTTTGAAAGATTGAGGCTGTGTTTTCAAGATTGGCTAAAAACAGGTAAAACCTGACTCTCAAAGACAGGACTCTGCCATTATCCGATTCAACTTGAATAACGGATGATACGCGCATTTGCACGGGAACGGCTCTCATCTTGTAAGAAACAATAGCTGACGCTAGGTGACTGCTAAGCTACACCCCATGGACAACTAGTTCCGCTTAGGAGCATCCGAGCTCCTTGACCCTGCATGCGAACCACACGCTTGGACTCACGAGTAAACATAGCAGTACAAGTACCCTCTAATCTACACATAACTCATGATATAGACTGAGCAGACTCCCACCATGCCTAGCAAATCTCCATTCTGCCGACGAAAATACCTCCGGTCAGGCGCATATGAGAAACACCTGCAAAAAGCGCACGCAAATCTAGACATTGTTCTCGCGTACACCGTGGGATATCCATCATCCGGAGATATTTTCAACGACGTGCAAACAAGCATATTGCACTACCCCGATGCGCGCGAGCTCCAGGATTCCGACTATGAATCCGATCCGGATCCCACCGGATACGAGGTCGACGCATTTACTGCTCACGAGTCTGATACTGAGATACAGGACCACTCTACGTCTTCGTTACCCGGCCGACTGGAGCATTATCCACGCGCCAGAGCAGCAATTGGAGCCGTCAACGGATTTGAGCAAGAAAACCGCAATCTCTGCGAGAATCCGCGGGTACCATTCAGTTGTGCGAATGGTTGCAAACTGGTGGCTTGCTTCATTCAGAGTAAAATACCTAAATCACGAATGAATGAATACTTCTCGAGTGGCCTCTTTAGTTCTGCCTTGGGTGGCTATCGCTTTATGCATACCCTCGAGAATCACCTCCGGTCGTTGGACCCAGACAGTTCGTATCTGCAATGGTTCGAAGGACAAGTTGAGGATAGCAAGAGAACTCTGCCATTCTTTTATCGTAACCTCCTGGATTGGGTCAGATATCTCCTTCGCCAGATCGCATACCAGGATGCCTTGGTGTACCCCCCGAGGCGTGAATTCGATCCTAATGGTGAAAGGATCTATGCCGAAATGCAAACCGCGGAGTAGTGGTGGCATGTTCAACTACAGCGCCCTAACCTCCTTCACGGTAACCTTGGCTGACTAATTATAGAGGACACTTCCACCTGCTGAGACTGTAGTTCCCATTATTGGGCCATCCGATCAGACCCATCTCTGCATCTTCCCCAGTGACAATAAAGCGTGGCATGTCTATATTACGCTTGGAAATCTTCCGTCAGCCCGGCGCAACAGCCCTGGATCAATGGCTGTTCTGCTTCACGCAATATTGCCTGTCCCCCCCAAACTCTCAAAGTCCAGCAAAGCAGACCAATACCTGAGACAAGTCAACGCTGACACACTGCAAGACCTATTCCAATTAATTTTTGCGCCCCTGCAGCACGCAGCGCTTGATGCCGTCCCATTTGCTTGTGCTAACAGGAAGGTTCAGCGGGGCATCCCAATCTTGTCTGCATGGGTTGCGGACCATATGGACAACGTGACACTGCACGGGTTAATATCCAATGCCTGTCCGACATGTGGGGTACCTTCCGGGGAATTAGGAACCAACATCAAGAACTATCGAGCTAGAGATTACGCAAGATAGAAACGATATGGATATGAAAACCGGTTCCCAGGCTCGAAGTCAGACGGCACCCACATCAAGTTCGGCGCCATTGGTATCAATTTGGGCCAAAATGTTTTTCATGGACTTTACCGGGTCGTGGCGCCTAACTTGCACACCCCGGGCATACTCCCTATGTTTTATCTCGGATTATTTAAGTACATGATACACTCGATCCAAGCCTTTCTCAAGAAACACAGGCGACTGCAAGCTTTTAACGACATTGGGAAGGCTTTACCGCCGTACCCTGGGTTTTTGGTACTCAATAAAGCCTAACGCAAGGTTGCCTAGTGGCAAGAGCAAGAGATGAGGAATCTGGGGCGCTCTATGTCGCGAGTTCTGGCGGTGCCGCTGCATCCGCCACAGAGTTCACAAGTGATACCTTTCAAACATGCTCTCAGATGCGTCGGAGTGCTTGTCGACTTCAGTATGATGGCACAATACCGAAGCCACACGTCTGACACCATAGCTTATATGAAACATTATCTGGAGCAATTTCACAAGATAAAAGGTATCTTCTTGGAGTTTCGAGTAACTAAGCGTACACTGGCCAAGGTTGACGAGCAACGGTGGGAGATACGACACCAGAGAAGGCAGATGAGCCAGCCCGTGGCTCCCTCTAAACGGCGCCGGATCTGTGACGAGCATCGCGAAGAAGAGCTTGAGCGACGTATGGACCTGATCGATCACGAATCGCATTCCAACTTTATCAAGATAGATCTACTAAGTCATTTTAGTCAAGATATAGGCCAGTTTGGCAATATACCGATATATTAAACAGAGTTTGGAGAGCTCGCGCACAAGGAACAAATCAAGGATGGATGGCGACGATCGAATACAAATGATGCAGTGCGCCAAATCGTGCACAGCTACAGTCGTCAGCAAGCCATCCGAATCAGATTATTGAATCCTGAATCTCTTCTAAGCAGCGGCGCCGATCTCTCTGTGCATGTCCTGCAACATTTAGGAAGTACAACGAGTGCCGTAACCGCCCCGGTCGTCTGTAGGAGGATCCGGAAAGGGCGTCGGGATGACGTGTCCAACGTCTTGGATTATAGTAAGGTGTTGGGGCTCTTCCTCGAGAGTATATGTTGCGAATTGATCCGATATAGCCGGCAAAACGTGGCTACAGAGCGCCAGCTTCTGGAAGATCATGCGATACTTCAATCACTCCCGGTTGAACTACTAACAAAATTCGAAATACCGGTTGTCGCCTTCCAAGAAAGTGAAGTGGGCAATATTCACCGTCCGCGATGCACGCGTGCCCTACACTTCAGGAACCAGGGGAGTCACAATGATTGGGTTTGGGTCCAGGCTGGTTCTGAAGAGATGTATGGTGCGGTGAGGGGCCGTCTGGCGGCAAAGCTCGTGGCCCTCTTCAAAATCAGGCACTACACCTGTGAGAATGCTGTGCGTCGGGTCGCGGCTGTTCGGATATTGTGTGCAGTCAACTCAGGATTCCCCTCTGACATACATGGCCTTGTTACAGTGCAGATGAGAGAGGATGCTCCAGAGTTTACGATAGTTGACGTAGGGACAATTCACGGCCTGGCGCGCCTGATCCCGGAAGAGGAACGGCGCTGGCTGGTTAATAGCCAGATTGATTTGAGAACGTTCAATGAAATATATAAAGGAATCAGAACACTGGGGGGGAGGGGAGGCTGGCTGTGCGTGCGTATCCTAGTACTCGCACGGCTTTGCCGTCTCAAAAAACGCCGTCTGGCGAATTGTGGTGAGGTTTTACAAACTTCCTCGCCACGATTCGCCAGACCGCGTTTTGCACATCGTCAAGCTGTATATGTATAATATATAGAAGCAATTGCCGAGAAAATAGAGAGTACTAGCTAGTTTACCCTGTACACGTGAGATTTGGAACGGGGGTGCAGCCCGACGTTAGACATAGCAGGAGAAATACTTGAGGGCGCCCGGAAGAGGCAATGTGAAGCTGGCGCCGTCATGAGAAGGAAGTGAAGAGAACCGGAGCTAAGGTGTAGACAGGGCTTCAGTACGACGCGACATCGTGTCAGGAGATAGAGGGCGTTGCCAGGCAACAGAGGAAGCACCGGGTCCTTGCGTGCGTTGCAACGAAATTCAGGGCGCACTGGGCGTAGAGAACGCCGAAGCGACATTGCTCGCGTCAGGGCGCAACGCCGATGGATCTGACGCAAGGTACTTTTTTTGCTGATGTTTATCAGTATTCACATCAGCAATGCCGCCTCTAAAGTTATTGTCTTAAGAATTGGCGGATGTTGGCAGTGGTTGGAATTATTGACCGGTTAGCCTTGGAGACTTGCTCGGCCACCTGTGATCATGTGGTTGCTGCCAAGCATTTTTTCCTCACTCCAAATGTGCACCAATCAGAGAGACTTCACCAGACTTACCCACAACCCCCGGTACTAGTAGTCCACTGCGAAGCGAGTCCATGGTGAGGCGAGAACGCCCATACCGGTACAACTTTTTTTAGGACAGGGATTGGTATGGGCATTATCGCTATGCCACGGACTCGCTATGCCGCGGAATACCGTAGTGCTGTTTCTCAATTGAAGGAGGGGGTAACGAGGGATAGAATGGGTTGGTTCCTTGTTGGGTGGGCTTGAGTGATGGTGGGGGAGGCTGAAAGGTTGAGGCTCTGCCAGCACGACACGTTTCCAGTAGCTTGAAGTTGCTTTTTTTTCAAAGTGTGGTGGCACGAAAAGCAACGCGGCTCCGCTTTCGCGACTCGAGCAAGCCATGATACCGTTTCCAATCATTTCCTCGCCAAGCGGCAGAATCGAAAGGCAAGGGCTGCACTAATGCCGATCCCGGTATGGAGTAGTCGTTTTCCACAAGATAATGTACAGTATGAGAGACCTTTGGCGGTAACTCAAGTGCGGCAAACTGGCAGGGTACTAGCCTCCCCAGAGAGATAGGGGTTGCCGCATAGTAGGTATGCTAAGCAAGATAAACAAGGTTGAAGACAGCATTGTTGCGCTATTTTGGTATGGTCCGTAACGGTCTTAAGGGTTAGGATGCCCGTATAGAATCTGATGGTTGCCTTAGGAAAACCCACGCACTCTTGTCCATCTCACGCGGGCAAACGATTGCCGGGATTATTAGCGATATGGGGAGTGCGGTGTCTGGAGGGTACACATCGCAGTAGTGCGCCTAGGCTTGTATAGTATGATAGCATCATAAATGCGGCTCTGCGGAATCCCGGCCAGAACCTCCAACCTACAAGTCTCAACAGCACAACCGGTCGCACGACCACAGATGCCCTAGCGCATGATAGGCGGTATGCCTGGAATAAAAAATACTCTGGAAACATTGCGCGATTCTTCTCGGTGACTCCATCAATAGCCTTTGATAGGCTATTTATAATCTCCAAGTTATCCGCCAACCATTTCACCGGGGGAAACTCTCAGTGGTGCAGCTCCTCTAGGAAGTAGGGAGGGCTTAGTACAAGACAGATCGGCTTACCTGCAAGTGCTCTTTGTGTTTATAGCTTTAGGAAAGGCGATGAGGGGGTTGTTAAATGCTTAGTAACTTAACACTTGTTTGAGTTATACGTTTTTCAACTAATAATGGCTGGATCCAAATTGTCAAGTGATACTATAAGGAGTGCTCTTCCGGGATATAGGGTTAGGGTTATATCATCTGATCAGGCTAAGAGGACCGGTAAGTTACTTTTTTTGGATCCGTATACAATACTTAAAATCTGCAAGTCCCTTAAGTACTGGAACCAATAGCAAGATACAAGCACTTTGCTATTGTATCAGGCCCTCTCAGGCTAGGTGTACAGCCAATCACTCTTGGTTATTCATGAAATTCGGCAAAAGAAGGATTGAGAGAGTATGGGACAACCATTAATGCAACGTCACAAGAAGGGATAAGCTAGATATATGCTCATTTAGCTAGTAGGAAAGTCTAGATCGTGCTCAAATTGAACCCCGAAGCGCATACATCACGTTACTCTAAGTTCAACGATGCTGACGCAGGGAGAAGGCAACGGTGGCGGATAGGTCCAGTACTTTGAGGTATTATATAATGCCACAGTGGCAAAAGGAGAAAAGGCAAGAAGGTAAACTCCAGTTCCTGGAAAAATGCCATCGTTGATTGGCCTAGGTACGATATCGCTGAAAACACGACCAAAACAACCGAAATCCGTAGTGCCTGAAATTCCGATTTGCACCCCCACCTCTTAATCAATTAACCCAAAGAAAATATCCACAGATAGCCAAAGACTTAGCGAATCTGAAATCCACGTTTCTATAACCTAGCAAATTCCTTTGTTCTATTAGCAGCATTTAGTAGTTAGCGTGCCCCATCCTTAAACGATAGAGCCAAATGCCAAGAATTTATATAGGCTCCCATAGAAAAAGATAGATACTTCGGGAATTGACAAATCCATACCTCCATAGTTGATTAAATATTGCACTATATATGTACCGCAATTCCGGGATATATCACAATGAGAATACTCAGAATCGCCATTTTACGAAGAATTGATTCACCTTCCATGCAGGTGGCTAGGTTCTAGCACTCTGAAGAACTCTTTTTTTTAGTGTAAAAGTAGTTATTAACGATAAATTTTGTTAGGGAACTATACTCGAGTATTGTGTATATGCTTGGGATAAGAATTATAAAAGGTATGATATTTCTTTCGATCTAGATAGTTCCCCCTTCCCCTACTGAGAGGCGATGAGGGAGGGAAGGCTTCTATTCTATGATATATACCAAACAAAAGATAAGAAGGGCTCTAATTTGATAGTAAAAATATAAATGAAACCATAAAGGATATATGTCTTGAAGCAACCGGTCAGAAAAAAAGAAAGAGAAAAAAGGCATGAGGCAATGCTAGTGCTACCGCAACCATGGTTGATGGCTGAGCAAACAAAAAAAAAACATTTCCCGCTAATTTATCCTAGTCACTCCTCCCGCACACAGCGCAGCATTGAAGTCTATGAGAAATTGTGCAAATTCATTTCTGGGGGGATAACGAAGCCGCAAGTAGACTAAAGAGAAGGAACCGGAAAAAAAGGGAAAGAAAATAGAAAGAAATGGGGAAATATTATAAAACCAAGAGACAGAGAAAGGTAGTGGAGAGCACGTGGTAAGAGTGTTAAAGGGCCAAGTGGCTACCAGCCAGAAGCAGATCAGATGAAAATTCGGCGAAGAAGGAGGCGCGTTAGGCTTTAGCTTTGAAAATCAAAACCTGCGGATCCTTTTGGAACGGCACAGATTGGGATCGGACAACTCCTGTGAGGAAGGTGCTGTAGGTCGATCGCGTTTTAACGAGGGGACTGAATCTCTATTTCTGGACAGTAATTTCAAAATCGCATCATGTGACTTATGTCCGCGCTTCCGAGCCAGCGAAAGTGCTGTTCGACCAGTAAGATCTATCATATCGGAGTTAACATCCGCTCGCTCTAGCAGTGTCTTCACCACTCTCTCATGTCCTTCCCTGGCGGCTACAGGGGGGGGTGTTTGGCCAAGTTGGCACCTGGTGTTTGGGTTGGCATTGTTCCGATTCAGAAGCATCTTCAGGACCCCTTCATGTCTCTCCAAGGCGGCTATGTAAAGCGGGGCCTGGCCATGTCTATCCGCAGTGTTGGGGCTGACATCCGGTCGCTCTAGCAGGGTCTTCACCACTGCCTCATGTCCCTTCCAGGTGGCTACGAAGAGTGGCGTTTTGCTATATTTGTTCACGGTGTTTGGGTTAAGATCGTTCCGGTCCAGCAGCGTCCTCACGACCCCTTCATGTCCCTCGCAGGCGGCCATATAGAGCGGCGTACAGCCATGTTTATCCGCAGTGTTGGGGTTGACATCCACTCGCTCTAGTAGAGACTTTACAACTATCTCACGCCCTTTCCAGGCGGCCATGAAGAGTGGCGTTTGGCCATATTGGTTCACGGCATTGGGGTTAAGATCGTTCCGATCCAGAAGTATCTCCACGACCCCTTCATGTCCCCCATAGGCGGCCATGTGGAGCGGCGCATGGCCATGTTTATCCGCAGTGTTGGGGTTGACATCCGGTCGCTCTAGCAGGGTCTTCACCACTACCTCATGGCCTTTCTGGGCGGCTACGAAGAGTGGCGTTTTGCTATATTTGTTCACGGTGTTGGGGTTAACAACGTTCCGGTCCAGCAGCGTCCTCACGACCCCTTCATGTCCCTCGCAGGCGGCCATATAGAGCGGCGTACAGCCATATTTATCCGCAGTGTTGGGGTTGACATCCGCTCGCTCTACCAGCGCCTTCACCACTCTCTCATGTCCTCCCCTGGTGGCCACAAAGAGTGGAGTTTGGCCATCTTTATTCAGAGTGTTAGGGTCGACATCTACTCGCTCTAGTAGAAACTTTACCACTCTCTCACGCCCTTCCCTGGCGGCTATGAAGAGTGGTGTTTCGCCAAATTGGTTCATAGTGTTAGGGTTGACATCGTTCCGGTCCAGCAGCATCTTCACGACCCCTTCATGTCCTTTCCAGGCGGCCATGTAGAGCGGCGCTTGGCCATCTTCATTCGCAGCGTTGGGGTTGACATCAGCCCGCTCTAGTAGCATCTTCACTACTTCCTCATGTCCTTCCCAGGCGGCCACAAAGAGTGGCGTTTGGCCATGTTGGTCTACAGTGTTTGGGTTGACATCGTTCCGGTCCAGCAGCATCTTAACGACCCCTTCATCTCCCTCCCAGGCGGCGGCGCAGAGTGCTGTTTGGCCATATTGGTCCACAGTGTTGGGGTTGACATCGTCCCGGTCCAGCAGCATCTTAACGACCCCTTCATGCCCCTTACGGGGGGCTACGTAGGGCGGCCCTTGGCCACCATGATTCGCAGTCTGGAGATTTACATCTCTTGGTTCCAGTAGTATCTTGGGGACTCGCTGATCTCCGGTCAAGATGGCTCTCAAGAGTGGTGTTTGACTGTATTTATCCCTCTTATCAGGATCGACATCCGGCCGTTCTAAGAGCATCTCCACCACGCGCTCATGTCCACCTGCAGCAGCCCATAAAAGGGGCGTTGTACCATCTGCGTTCATTGTATCAGGGTTAACACCCTGTAATCCTAGTAGCATCTTTACCACATCGTCATGCCCCTTTCTAGCAGCCCAAGCAAATGCCGTATTTCCGTCAACATCAGTTGCATTGAGATCCCATTCCCTCATCTCCAATAAAGCACGTGTTATCTCCACTATCCCAAGGTAGGCTGCGCCGTGAAGACCTGTGAATCCCTCAAGGACATTACTTCCTTCTTGCTTAGGACGGTGCCACCACCAAGCCCTTTGATGAATCAAGAATAGCTTGGAGGATATATGCTTGTCGTAGCCGTCAAGAAGTCTCAATGCTAGTAATTTCACTCTTTCGTTCAGCTCCCTTCCTGCATGCGCTCCCCAGAAACAAGAGGCATAGCCAACAAAAAGAGCTGCTGCCGGTGGCGAATAAAGAGAAGTTGATAGGTCCCTGATGCTCTGAAAATTGAGGAAGGTCAAACAAATCTCGGCCATGATTGCGTGGGGACCATGGAACAGGGAGGAAGCATTAGAGAGATGCTCTTGGAGAGTGAAGTGAACAAGCCGGACCGTAGACGATGATGCCTCAACCGTAACGAGCCCCAACGAACAGCGTAGCACAGTTTCTATCGCAGGCATGTTTTCGGCATTCTGGTCTGTACCTCCTCTCTCTACACCCAGCGCCTGACATAACTCAAGAGCCTTCAATGGTCGCTTGGAATGTGATATCCACATGAGGGCTTCCATACCGAGCCGCGATTTGCCCTCACCTTGTGACCTTATTCGTGTGAGGGTTGCCGTGTATGCATCTCCAAGCCCCTTCCCTTTTGTCATGTCCTCTAGCCTTTTCCTTCTCCTGTAGATCGTCACCTCTTCCAGAATTGCGTCAATATTCAGCGCAACTAGGAGGAATCTAGCTACTAGTGTCAGTGAATTGCCCTTGTATGTGTTGTGGGAGTGCCCGGTATTGTTACTCACACTTCGGAAATGGTTTCAGGAATTATTCTCATAATATCCCTCCGCAAATCATCGTCCATTGCACGGGCCTCCGTGTCCCTCTCCAACCTCACACTCAAATATACCCTGATGTCATCTTCGGTAGGACTGACGGGTACGATAATGGCCTCGGCGAAGTATTTCTTCACGTCCTCCGCGACGTGAAATCTCCCAGTAAACAAGACCCGTGTCCTTGGTGACTCCTGAACAATATCTCGCAGTGACTCGAGCAGCTCCTGTCGACTCTTTGGAGTTGATTCATCTAAGGCGTCGATGCAGATATGTACTGGGGGTAGCAATGAGATAGCTGTCTTTAGCATTCCCACCATATCGGGCAACCGTAGACCTCGGTCAGGAAATCGCTTTCGAAACCTCTCTCGTATATCCTCGGGGATCTCTCTAATGCTCACAAGCTGCCTTAAGATAGCACCTAGCATGGCCGTTGCTGACTGCTCTTGGTGGGCAAGGAAATCACAATATAGCCAAGCGACAGCCATATTCTTTTCTTCAACCTGGTCACATAGGTTGTCAATCATTAGGGAACTAATATTTTATACTCGTCAGTGATATTTGCCTTCTTTCCCTTTTCCGGAAGCCGGGTGTTCTTACCACAGAAATGTCTTTCCTACACCTGGACCCCCTGAACAAAATAGCACCCGCTCAAGCGATCCATCCTCTCCCTTACTCCATTTCCGAAACTCGCTAGTTTCTAGAAACCAATCCCCCACTCCATCGAGCCGCTCGGCCCGCACGTCTTGGTGCCGCTGGTGAGGTTTTAGAGGCGATAGCCACTCCCGGATTTGATTATCCTCATCGGATATCGCTGTGTTGACGTTGATAAAATTATTGAAACAGCCGGTATTGCCGGTGATGGTTAGGTATTGCGATGATATTTGTGCCATGCTCCCTAAAACGCTTTGGACGAGTACCGGTAGTGTAATTAGAAATGTTGTATCGAGGAGTTTGAGGGGATCCAGTGGACCTTACGGTATCAAGTGGGGTAAGGCTTTGACGTTTCACAGGCACTTAAATTGAAGGATAGAGTACGGTACCGAGGGATGGAAAGGGCTGGCTTTTTTTTTGGGTGGGTTTGAGTGAAGGTGGGGGAGGTTGAAAAGTTGAGGCTTTGCAAGCACAACCCAAGTGTGGGCGGCCTAAAGCCGGGGGGC
>Ga0307507_10007784_pt1 | contig 15274 bp, 7 predicted proteins | sample 7_EM_MG_FD_207223 | JGI IMG/M metagenome (GOLD analysis project Ga0307507, IMG submission 207223) | Populus trichocarpa ectomycorrhiza microbial communities from riparian zone in the Pacific Northwest, United States - 7_EM | ecosystem: Host-associated > Plants > Roots > Unclassified | place... | reverse complement strand
TAATACTTTGTTCGATATAATAGGCTCTTTAGGTAATTAAATCTTTATAAATATATACTATAGCCCTATATATGGAGTATTAAGAGGCGAGATACATTATCGCAAAAGTTAAGTTAAATTTGGAATTGAATATTTGTAGATTTTGGGCCGACTACCTATATCTAACTTCTTATATAATAAAGCTACGATATCGCCATAATATAGAGGCGATAGAGAAGACAAAGGGCTTTTAGCTCGTACTATTTTGGAGATAATTAGACGTAGAGAAGTATGTAATTTTTGGTAGTAAGGCAAGATTGCGATAAAATAGACTAAAACGACCGACTACCTATGTCTAACTTCTCGTAAAATAGAGCTATAATATTGCTATAACGTAGAGGTAATAGAGAAGAAAAAGAGCTTTTAGCTTGTAGTATTTTAGAGATAATTAGACGTAGAGAAGTATATAAGGTATAGAGCTTCGAGCAGAGCTTCGAGCAGAGCTTCGAGCAGAGCCTCGTGCAGAGCTTCGAGCAGAGCTTCGAGCAGAGCTTCGAGCAGAGCCTCGTGCAGAGCTTTAAGAAAAGCCTCGTGCAGAGCTTTGAGTAGAGCCTTATGCAGAGCTTCGAGCAGAGCTTCGAGCAGAGCTTCGAGCAGAGCCTCGTGCAGAGCTTTAAGAAAAGCCTCGTGCAGAGCTTTGAGTAGAGCCTTATGCAGAGCTTCGAGCAGAGCAGTGAGGTAAGATAGTTTGCGACCAATAAGTTTTACAACTAACGATTTTTGCGACCGATGAAAATATAACTAACGAAAATACAACTAACTAATATAGCCACAACATTATTATTTTTTGTAATAGATAGAGAAATTAAAGAGCTCCTACCTTATAGTATTTTTATAATAACTAGATGTTATAAAAGGGTTAAGATACAGTGTTATAATAAAAGAGTTATTGCCTAATAAGAAACATTTAGTTCTTATATAAAGAGGGCCTATAAGCTCTTAGACCCTTAGGGAGGAATTCCTCTTAGTGCGATCTAATTAGTCTAAGAGTCCACAGGACTGGGATAAGGTCCACAAGCGTAGCGCTAGCCCTTAGCTTCGTCGTGGCGCAATTTCTCCCCGGGGTCTGATTTATGAGATAACACGGTCCAGAGTAGAGCCGGTGGAACCATGTGACAAGGAATGGTAGCCGAGGTCACGTAGTGTAATCTATATAATCTATATAATCTGTGTAGTCTATACAGAGCGCATAGAGCACACGTACTTCATAGAGCGAAGGGATTTCTTAGGCGTATGGTTATATATTTAAAGGACCACAGTCCCTACCTAGATAGTTCTCTCTTTGTAGTAAATCTCAGAATACAATTGGAGTTAATCTGTTAGGCAACCACTCCACTAATTATTATTATATTATTAAATTGTTCTTACCTATATACCTAGCCTAATAATAGGACCCACCGTAGTTCCTACTACAAGGTTCCGTTACACATTTACTACCAAGGTTATGGTATTAAATAAAGTCAAATAATATGCCACCTAAAGCACCAGTTACAATACTATTAACAGTAGCAACAACCTCAGGCTTAGGAGATACCAGTATAGCAGATACAGATTCTCAGTTAATTACACAAGGTTAGTTATAGGAAATAATTAATCACTTATAGGATAATAGTAGGATACTTAAAGAACGTATTAATGGAATTAGAGCAGTAAAGGTTAAGTTACCTTTAATTAAATAATTCTTAGGAGAGAAGTTAAAGCTTAAGGGATTTCTTACGCAGATACACTTTAAGGTAATACAAGAAGGAGTGAAGTTAGCAATATTACTAGATTAAGTAGCCTATATAGGGTTATTCCTGTTAGGAAGGGCACTTAAGTGGTTTAAACTATACCTTACTAAGATATAGGCTAATGGCATAACAACTACTAACTAAGACATACAGTATATATTTGCTAGTTAGAACGGGTTTGCGGAATAACTAATACAAATATTTAGAGACTTAGAGGCTATAACCACAGCGGAACAAAAGCTTTAGAACTTAGTACAGCGCACTTTAGCAATTAAGTATACCACGCAGTTTTAAACGCTAGCTACGCAGGTTAAATAGAATAATAGGGCGCTTATAGCATAGTATAAATAAGGACTTAAGGCTAAAGTCTAGGACGTAATCATCCTAATAGAAGATACAGAAACTCTAAGGGGGTTAATAGATCAGTTAATAAAGATTAATAATAGGATCTACTAAAGGGAACAAGCTAAGAAAGGGCAAGACAGAGTTCCACAGTTATATAAGGCGCAGAGTACGTAATAACTAACATAGAGTTAAAAACCATGGAGTAGTATAGAGCTAATAGACCTAAGTAGTACCAAAGAAACCTAAAGATAGAAAAAGAAACTATAAAAACCCAAAGGTTAAGGATCTAGTAATTAAAGGACTAAGGAGCAAAGGCTAAACTAGGGATCTCAGCAGCAGAAGACGTTTAGGCGGACTCTATAGCAAAGTTAGTGGTTTAGAGATAGAGCTTGTATAAATTGCGGAAAACAAGGTTATTTCGCCAGAGACTATAGAGGTAGTTAGAGTAACTACGTGGTAAAGGGAACCAGACCAGTAGGAGACACATATATACAGAGGGATAACGGTGTACTGTAAAGAACAAAAGAATGTTTAATTAATAGTTTTGCGTTTTATTACAATAACGCATACTAAATTTATAAAGACGCTAAGTATAGCACAAGCTATTGGCTATAGGAGCTATTATTATCTAAGTTTAGAGGAACCAATAAACCAGCTTATAGATCAGACATTAAAGACAATAAGTTTAACATAGGCAAAGCATTCACCAATAATAAGGTAATAAAGGCAGCTTACTAGGAGCATACAGACCTCGGAGAAGTTAAAACAGAAGTAGAGACTAAGACTATTACAGAACAAGGTTTAGTAACGGAGATTATAACACTATTAGATATAATTTCCATCGCTTTACAAGACAATAGGAGTAACGTTTAGAAGAAACTAGGCAAGTAGGCAACTACTAGTGCTAACTCATCACTTAATAAAGGCAAAAGGCTATAGGCTCAAGACTCTTAAGACGAGATATAAGACGCTTAAGATTCTCAAAATAAGATAAGACACGTAAAGGCACCCACAACAGATAAAACCAGATAGGACAGAGCTGAGACTTAGTTCACAGACAAATAAATAAGTATAGGACGCAAGTTTAAAAACTACAAGTTCAGGGAACAAATAAAAACGTTAGCAATCCCAGATAAACACAGTGTTTAGCCTAAAGATTAAAAAATTAATACCAGGATCAAAAAGTAAGATAACTATAAGGATCCAGCTGCAAGACGCAGAAAACAAGAAACTATAGATAAGTTCAAAATAAGAATTATTACATAGCAAGAGCAGAAACTAGACTAGAGATCTAGCATATCAAACCGTAAAAGGGATAGAGCACCTATATAAAGAATTACTAATAGACCAAGTGCAGGGACACCTAGGGTAAAGTAATTAAATAAACTAAAACAAGAAGAGGATCTAGATATCCCAACCAGGTTCAAAGAAAGACGTACCAAAGGATATTATAATACAGCAATAATAAGGTACTTTCTTACAGATAGACTATACACACTAAACCAGTTGTACGGGAAGTGGTATAGGCAACGACATAACAACAAATAGGAAGATTTTTATATATAGCTAGACAAAAAGGTAGTCCAAAACCAACCTATTACAAAAAAACGTATAAACCACATTAAAGAAGCATTAATCATAATATTAAGGAACCTAGAAGAGGGATCCAGGGACTAGAGAAGTAAATAACAAATCTTAGTACCTATAACAGAGATACCAGTAGTTAGGTTAGCTAGGTATAGGTTTAAACTTAAGAATAAAAACAAACCAAGAGTTAACCCAAGTCACTTAGCGTATTATACACTATTGTAGATAGCTTATGTAAATAACACGTATAACATATATAGAACACCAAAAGATAAGAACCAGAAATACCCAATAAGGATATATTAGGCACTAGAAGAAAAGCGGTTTAAAGACGCTAAGTATATATATAAATAGCACCTAGTAGAAGTATAAAGTTAAGGGGACTTAATACTTTAACCAAGAAGATTTCTTATGGAAGAATACCTAAACAGATAATAGTAGTGGGAGTGCCTAGAGAACACTTATCTATAATATAGAGAGAAAAAGAAACAAACTAAGTATTAGCCTAAGTTAAACTAAGTATAAATAGAATCTAGCAGCTAACAGTTAGGAAAAGGGAAGACGCATAGAACTAGAGGAAACTAGTATTAGAGCCTTAGACCCTTAAGGGAGTTTAAAGACAATACCTAAACTTATAAGTTAAATGGCAAGATCAGCAGTTTAAAGTATTAGTAGATAATAGAGCAATAAGGAACCACATATCACTAAAGGCAGTAAAAAGGATAGGGTTACCACATAGATAAAAGGAACACCTATATCCACTTATAACGATTTTAGGAGATTAGATAGCCTATAAAGAAGGCATTATTAATCTTAAAATAGGACCTATTCAGCTAACTATTAAAGGAAGACCAGTAAGAATGTCTTTCAATATCCTACCGTTAGGACAGGACGAGGCAATACTAGGAATGCCTTAGTTACAGAAGTACAATCCAAAGATTAATTAGGTTACAGGTTAGGTTAATATTAAGAATACTTAACAACACAGAATGTGACAGCAAGCCAAGTTGGTATAGTACCAAGTCAGAGCGACGTATAAAAAGACTAAGTAGGGCTTAAGTCATATACCAAAGAGATACTACAAGTATAGTAAAAAGTTATAGTTACTAGAAAGTAAAAAGCTATTAGAGCATGCAGCATAGGACTATAAGATAGAATTAGAAGAAGAAATAAGTCTAAGGTTCTTTCCAATCTACAAGCTTACTAAAGTAGAGTTAGTAGCGCTTAAGGAGTTTATCCAGGAGAACTTATAAAAGGGATATATTAGACCGTTATAGTCATTAGCAGGATATCCGGTACTATTCGCCCCAAAGAAAAACGGAAAACTTAGGATGTATATAGACTATAAACAGTTAAATAGCATTACTAGAAAGAACAGGTATCCTTTACCCTTAATTAGCGAAATCTAGGACAGGATAGGTAATGCGCAAATCTTTATAAAGATAGATTTAAGATAGGCATATTATTAAATTAGAATTAAGGAAGGCAACAAATAAAAGGCAGCTTTTAGGTCAAAGGAAGGACTATACAAGCCATTAGTTATATAATTCGGGCTTATAAACACACTAGCAACGTTCTAGAAGCAAATTAATAGTATATTAGGAGAACACCTTAATGAATTTATTATAGTATATCTCAACAATATTATCATCTACTTAATAAGTAAGGGAGAACATAGAGAACACGTTAAATAGGTCTTAAAGAGACTACAAGAAGAACAGATGCTAGTAGCAATTAAGAAATACGAGTTCTTTATAAAGAAGACCAATTTTGTAGGATTCATTATTAAACTAGGAAAAATTAGTATAGACCCAAAGAAAGTTAAAGCCATAGTAAGTTAGCAAGAACCAGAGAATATTACGCAGTTAAGGTTATTTCTAGGGTTTTGTAATTACTATAGGAGGTTTATAGCACAGTAGTTAAAAAGCATTAAACCATTTATAAGACTAACAAAGAAAGAGAAACCATAGGTTTAGGGTAGTAAATAGAAAAAGCTATTTTAGGAACTTAAAGAGTTATTTACCTAAGAACCAGTCCTCAAGATCTATTAACCAAAGTTAGACACGGTTATTAAAACGGATACATTAGACTTTATACTAGGAGCATATTTACTATAAAAGCACCAGGATACATAGCATCCAGTAGCGTACTATAGTTAGAAGATAACACCACTAGAGTTAAACTACAACATTTACAACAAGGAGTTACTAGGCATAGTTATAGCACTTAAGGAATGGAGAGCATTCTTACAAGGCACAGAGAAACCATTTATGGTTAAGACGGACCATAAGAACCTTATAGGGTTCCTAACGATAAAGGAACTCAACCAAAGACAGGTCAGATGGGTAGAAATGCTTATAGAATACCATTTCGAAATTCAGTATACTAAGGGTATAGACAATGCACGAGTAGACGCTCTAAGTAGAAAGACTAAACTACAGAATAAGGAAAAGCCGTTAGGAGCTTTATTACAAAAGGATTAAGATGGATTAATTAGGTATAATTATCTAAAGATTACAGCAACCAAAGAAAGTCAGATCCACAAATCACTAAATAGTAATTAGACGCAGAAGATCCAAAAAGTATAGGCAGAGGATCTAGACTCAGAGCAATATAAAAATAGAGAAGCAACGTATATACCTAAGTCTATTACAGAGGAGTTTATTAAGGAATTCCATAAGGGAATAATACAAGGACATAACGGGTCTACAGGACTAGTGTTAAGACTTTAAAAGGAGTATATTATTTAAGGAATCTGGGGACTAGCAAGATAAGTTATAAAAAAATATCTAAATTACTAGAGGAACAAATTAATAAGGCATAAGCCGTACAGAGGGCTACAACCTATTAAAATACTAGAAAGACCATGGGAGGTTATATTATAGGACTTTATTATTAAGTTACTAAAGTTAAAGGATCCTATTATAGGATAAGATTATAACGTAATTTTAGTAATAGTGGACAAGCTAATAAAGTGGGGATACTTTATAGCATACACAGAAGAGATATTAGTAGAAGATATCGCTAGAATCTATATAAAGGAAGTATTCGCAAGACATAGAGCACCAGGTAAGATTATATCAGACAGAGACCCAAGATTCATAGCAGTATTTTAGGAAGTATTTCTAGCAGAACAAGGGGTTTACGCAGTAACATCTATAGCATATTATCCATAGATAGACGGATAAACGGAAAAACCAAACTAGACACTAAAATAGTATCTAAGACACTATATTAACCACGTATAGAATAATTGGGTATCGTTGTTACCAGTTACACAGTTTACATACAACACAACACTATAAGAAGGAATGGGGATATTACCATTAGGCGAATTACGGGTATAAACTAAGAACGTCATTATCACCACGTTAAGTAAAAAAGACAAATAGCACAGCTAAACAAAGAATAGAGACGTTAATAAATCTTTATATAAGTCTTAAAGAAACAGCTAAACTAGTACAAAAGCAAATAAAAAGGTACTATAATGCTAAGAGATCTAAGGGACCAGATCTTAAGGAGAAAGATAAAGTATGGCTACTACACAAAAATTTCAAGAGTTGACAACTAAGTAAGAAGTTAGACTATATCAGACTAGGACCTTTTAAAATTATATAAAGGATTTTATTAGTCACGTATAAGTTAAACCTACTAGCCAAAATAAGAATTTACCCTATATAATATATCACAATACTAGAGCCAGTATACGGAAACGTTAAACCACCAGTGTATAAGGCAGACACATATAGAGGACAAGAGGAGGACGAATAGCAAGTTTTAAAGATCATCAGTTACAAGGATATAGATAATAAAACGTAGTATAAAGTAAAGTAGATAGGCTATAGTAAGACTACCTAGGAACCACTAAGCAATCTAGAGAACGCTATAGGAAAGGTAAAGAAGTATTAGAAAAAAGCAGGTTAGGGAGTATTAAAAAAGGATCGCTAAAGGACAAGTTACCTAAGGGGGACCTATAAGGAGCAACTACTACGTTACTTAGAGTTGTTTCCTTCTTTAGAAACTCTACCCTCTTATTACCTAGCTTAGACAGACCCTGTTAAACAAGTTTCTACTCCTTAGAATAAACCTTCTCACAAACCTTCTTAAGACGAAGAAGACGCGCCAAGGCAGATAGGTACGCCTTATAAGCGGCACAAGTACGCTAAAGCTCCGCGAGGGAGGCAGAGAGCTCATTGTTAAGTTTCGTAGTGGTAGATTAAATACAAGACCCTACAACAAGTTACTTAGGGAACTTAAAGATTATTAAGAGTTATAGGACGCGCACACTTAGCGTTAGAAACTGAACGAACGTTACAGGAAGAACAGACGTTTACTTTAGTGCACTCTAAGTAAAAGGACAGTTATTAGACAGTAGGACTTACCAGTGCAATATAAACCAACCCCTCTTTTGTATAACAAGAATATAAAGATGGCATTATCTTACCTAGCGACAGTATAGAGGAAACCGTACGCGCACAACAAAGGGTTAAAAAAGAAGGAGATGCTTTAGATATAATAAGTAAAAGTATTAACCAAATTAATTAAACGGATATTACACCTCTAGTAGACAACTTGGAGATGCTAGGAATCTTTAAGGACAAAGATAAAGTGGAGGGAGATAGTGTTACGGACAGCTTAAAAACGGTGTTATAACTACTAGAAGAAAAGTTGGAGGAAGCTAGTTAGTTAATATAGGCACAGTCTAGAGTAGAGCCAGTGGAACCATGTAACGAGGAATAGTAGCTAAGGTTATATAGTGTAATCTATATAATCTGTGTAATCTATGTGGTCTATATAGAGCGTATAGAGCACACGTACTTTATAAAGCGAAGGGATTTCTTAGGCGTATGGTTGTGTATTTAAAGGACCACAGTCCCTACCTAGATAGTTCTCTCTTTGTAGTAAATCTTAGAATATAATTAGAGTTAATCTGTTGGGTAACTACTCTACTAGTTATTATTATGTTGTTAAATTGTTCTTATCTATATACCCAGCCTAATAATAGGACCTACCGTAGTTCCTACTACAAGGTTCCGTTACACGTACCACTATAAGTAATATTTATGCACGTTAATAAAGCAAGTATACCGACACTAATTAGTAGACGTATAGATTAGGAAATACGCAATAAGCTAGAGCTTAAGAACCGTACTAGAAACAGTACACGGATCGCCTAGCCTTGTCTATTTTAGTTAAAGGAGAAAGCTATATTACCCTTAAAGCTTAAGACTACGTATTAGCTTAACTGCTGACGCGTTAGATCGCCTAGAGAATTATATCTTTATTTAAAGAAGATTACGACCTCTCTTAAGCTTAAGAGAATTTGTACTAGCCTTATAGCCAATACAATAGATTACTAAGAGAATAGCAGTCTTGCTAAGAACACTTTACAGGCCTAATAGCTATAGAGGACGTATACACCCTTACCTTTATACCCTTACCTCAAACCTTAATCTTAACCTTAACCTTGACCTTAACCATAACCCTTAACCTTAACCTTAAACTATAATATATATAAAGACACGATAATATGGAAATTGATTGGAAGGAGAGAATCGCCAGATATAGTTACGGGATTAATGTAGTAACTGCCTTAGAGGAAGACCTAGAAGAATATATAGAAATAAAAATCTACGAGTATATATATAAGAACTTTACGGATTATACATTACGGTTGCTATTCTAGGAAGAATTTAAAGGCTTTACTATTAAGGACTTTAGAAAGATACGCTCTATTATTAGAGTAAAGCTCCGTACTTACCTACTCTAAAGAGGAGTATATGTTGCTATACACAGTAATAGATACCCACTTTATAAGGTTCTGTATAATGCTCTTATAGAAGAGGAACCTTATAAATGGATAGATAAGGAAATTATAGGAGCTCTTAAGGAAGTCAGCCCTATAATTACAGTGGTACTATAAGAACGACTTAACTGAACATAAATAGCTCTGAAATTGAATCAAGCTATACCTTTGTTAGTTATAGCCTCTTTAGTTCCTATAACCCCCCCTAGCAGCCCACTACCTACCTATATAGTGCCGACGCCTGTAAACTATTAACTACCTCCACTACCTCCAACGCCTGTAATCCAGCCTATAGCTATAGCTACAACACCTGAAACGCAAATACCTACCCCTATAACACCCCAACTAGCTGTTGTATCTACACCCTAGTAAACTGCACCAACTGCTACCTAATAGTAAGCCGCACCTCCCTCTACCTAAGATTAACTACTTACTCTTCTTACTTAACTCCTATAGATATAGAATCAGCAATTATCACCTATGGTAACTGCCTCTACCCTCCCTCTAGTAACTGCCCCTATCCTACCTGGTCCTCCTCCTGCCCAGTATCTTTACCCTAGCACTACTAATACCGACCCTGCTATGTACCTGCCTATATACAGCAAGGAGGCAGCTACTATTACTAAGATCTACACAGACGACCAGAAGTATGATGGAGTGAGTAATAGCTTTAACTTTAAGTTAACTATCTTCTATGATATCTGTAAGAGAGCTGGTCTACCTCCTAAAGGCTATATAACTATATTCCTAACTATGCTAAAGGGACTTGCTTAGGATTACTACTATAATAGCAGCCTTTTAACCAGATTATTTACTGAGGCATGCAACTATATATGTTACTTTTTTAAAGGACTAGAGTACTATCGGAGAAACCTTACTAAATGGAACGCTACTAACTTCTAAGGAATTATTAATGAGAACCCTAATAAGCAAATCTATTAGAGTTTCTAACTACTCCTTAATAAGCTCTTAAAATATCGCCATAGATTATACCTAGAGTTTTATATAAACCTCTTCCTTATAAATAAACTAGTCACCGCTTGCCAAGGAATACTAGTATACTATATTACCATTTCCAACCCTTCTAAAGACCTCTCCCAGTTAATTAGTAAGTTGTAATCTTCTATAGTTATATAGGAGAAGGAACACCCTTTCTAGGCCTTAATAAGACCGTCTTAAGGAGCCTACTTTACGGATTGCATATACCGCTATAATATCCATAACAACTATAACTAAACCCGCTCCTATAGACAAAACACCGTCAGATCCCTAAAGGCTAAGTGCTATATTTACCAAAAGGAGAGCTGCCACTTATAGAAATATATAGAGGAGCGGAACCGTTCTAGAAATAAGTATAAAAGACGTTTTAATAATAATAAGGGCCGTAACAGTAACTTTAAAGAACGCTTTAGATAATATACTATCTACTATAAAGGAAACAATAATAATAAGTGCAATAAGACCTTTAAAGCTCTTATGCTAGACACAGACGCTAATAAAAATACTAATAACAACAATAGCGAGGAAGAATTAGAAGACCCTAATAGCTACTACCTTATATTATTTAGGACTCTTACTATAGATAAAGCAACCTCTATAAGCGTAGAACTAGCTAATAAGGCTTATGCTTACTTACTTACTATAACCTCTATAGAACCTACTACGGAAACTGACCTGTTTAACTATAATATAACAACCGCCGCTTCACGCTATACTTCTATAGTATTTATAGGAATTATAATTGATATTAATATGTTAAAGAAGTCTATGGTTGGTTATAGATAATTCTAGGCACTATAAAACGCGGACTAATCTATAAGACTTAATACCTTAACCAAAGGACAAGTTAACGTGTAGTTCGGTATTAGAATTACTACCTCTATTAAAACTGCGGATATTATCACCCCTATAGGTAAGATATAGTTTTATATTATCTATATGGATACCCCCTTCTTACTCTATTTAGCGGATATAGACAGACTCTAAATCTACTATAATAACCTTAGAAACGTTGTTATTACTCGCACCAAAAGAGTGCCAGTAGTGCGACGGTTTGGCTACCTATTTCTCTTATAGAGCTTATTACTATAGTTATATTTATCTAAATCCTTTAACGCGAACCCCTACTACTTAACAAATATAGAGCTACGGCGCCTATATCGTTGATTTGGACACCCCTTAGTTAAGAAATTATAAAAGCTACTCTACTATACTGGCCATAAAACTAATAGAATGGCCATTAAGCAACTAACTAAGTTCTACCACTATTATTAGAAGTTTAGCAAATTACTAGGCAGATTCCGCTTTACCCTATAAAACAACATTAATTTTAACTATAATATTATTGTTGATATTATATACATTAGCAGATCACCCCTTCTATATATTATTAATAAAGGAACGTGATTCTAAGCCGGTAGATGGCTATAAGACATCAGCGCCAAACATATATAGGACATTCTATAGATATACTAGATTAATATTTACCTAAGGCCACCAGACCTAATTACCCACAACGCTAGAAAGAACTTTGTTAGTAAAGAATTCAAGCAATATACCACTATTATAGGAATTAGTATAAAGAGAGTACTGGTTAAAGCATATAACTTCATTAGAATAGTAGAGCGCTACTATAGTCTATTACAGCAAGCCTATCAGATTATTATAACTAAAATCCCCAAAATTAATAAGGAGATGGGACTCTAAATGGCGTTTAAAGTAATTAACAATTTAGCTAGCCCTAAAGGACTAGTTCCTATACTTCTAGTCTTTAGAGCCTACCCCCAAATGGTTAAATCCAATGCACTATCCCCTACAGTTATATAACGCGCTGCTGCAATTAAAAAGGCTATAGTAGAGATATAGAAGCTATAAGCTAAACAATAGATTGCTAATGCGCTAAATATGCGAAATGGACCTAATGCTAATGCAATTCATGATCTCCCACTAAATTCGCCCATTTTGGTCTAGAGAGAAGGAAACACTAGCCAAAGCGGCTATTAGGATAGGCCATTTACCTTACTTACTATTAAGCGTGAAATATATACCGTTAAGCTGTCTAGCGGACCTATAGCCTTTTAATCTATGGTTGTAAAACCCTACCTTTAAGCAACTAAATCGTAGGAGCAAATTATTAGACTAGAATTGCTACCTAAACCTCTATCTAGGTTAGTTCTTCCTAAGACTGTCTTAAAGAGACCTACTAAAGCTTAGCAATAACCCCCAAAACAAGGCAGAGGACGCCCTCGCAAATACCCTCTACTTATAGCCATAACTAACACCACCATCTACCTATAGGATGTCAGTTAATTTAGTACTTAATTTAGCGCCTCTTAATAGAAGGAGTTTACTGGTCTACTTAAAAAGGGAGTTTTTAAGATTGTAAGACTTACGGATATACCACAAGGCGTACAACTCTTTAATTTGCAATTTATTAACAAGATTAAGAATAAGGAAACTAACAAAGCCTTTAAGAAATCCCAACTAGTTATATAAGCTTATAACGACTTAGAAAAGGAACTAGTTCTTACCCAATCACCAACCATTTAATAAGTTAGCCAATAACTAATTCTCTGTATCACCGCCATAAAGCTTCTATAGGCATGACTTTACCTCCAAAACATTTTATAGGCCTATATACAATCAACCACTACACTAAATTAAGAGTTCTATATATAACATCCGTATAAGCTAATTAAGCAACTTAGGATTAATAAGGCCTCAGTTTTAAAGGTTGTAAAACCACTCTATAGAGTACCGGAAGCCAGTAACCACTGGTTTAAAATATATTACTCGCATTATATCTAACAGTTGTATATGGACCAGTCTATATATAACCCCTATCTCCTACAGAGCAATAAGCCCTTCGGCATTATAGGCCTATAAACTAATAATACTCTATTCCTAGTAGATAAGACCTTTATAAACACAGAGTAAAATAAGCTGCATAAGGCCAAGTTTATAGCTAAGGAACGGGAACAGCTTACCGTTAATACACCCATTAAGTTTAATAGTGGAGTTATTCAGCTACTAGCTAACAGGAGTATTACGCTTACTTAAAAATAATAATGCATAAACCTTAGTATAATTAGCACTAAACTTACCACGAGTACGGGATTAAAAGGAGCTATAAAAACCTTAACCCTAAAGGACCAGTACATCGCCCAACGTGCTAGAGGTGTATATATCGCTTTAGTTTGCCAACTAGAAGCCTTATTTAATTTATCCTTTACCGCCCAAATAATTAACCCTAATAAGGAAGACATAAAATAGTTAAATAAGCTTCTAAACTGGCAAATCGAGTACGCCAATAAAGGCCTTAAGTTTGTTAAGTTAGATATCAAAACCCTATAGCTACTAGTATTTACGGACGCGTTGTTTACTAATAATAAGGACCTCTCTTCACAAATTAGCTACATTATTATACTAACTAATACTATAAAGAAGGCCAATATCGTTTATTAGAGCTTAGTTAAGTACAAAAGAGTTACTTAGAGCGTACTAGCTTCTGAACTCTACAGTATAGCCCATAGCTTTAATATCAGCATTACAATTAAGTCTATAGTAGACAAGATCCTACAAATTAACCTCTTACTTATACTTTACACTAACTCTAAGTCCTTATATAACTGTCTAGTACAACTTAGAACCACCTAAGAAAAACGCCTAATAATTAACATAATATACCTCTAGCAAGCTTATAAATGGAGACAGATTATAAAGGTAAAATGGATTAATAGAGAGGCCAACCCTACTAACGCCATAACAAAGGGAAAACCCTGCACGGCTCTTTAATGGCTTATTAATACAAACCAAATCGACCTATAAGTCGTAGAATAGGTTAAATAAATAAACTTAGATTTAGCTTAGCGTTATATAACTAATTGTAACGGAGCGGACCCTAAATTTAACCAGCTAATTAGGATTTTCTATACCCGGTATGGAAAATCACCATTAGCTCGCTTATTACTAGCGCCTTAGCGGCCCTTGTAACATATTAACCTATTACCCCTAACAATTCTTCTTCTTCTCCTTAGCTTAGCGTTTTCGTAATATAGCATTCTACAAGCTTTAGTTTAGAGGCATTTATATAAGCCGTAATACGGGTTATATAATTACGGACCTATAAAAGGAGCGTGGAAGCTATTGCGTATTAATTAGATCTCTAGTTATTACGTATATGCTATAAATAGTCTAGAAGTAGGCTTGGCTTTAGAGTATAGATTAGCCTTTTTTTTAGAGTTACTCTAGTGTTGGAATATTAGTTATATAATATGGTTATAAGACTATAAAGTGAGACCAGCTAATCTAACCTTAAAGCAACCCCTTACTTCGAGACAATAATTAACTACCAACTTCAACACCGCATACGTACCACTATAAGTGATATTCGTGCACGTTAATAAAGTGAGTATACCGACATTAAGACTTAAGGCTTCTAAATAGTATAAATTTTATAATACGGCTATTGCTTAGTCCTAATATTAATTTTATTAAATTTAAAAAACCTATTATTAAAATTATTTAATATATATTATATTTTATTAAATAGTCTACTAATATAGATATCTACTACTTAAATCTATTATAATACCTAGGAGGTGCTATAGTTAGGTCCTTCCTTAAAAATATCCTCCTTTGGCCTAAAGTGCCTCTACTACTACTAGGCGCTATATCTATATAGAAAACCTACTATAGCTCTAAAGAAAAGCACTAGTTATTAGGGTTAGAAGATTATAGTTAAATAGAAATACTAGTAGGCCTTATA
>Ga0307507_10007783_pt1 | contig 15274 bp, 6 predicted proteins | sample 7_EM_MG_FD_207223 | JGI IMG/M metagenome (GOLD analysis project Ga0307507, IMG submission 207223) | Populus trichocarpa ectomycorrhiza microbial communities from riparian zone in the Pacific Northwest, United States - 7_EM | ecosystem: Host-associated > Plants > Roots > Unclassified | place... | reverse complement strand
AAAGGTTAAATAACTTCTGCCAAATCTTAAAGCCAGATACTATTGGATATTTAAGGGATCTTATACTTCTCTCCTAGGGATATTGCGTGTTCCCATTAATCTAGCTATTAGTTTAATTTTAACAACTGTTTGAACCCCTTAAGGGCTTCTATATACTAGTATTATACCTTCTTTCTAACGAACGATAAGGTAGGTTCTATATTCTCCTTTAGCCAAGATAGCCATTCTTTAACTATTAAGGAAGGGTTAAGTAGTAGCTTCTTCTAAATTAATACTATAGACGTAATCTAGGTGCGGATCTGTTAAAGATAATCTTCCTATCTTAGGAAATACTTTATGTCCTAGTTATAGTATCGTCTGCTGTTCTTATACGCTTTCTGTTAATTCGTTGAGAGCTACGCATACAAGGTTACATTCTTATTAAAATCTATAACTTCTGGATAGGCTGGTTCTTGTAGTAGACCTTATTGAGGTGCTATACTATCTGGGTTAACGTGGGCCCAAATTCGCTAATCCACAAGGGCTTGGAGTTGCTATAGCCATTACTCCCAGTCTTCTAACTTATTGAGGATGATCGTCGTCGACGAGCTTAACGTTAGTGGAGTCATTTAACTGATAGGTAAAGGAGGGATTAAGATGGTATTTTGTCGTCAGGATCGTCCTATTATTAGAATCGTCCTTGTTATCAGATTAAGGTGGAATCTTATAAAATCTTATAGAATCTCGTCAAAGACTCGTCTTATAACAATTAAGGTAGGATTTCTGTCAGAGTCTAACAATAAGGTAGAATTTCTTCAAACGATTAAGTAATAGCTGAATAGCTTCTTAAGTTAGCGGACCGGGCTTATAACTATCACGAAAATTTGTGTAGAGGGGTTTATTGACTAAATGGGTTGATTAATTGATGATCTTAACTTAATCGTTTATTGATGTTAATGTCTTGACCTAGGGCCCCTAGGGCTCTGAAGAGATTTACAATACACGTGCCCCGTGCACGTGACTCGTGCACGTGTCCCACGCCTTAGAGAATACAGATTATCTGACACCAACCATTGAGGCCATTGGTAGGGTACCATATTTTCCCGATGTAGTGTTAATAATATTCTTAGCTTATACCCATAATTTGCCTTAAAAGGTAATATGCCTATCCCTTCCTATGGTATAGTATTGTATATAAACTATATAACTAGTAATAATAATACCTAATTATTCTGTGCGTAATTAATATAATGCCTTAAGTACTATTCCAATGTTTGGTTTAGTCTCTTTATCTATCCATCCGTTTATAAATGGTATATTATTAACGTTGCTGCTTAAACCCCTTATTTAGCTAAGAATACCTCCTAGAATGCTGCTATAAATATTAGATCTCTATCCAATATAATCTTTATTAGTGCTCTATGTCTTATAAACACCTCTTTAATATAAATTCTAGCTATATCTTCTACTAATACTTCTTCTATATATGCTATAAAGTAGCTCTACTTGGTTAACTTATCTACTATTACTAAAATTGTGTTATAATCTTATCTGGTAATAGGATCTTTTAACTTTAGTAACTTTATAATAAAGTCCTATAATATAACCTCCTATAGTCTTTCTAATATCTTAACTGGTTATAGCCCTCTATACGGCTTATATCTCATTAGTTTATTTCTTTAATAATTTAGACATTCCTTTATAACTTATCTTGCTAGTCCTTAAATTTCTTAAATAATATACTCTTCTTAGAGTCGCGACACTAAGCCTATAGCTCCGTTGTGTCCTTAAGTCATTCCCTTATAAAAGTCTTCTATAAACTCCTTTATAACTGCCCTTGGTATATATAGCCTCTTAGTACTTATATTGCTTTAACTCTAAATCCTTATCCTATACCTTTTAGATCCTTTATAACTATATACTCTTTAATGTCTTATAGATCCTACCTTTCTTTATTACTGTAATTTTAGAATAATTATACCTAATTAGTCCATCCTTATCTTTGCGTAGCATAGCTCCTAATAGCTTTTCTTTACTTTATAACTCTGCCCTTCTGCTAAGTGCATCTACTCTTGCATTTTTAGTACCCTTAGTATACTAAATTTTAAAATGGTATTCTATAAGCATCTTGGCCTATCTAACTTGTCTTTAGTTTAATTTCTTTATTATTAGGAATCTTGTTAAGTTCTTATGGTCTATCTTAACCATAAATAGTTTCTCTATACCTTTTAAAAATGCTCTCTATTCCTTAAGTGCTATAACTATACCTAGTAACTCCTTATTCTAGATATTATAGTTTAGTTCTACCAGTGTTATCTTTTAACTATAGTACGCTACTAGATGCTATCTATCTAAATATTTCTATAGTAAATACGCTCTTAGTACAAAGTGTAAGCTTATAGTGTAGGAGAATTAAATAAGCGACTTAATTCTAAATCTATGGAAATTAAGTAAACTAAATACATAAAAGGAGACCCGGAACTCCGTAGTCTATAACTCAATATTTAACCATATCCGAGATATATAAGGGTAGGGTCAATCCTGTCTCGGAGCCTCTTAGGCGACGATCTTGTGTCTTAGCGTAGTGCTAGTAAAATATTACATACCCCCCTAGATTTAATAGTGTAGTTAAAGCTGTAGCAAATAAAATAAAGATAAAAGCTATACTAAAATAGGAAATTTAGATATAACTTTAGGAGTAGTATAGGGTAATACTTAGGAATCTTTGTCAGTTATAGTAGTGATCTAATATTAAATGTCCACTAAATTCAATTGCTTTACCTATGCCTCGTGCCTTTAACGGGGTAGGATCTTGGTAAGACCATTAGCAGGCATCTTGTCTATAGGGACCCATTGTACGTCAATCTTTTTGTCTTAGACTTCTTGTCTAAGCCAGTGCTAATAGACGTTAATATGTCATAGCTTGGTGTTAAGCTTTGGTGTATTCTGTCTTAGGAGTTGTATAGTCTGCATATTGTCGCATAGCAGGGTAAAATCGCGTTCTAAATTGAGACCGATTGCCTTAAAGAAACGCTGCCACCAGATAATCTTAACAGCAGCTATAGACAGGAAGAGAAGCTCCGCTTTAGTAGTTAAGTAAGTCACTAATTATTATAGGGTTGCCTTCTAATTAATTAGTCCTCCAAATAGGATAAATAGGTATCCTTAAGAGCTCCGTCTAGTCTCTTTATAGTCTGTGTAACGGAACCTTATAGCAAGAACTACGGTGGGTTCGTCAATAGGCTAGGTATGTAGATATTCAAACGAAGTCAACAATGTAATAGTACAAGATAACAACTAGTGTGGAGTGGTTGCCCAATAGATTAACTCCAATTGTATTCTAAGATTTACTACAAAGAAAGAACTATCTAGGTAGGGACTGTGGTCCTTTAAATACACATCCTAACTCCTAAGAAACTCTCCTTTGTACGTAAGGTACGCCTTATACGTGTTGTATGTACGTTCCCTTTGTACACCTTGTACACCGCATATAACATTATATGACTTGCTTACCACTCTTTGTTACATGGTTCTACGGGATCCATCTTAGACCGTGCCTTAATTAACCAACTAGCTTCTTCTAACTCTTCTCTAAGTAGTCGTAACATTATACTTAAAGCGTCCGTAACACTATCTCCCTTCTCTTTATCTTTGTCCTTGAAGATCTCTAATATCTCTAAGTTATTTACTAGAGGTGTGACGTCCATCTAACCAACTTGGTTGATATCTTTACTTATTATGCCTAAAGCTTCTTCTTCTTCGCAAGCGCAACGTTGTGCTTATACAGTTGCTGCGATACTATCTCTAGGTGAGATAATGCCATCTCTGTGTTCTCGTTGTGCGAAAGAGGGGCTAGTTTATATTGCGTTAGCAAGTCCCTTGTCTTAGCAACCCTCTTCCTATTTAGAGTGCACTAAAGCAAACGTGCGGTCGTCCTGTGACGTCCGTTCCTCTTCCAACGCTAAGTATACGCGTTCTATTACTCTTAGTAGTTTTCTGGTTTCCTTGTTAATTGCTGCTAGGGTCCCAGGTTCAATCTGCCGCTATAAAGCTTAATAGTAACCTAGCGTAGGCTCTTGCTAAACTTAAGCGTTCTTATAACGCGGAGCAGAAGGCTCTAAAGGCCCGTATCGCGGCGTCCGCTTGGCTGCTTTGTCTTAAGAAGGTGCATAAGAAGGTGCGTTCTAAGGAGTGGAAACTTGTTTAATAGGGTCTAGAGGAGCTAGGTGACAAGAGAGTAGCGTCTCTAGTAAAGGAAACAACTCTAAGTACGTTGGCAGGCATTCCTCTTGGGTCCCCCTTAGGTGACTTATTCTTTGGCAACTATTCCCTATTACTGCCTAACCTGTTCTCTTCTAATACTCCTATACCTTTCCTATAGCGTTCTCTAGGTTACCTAGTAGTTCCCAGGTAGTCTCTATATAGCCTGTCCACTTTACTTTATACCATATTTTGTTATTAACGTCCTTGTAACTAATAATCCTTAAAACTTACCACTTATCTTCTTCTTGTCCTCTATATGTGTCTGCCTTATAGATTAGTGGCTTAATACTTCCGTGTACTAGTTCTAATATTACAACATACTATATAGGGTAGATTCTCATTTTTGCTGGTAAGTTAAGTCTGTACGTAACTTCTAAGATCTTTACTTTAACTGTAAATGGTCCTAGTCTAACGTGGTCCAACTTCTTACTTAGTTATCAACTCTTAAAATTTTTGTGTAGTAGCCATACTTTATCCCCCTCCTTAAGATCTAGTCCCTTAGATCTCTTAGCATTGTAGCACCTTTTTATTTTTTTTTATACTAGTTTAGCTGTTTCTTTAAGGTGATTATAAAGATTTATTAGTGTCTCCATTCTTTCTTTAGCTATACTACTTGTTTTCTTTACTTATCTTAGTAATAACGATGACCTTGGCTTATAGCTATAGTTTGCTTTAAAAGGTAACGTGCCTATTCCTTCCTATAGTGTAGCATTATATATAAACTGTGTAACTAGTAATAACAATACCTAATTGTTTTATGCATAATTAATATAATGCCTTAGATACTGTTCTAGTGTCTAGTTTAGTCTTTCTATCTAGCCATCTGTTTGTAGGTAATATGCAGTTAACATTACTGCTTAAACCCCTTGTTCTGCTAAGAATACTTCCCAAAATACTGCTATAAATCTTAGATCTCTATCTAATATAATCTTTATTAGTGCTCTATATCTTGCAAACACTTCCTTAATATAGATTCTAGCCATATCTTCTGCAGATATTTCTTCTGTGCATACTATAAAGTATGCCCACTTTGTTAGCTTGTCCACTATTACTAAAATCGCATTATAATCTTGTCCAGTAATAGGATCTTTTGACTTTAGTAACTTAACAATAAAGTCCTATAATATAACCTCCCATAGTCTATCTAGCGTTTTGATAGGTTATAGCCCTCTATACGGCTTATACCTTGTCAGTTTGTTTCTTTAGTAATTTAGACATTCCCTTATAACTTATCTAGCTAGTCCCTAAATTCCTTAAATAATATACTCTTCCTAAAGTCTTAACACTAAGCCTATAGCTCCATTATGTCCCTATATTATTCCTTTATAAAACTCTTTTATAAACTCTTTTGCTATTGCCCTTGGAATATAGGTTGCTTCCCTATTTTTATACTACTCTAAGTCTAAATCCTTTGCCTATGCTTCTTAGATCTTTTATACCTAATTTCTTTTTAGTAATTTATAAACCTAACCTTCTTTAGTTACTGTAATCTTTGGATAATTATACCTAATCAATCTATCTTAATTCTGTCGCAGTAAAGCTTCTAATAGCTTTCCTTTATTCTATAATTCAGCCTTTCTGCTTAGAGCGTCTGCTCGTGCATTGTCTATACCCTTAGTATGCTAAATCTCGAAATAATACTCTACAAGCATTTCCGCCTATTTAACCTATCTTTGGTTTAGTTCCTTTGTTATTAGGAACCCTATAAGGTTCTTATAGTCCGTCCTAACTATAAATAGTTTTTCTGTGCCTTATAAGAATACTCTCTATTCCTTAAGTACTGCAACTATACCTAACAACTTATTATAGATGTTATAGTTTAACTCTAGTGGTGTTATCTTTTAACTATAGTACGCTACTAGATGCTATGCGTCCAAATGCTTCTATAGCAAATATACTCCTAGTGCAAAGTCTAATATATCTGTTTCCACAACTGTCTCTAACTTTAGCTGGGAGATTTTAAGGATTAATTCCTAGGTGAACAACTCCTTAAGTTCTTTAAACAACTTTTTTTACTTATTTCCCCACACCTACAGTTTCTCCTTTTTTGTAAGTCTTGTAAATGGCTTAATACTTTTTAACCACTATGCTATAAACCTCCTATAGTAGTTGCAAAACCCTAGGAACGATTTTAACTATATAACGTTCTCTGGTTCTTGCTAACTCACTACAGCTTTAACTTTCTTTAGGTCCATGCTAATTTTTCCTAGTTTAATAATAAATTTAATAAAATTAGTCTTCCTAGTAAAGAACTCGCATTTCTTAATTACTACTAGCATCTTTTTTTTTATAGTCTCTCTAAGACCCACTTAACGTATTCTCCATACTCTTCCTTACTTATTAAGTAGATAATAATATTATTAAGATATACCATAATAAACTTATCTAGGTATTCTCCTAATATACTATTAATTCGCTTCTAGAACATTACTAGTGCGTTTATAAGCCCAAATTGCATAACTAATAGTTTATATAGTCCTTCCTTTAACCTAAAGGCTGCTTTCTATTTATTGCCTTTCTTAATCCTAATCTGATAATACGCCTACCTTAGATCTATCTTTATAAAGATCTTTACGTTGCCTATCCTGTCTTAGATTTTGCTAATTAAGGGTAAAGGATACCTATCCTTTCGCGTAATACTGTTCAACTATCTGTAGTTAATATATATTCTAAGTTTTCCGTTTTTCTTTAGGATGAATAGTACTGGATATCCTACTAACGACTATAACAGTCTAATATATCCCTTTTATAAGTTCTCCTAGATAAACTCCTTAAGTGCTACTGACTCGGTTTTAGTAAGCTTATAGATTGAAAAGAACTTTGGACTTATTTCTAGTTCCAATTCTATCTTATAGTCCCATACTGCATATTCTAACAGCTTTTCACTTTCTAGTGACTATAACTTTTTACCATACTTGTAGTATCTCTTTGGTACATAACTTAAGCCTTACTTAGTCTCTTTATATATTGCTCTAACTTAGTACCATACTAACTTAGTTTGCTGTCGCATCTTATATTATTAAGTATCCCTAATATTAACCTAACCTATAACCCAATTAATCCTTAGATTATATTTCCATAACTAAGGCATTCCTAATATCGCCTCGTCCTTTCCTAATAATAGGATATTAAAAGACACCTAGACTAGTCTCCCTTTAATAGTTAACTAAATATGTCCTATTTTAAGATTAATAATGCCTCCTCTATAGGCTATTAGATCTCCTAAAATTGTTATAAGTAGATATAGGTGTTCCTTTTATCTGTATGGTAACCCTATCCTTTCCACTGCTACTAGTAATACATAGTTTCTCATTACTCTACTGTCCACTAGTGCTTTAAACTACTGATCTTGCCACTTAACTTATAAGTTTAAGTGTTACCCTTGAATTCCCTTAAGGGTCTAAGGCTCTACTACTGGCTCCCTCTAGTCCTATAGGCCTCCCCTTTTCCTAACTACTAGCTGCTAGATCCTGCTTATACTTAGTCCTCTTTTAGCTAATGCTTAGTTTATTTCTTTTCCTCTATATGCTATAGATAAGTATTCTCTAGACAATTCTACCACTAATATCCCTCTAGGCATTCTTCCGTAAGGAATCTTCCTGGTTAAAGTATTAGGTCTCCTTAACTCTATACTTCCACTAGGTGCTATTTATGCATATACTTAGCGTTTCTAAACTTTCTTTTATCTAGTGCCCAATACATCCTTATTAGGTACTTCCGGTTTTTATCTTTTAGTGCTCTATACATATTACACATATTATCCATATAAGCTATCTATAATAGTATATAATGCGCTAAGTAACCTAGGTTAACTCTGGACTTGTCTCCGTCCTTAAGTTTAAACCTCTATCTAACTAATCTAACTATTAGTCTCTTATTTGCGAGTACTAAGATTTATCTTTCACTTCTCTAGTCCCTAGATCCTTCTTCTAGGTTCCTTAACGTTATAATTAATGCTCCTTTAATATAACTTATGCGTTTCTCCGTAATAGGTTAGTCTTAAACAACTTTTTTATTTAGCCATATATAGAAATCTTCCCATTTATCGCTGTGTCGTTGCCTATACCACTTTCCGTACAACTAGTTTAGTATATATAGTCTATCTATTAAAAAGTACCTTGTTATTGCTGTGTTATAACAACCTTTGGTATATCTTTCTTTAAATCTAGTTAGAATTCCTAAATCCTCTTCTTGCTCCAGTTCATTTAACCACTTTACTTTAAGCATCCCTGCCTTAGGCCTATTAGTGATTCTCTATATAGGTGCTCTGTCCCTTATACGACCTAGCGTAGCTAATCTCTTATCTAGCTTTTGCTCTTACTATACAATAATTCTTTGCCTAAACTTATTTATAGTTTCTTGTTTTCTGCGTCTTGCAGCTAGATCCTCAAAGTTATCTTACTTCTTGATCTTAGTATTAACTTTTTAATCTTTAGGCTGAACACTGCGTTCCCCTAGGAATAACGTTCTTACTTATTCCCTAAACTCGCAGTTTGTGAACTTACGTCCTATACTTATTTGTTTATCTTTAAACTAAGCCGTTGCCCTTTTCTAGCGGTTCTTGTCTATAGTAGGTCCTTATATATGTCTTATCTTGTCTTAAGAATCTTAAGCGTCTCACATCTCTTCTTAAGAATCTCAAGCCTGTAGCCTTTTGCCTTTATTAAGTGGTAAGCTAGCACTAGCAGTTATCTGCTTGCTTAATTGTCTTTAGATGTTGCTCCTTCTGTCTTATAAAGCGATGGATTCTGTATCTAACGGTGTTATAATACCCGTTACTAAACCGCGTTCTATAGTAGTCTTAGTCTCTGCTTCTGTTGCGTTATTAAGGTTTAAGTGCCCCTAGTTAGCCTCTCTTTCTTCCTTGTCGCTATTAATTAATAAGTACTCTAACTCCGTTATTATTATTGCTAATCTTTGTCCGTATATTGCTGTGACATCTTAATCCAGCTTATAGAGTTAATCTTGTTCTTCGTCTAACTCTCTGGTTCCCTTAAGTCCTCTTAACTCTGGCTCTTATAACTAATAGCTTGCGCCGTACTTAGCGTCCTTATAAATTTAGCATGCGTTATTATAACAAAACGCAAAATGCTTAACCGTGTATTCCGTTATACCACATAACCTTTTTATTACTGGTCCTGGTTCACCTTATTTAATGCCCCTTACTATATAATTTCTCTAACCACCTTTATAGTCTCTGGCATAGTGACCTTGTTTTCCGTAATTTATGCAAGCTCCATCTTTAAACCATTCTTCTTATTATAGAGTCTACCTAAATGTCTTCTGCTACTAAGATCCCTGGTTTAGCCTCTACTCCTTGGTCCTATAATTACTTAATCCTTAACCTCTAGGTTTCTATAGTTTCTTACTCCATCTTCTAGATTCTTTAATACCGCTTAGGTCTATTAGCTCTGGTCCGCCATTCTATAGTTTATAACTCTGTATCTACTGATATATACTCTGCGCCTTATACAACTGTAAAACTCTATCCTGCCCTTTCTTAGCTTGTTCCCTTTAGTAGATCCTATTATTAATCTTAATTGCTTAATTAATTAACTCCCTTAGGGTGTTCGCATCTTCTATTAGGATAATCACGTCCTGGACTTTTGCCTTAAGTCCCTATTTATACTATGCTATAAGCGTCTTGTTATTCCACTTGACCTATATCGCAAGCGTTTAAAACTATATTATGTACTTAATTGCTAAAGTGCGTTATACTAGACATTAAAGTTTTCTTTCCACTGTAGTTGTTGCCTTGGGGTCTCTAAATATCTACATTAACCTTTCCGCAAACCCATTCCAACTTAAGAACATATACCGAATATCTTGGTTAGTAGTTAATATACCGCTCACCTATATCTCTATAAGGTATAGTTTAAACCACTTAAGTGCTCTTCCTGTTAAGAACAGTCCTGTGTACGCTACTTAATCTATAGTTATTACTAGTTTCGCTCCTTCTTGTATAACCTTAAAGTGCATTTACGTTAGAAATCCTTTAAGTTTTAACTTCTTACCTAAGAATTGCTTAATTAAAGGTAACTTAACCTTGGCTGCTCCGATGCCATTAATTCTATCTTTAAGTACTTTACTATTGCCCTATAGCTGGTTAACTATTTCCTATAACTGTCCAACCATAACTAGTTACAAATCAGTGTCCCCCATGCTAGTATCCCCACTGGTACCTAAGGTGGTTGCCGCTGTTGGCGTTAACGTAACTAGTGCTTTAGGTGGCATATTATTTGACTTGTTAATACTATAACTAGGTAGTAAATATGTAACGGAACCTTATAGCAAGAACTACGGTGGGTTCGTTAATGGGCTAGGTGTGTAGATATTTGAATAAAGTTAATAATGTAACAGTATAAGATAACAACTAGTGTGGAGTAGTTGCCTAATAGATTAACTCCAATTGTATTCTGAGATTCACTATAAAGAAAGAACTATCTAGGTAGGGACTATGGCCCTTTAAATACACATCCTAACTCCTAAGAAACTCTCCTTTATATATAAGGTACGCCTTATATATATTATACGTACGTTCCCTTTGTACACCTCGTATACTATATACAATATTATATAACTCGCTTACTACTCTTCATTACATGGTTCTACGGGATCCATCCTGGACTGTGCCTTAATTAACTAATTAGCTTCTTCTGACTCTTCTCCAAGTAGTCGTAACATCGTACTTAAAGCGTCCGTAATAGTCCGTAAATACTGCGTTAGATACTCTATAAAAGGTAACGTCTTCTCCTTTAGGGTTTCTAAAGTAGATATATGCTCTAAATACTTCGCCAGAGTATTTAATAGCTATAGACTTTGTTCCAAGGCAATAGGCAATTGCTTGGTTTAATATATTAAGGTGCTTTTAATTTGGATTAGTAAGAAATTCGGCTAGCTTTAAATGTGTCTTTATAATATTAGGTCTTCTAAATATAGCAAGGTGCGTAAGGGAACCAACCCATTGCTAGTAGGCTAGTATTTTTTAAGGGTTTGTCTGCTAGTTAGACGGAATTAGTTCTTTAGCAGGAAGTAGTGACTTAGAAAATTTTTCTGGTTAAATATTGAATTAACTGGCTATCTTTTTAATATAGGAATCTTGGTAGAGCTAGAGCTTTCTACTTACACAATCTTGTTTAATTTAAATTCCTAGGAACTATTATAAGTCTCCTAGTGTACGGATTTTGTATTAATGTAGAAGTTTAGCTTTAAATTCTTCTAGTCTTTAAAGGTCCTTTTTAGTAAATAGAATGGCAATATTATCTACGTAAAAGAAGACAATAAGTTGTCTATTGGTGTAAAGGCAGTTAATACCTAAGATAGGCTTTAACCCAAATTTGGCCAGTATATTAGTAAGCTCTTTGTACCAAAGTAGTGGTAAGACTTTTAATCTGTATAGCGCCATAAGTAGCTTTAAGATATATCCGTTTTAATTAAAGCCTTCTAGGTAGTAATAGTAGACTAACTTATCTAGTCTTATATTTATAAATGTGTTTATAGTGTTATACTATTAAATCTCCAAATTAAATACGGCTGCTATAGCCATAAGGGCACGGAATATTAAGCAGCTAGGATTGCTGTATAGGTCTCTTCCTTAGTAATCTATAGGTCTCTTCCTTAGTAATCTATAGGTCTCTTCCTTAGTAATCTATAGGTCTCTTCCTTAGTAATCTATAGGTCTCTACAGACACACAGTTAAGCCTTTAGCTTTTGTAGGTAGCCGTTGCTATTAAACTTGTATTTAAAGACCCATTTTAGCGGAAGGATCTAGTTATTAGTTGCTTCTTCCTTTAGGACAGTCTTAAATATCCCTTGGCGTTTTAGGTCGTTGTATTCTTTTTCTATAGCCCTTTAAAAGCTAGTAGTTAAAGTGTACTTTCTTAGCTCTTTTAGATTCTTTAATTCTGGTAGAAGATTATCTTAATACAGGGAGGATCTAGTTTGGTTAATGTCCTTTACTAGTCCTATAATAAAGCCAGCGTAGTAACCAAATAGGGTAGGTATATTGGCTAATGCTAATACATACACTTGACGTTAAATTCGTTTAGAACCTTCTGGTAGGATATAGTTGGTAAAAGGATTAGCTAAGACTTTGTTAGCTTATAGAGCTATATTAGTTGCTTTATTAGATAGTTCTAGTAAGCTTGGCCAGGTAGGAATTGTTTTAATTATATCCAAGATATAGTCTTAAGGTCCTCCTGGTGTAGTATTTATTTCTAGCAGATCTAGAGATACCATTCTACTAGGAGTTAGTAGCTGTTTAATGTCCTTTATAGGAGGCTCTGCTAAGTTACTTAATATAGTTATTTAATCTATATTTGAGGTAGGTCTATATAGGATAGATTTATCCTTAGATTTGTCCTTGTAGAGAGGTTCTGGTAGACTAATTGCCTAAATAGTGTCTTCTATTGCTTCCCTAAGTAGGTAATTAATGTTTTAACCCTTAGGGTTATAGAACAAGATCTTATTAAATGTGACATCTCTAGTTTAAATGACTTTGTAAAGGCTTAGAATCTAGATTTAATAGATATTTGTTAAATTATAGCTGACTAGGTGTCCAATTGATGCATAAGGAGCTAGCTTATCTCCCTTTCTAACTTATTTATTTAGTGTATAGGTCTTGCAACCATATTTATACATATAGGTAATTGATAGTATCTTGCCGTAAGCGACCTCATATAGAGTTTTCTACCCTAGTTGCTTATTTAGTGTTTAATTAAGTGCATAGCTAGTAGCAAAGAAAGCCTCTAGTCCTAAAGATAGGGGTAAAAATACTTCTAGCTGCATAGACCTTAATTGTTCTATAAGGGTTTGTCTAGATTATTCTGCTCTACTATTTTGTTTTTTAGTATATAGTGCTTGGCATTTAAAGGTAATGCCTTTGTCTGCATACTACGTCTCTAGGGTGTCTTCTATTTGTCTAAATACTTATTTGTTATTACTCTAGAAGAAGGTAACATCTTAATAGAATTGTATTTTAATTAAATAGTAAGTCTTGCAAATGGTAGGTAGGATAGTAGCTTTGTCTTTATTCTTGGTGGTATATATAAAGTTAAATTTTTTTCTATTTTTATATCCGTTGTATTATACTACATACAATACTGCGCATGCAGCCTTGGGCTATGGCGCTATAGTTCTATATATATGAATCCTTTCTAGGCAGCTTAATATGTACTAATAGCTATGTCCTAATAGTTTATAAACCCCTAAGGGTTTATAGCTCCTTAGTAAAATACTAAGTTACTACAACTACTAGGGAATGAGAAAATGGTAGGAAAAACCATAGGAAATCCTAACACCTGTCCCTATTCTTTTGCAATTTATTTCTATCCTTTTGCTCTCTACTGTCCTTTTACTAAGAACCTAGTAGGAGTTACCTCCTCCTAGAATCCTATTTGTTTTATCTATTCTTCTATAGAACCTTCTACGCTAGTACTATGTACTAGTTTAGCTGCTTTAAGAGTCTCGCAGTCTTTACTATTAGCAAAGTGTTTTTCCTTACAATTAATGCAAAGAGGGGTAGTATGCTTGCAAGGCCTGCCTGATATTAAACAGGTAGGACAGCAGTGGTCTTTAGATAAATGTGCAGCCGTATAGAATCTACAGGCTCTAGTAGAGCATCTATCTCCTATATGGCCAAATTTTTGGTAGCTAGTGCACTGCGTAGTAGGGGAGACTTTGAGGTATTTTACTACCTTAGTAGCTGTACCTGCAATTGAGATCTCTTTTTGCTTAAGGATTTCTTGTCTTTTTTCCTTGTTCTCTATAGTAAAAACTATAGAGCCAAATCTGGTTTGTAGATCGTGTCTTTTTACACTAGATAAGATCCACCTAGGTAGTCCTTGTATCCTTATAGGATTAAAGGTCTCGATTTCTTCTTTTAGAAGCTTAGAGCCTCCCTCTCCTAGAAAAGGTAGGGTGGGAACCCTATGGGCTATAATTTGAACCCAGGGTTCTAGTTTTTGTTCTCTTTAAAAGGTAAAGCAGTTATGCCAGATCTCCTTATATTTAACTAGGAAATCTGCATTATATTCTTCTGTAGTTGTAAGGAGAATATTTTGTTTTCCTTTAGTTCTAGCTATAGACGCTAGTACTGGCTTTTCTACTTGCAGTTTTGATATAAATAGTTGATTGACTTTGTTTCGTATAGAGAAGGTATCTAGGGGTTGATCCTTTTCGTCTGTAATTAGGACTAGCTTTCTTTCTTATAGCTGCTTTTTCTTACTTCTAGTAGAAGTAGAACTCCTACTAGAAGGAGAAGGGGTAGAAGGTGGTAATAAGGACGGTAAGGGGGACGAAGAAGGGAGGTCCTTCTTTAGTAGGAGCTACCTCCTTACGGAGAGCCCTTACTTCTTCTACTAGTCCTTTTAGGACATTGTTTGCCTTCTCTTTTTCTTTTTCTTTTTCTTCTTCTTGTGTAAAGGGATTTCCTCCTAATATAATACTTCGTGTATAGTACACTAGCTGTTTAACTTGTTCTTTTATTTCTTCTCTTTCTTCTTCTTCTTCTTCTAGCCCTGTATAGGCCTGGGCTAGGCTATCTAAAGCGAAGCTTAGATGTTGTTCTAGAGAAAAGGAGTAGGAAGGCATATCAGCCGTACTATTCGTAGTAGTTGTTGGTTTTATTGTCTTTTTTGTAGGTTTTTGGTTTTCTTTTTTAGGAGAAGACTGAGGATGTTCTCTTTTTTCTCCTGTCCTAATAGGAGAAGGAGAAGGGGGAGAAAAAGTAGATATAGAATCTTTATCACTTATTTCTATAGGAGGTTTTTTTTTAGACCTATTAGGCCTTGGCATTTTGTATCTTATAGGGGGTTTTTCTAGTTTTTACTATCCTTATGCCCTTTCTCCTTACTAATCCTACTAGAAGATTTCTGGGGAGATTAGGCTAAAAGGCAGTAGAAAATCTAGCCTCTATATTTTGTGGTTTTGGTATTTGGTTTTGGTGTTCCTGTCCGTGCCTCGCTTATAAGCTAGGACCACCCCTAAGAAGAATTTTCTGTTGGGGGAAAGGGGGTAAAACGACAAATAAATC
>Ga0307507_10007782_pt1 | contig 15276 bp, 10 predicted proteins | sample 7_EM_MG_FD_207223 | JGI IMG/M metagenome (GOLD analysis project Ga0307507, IMG submission 207223) | Populus trichocarpa ectomycorrhiza microbial communities from riparian zone in the Pacific Northwest, United States - 7_EM | ecosystem: Host-associated > Plants > Roots > Unclassified | place... | reverse complement strand
ACCCAAAAACACTTCATTCAAGTAAGAATCTAAACTTTTCATGCTTACCAATCTAAGTTCTCCCAACTTTTCTTCTCCTCCTAGTGTGGCCAGCCCTCCTCACCTTTCTTATATCTTCCTTCACTTGGTTTTTCCTTAATTTAATGTTCCAAGTCTTTTAATCTTACAAGTTTTCAAGCTCTCTCTCACTTTTTCTTGTTTTTCTCTTAACTTCTCACGTTCTTCTCTTATTTTCTTTCTTTTTTTCTTTCCACATTTGTTACTGCCCAGTCGGCAGTTCATAACAGAAAAGGGTCTGCCTTGTTTTATTTTTAATGGCAAATTACCCTTTTACCCTTAATGAGTCTTTTTGCTTCCATTTGACAATCCTTATTTTTTAATAGTACTACCGAGCTCCGTTCATCCTAAAATTTTAACAAGATTTTATTTAATATATTTTAAGATTTCTCATAAAATGTTAGCTCAATCTAACATTCAGATTTAAAATTACGTCCAATAACGTAAAACTAGTCAAATTGTGATTTTTCGTCAAATTTCCGAATTTCTCTAAAAATTATGAAATTTTAACCCAAGTTAAGAAATCATATTAGAAGGCTCCACGTAAATTTTCAGATAACCCGATCGAGAGTTACAAATTTTTTTTCCTTTTGTTTTACATAAAACTATTCAATTTATAATTTTTCGCCCAGAGGTTTTACATTTAGCAAATACTTATCTCTCGATTTTTCTAGTTTTATTTTTAGTTATTATTTATAATTTTTTATTTATTAACATAAATAGTTCTCAATTTATTTGATTATATATATGAATAAACTTTTTTTATTATAACTTAGAATATTTTTAACCACAAAAATATATATATAAAAATTATATATATAATTTTTTTATATAAAAATATAATTTTTTTATATAAAAAAGTAATTTTACCCATAACAAAACACAAGTTAAATAACTAGTATAAATATAATTCATGAATACTAAATTTTGTATTATAAGAATAAAAGTACAGCCCTGAAATTCATAAGAGCACCTGAAGTGAATATTTTAAAAATCATAAAGTTTTGGGAAGGATAGGGGAATTGCAATTAGCTAGTCCAGTAATGTAATAATATGATCCCATAAATTAACTGTAAACTGAAAATGAAGGGAGTTTTACTGTATTTCATCTCATAAATTACTATTTATTAGAATAGTGATTTGCTTTACTATTTTTTTCTTGAAATTTTTTTAATTAATGTTTTTTTAATTTAATGTCATCCTTTAATATTAGATTTTTTTTCTATTTAATTATCACACTCTTATGACACGAATCCTAAATTTGACAGGTTAACCTGATTTAGTGGGTTAACCTGGTTGGCTCATTTTTTTTTTCTTAATTTTTTTTTCAATTTCTTCTGTTAATATTGATTTGATTGAGAATTAAATTTCATAATTTATTTTGTTTACTTTTCATTAGGTTATCTTGATCTTGTGACCCGAAAATAGTGTTTAACAAGTTAATCTGAGTTACATCGGTTTGTTTTCTATGTCTTTTATTTAATTAATTTTTTTTAATTTTATCATTCAACATTGGGTTGGTTGGGAATTGAGTTTTATAATCTATTTTGATTTGCTTTTTATTAGAATATCTTAGTCTTAAGATTAAGGTCAAGAGTTTTGGCATTTTAATCCTGGTTAAATCATGTCATTTTTTCTTTTCTTTTCTTTTTAAGAGGTTATATTGGTCTCATAACCTAGATCACGAGTCTTTCAACATTGAACTTGTTTTTTTATTGAGTTGTCCCCGTCTGATAAATCAAGTCGCGAGTTTAGCAGGTTAATCAAATTGACTCATTTTTTCTCTCTTTTTTTAATTGACTTTTTTTTTCCAATTTTATTAATTAATATTATGTTTGATTGAAAATTAGGTTTGATGATTTGTTTCAGTTTGTTTTTCATTAGGTTATCTTGGTCTCATGACTTGGTAGTGCTTAACAGTTAACTCGGGTTGACTTGACTTATTTTTTATGTTATTTTTTAATTAAAATTTTTACAAATTTCATCGTTCAACATTTGGTCTAACAGGGAAAATTACGAATTGAGCTTTATAATTTTTTTTGACTTTCTCTTTATGAGGTTATTTCAGTCTTAAAACCAAAGTTACAGATTTGATAGGTAAACGCGGGTAAAATTAGGTCATTTTTTTATTTTTTCTATAATGTTATCTCGGTTTGATGATTCGGGTCATGAGTTTGATGGATTAACTCATGTTGTTTTTTATGTTATTTTTTAATTGATTTTTTTTTTAATCTCATCTTTCAATATTGAGTTAATTGAAGATTGAAATTCATAATTTATTTTGATTTGTTTTTCATGGGGTTATCTCGGTCTTATGACCCGGGTTGCAAGTTTGACATATTAAATAGGGTTGGTTTTTAGATTCTTTTTTAATTGATTTTTTTTTTAATTTCATCACTTAATATTGAGTTGATTGAGAATTAGGCTTCATAATTTATCTTCATTTGTTTTCTATAGCGTTATCATAATCTTATAACCCGAGTCATGAATTTGACATGTTAACCCGTGTTATTCAAAGTCAATGTTAACCCGTGTTATTCAAAGTCAATCCAATATATCGTTATTTTAATATTAAAAAAGAAATCATCTTAAAATTTTATTTAATCAAGTATTGTTTTCATGAATTGTATGAGTTTTGAATCAATAAAATCAATTAAATTATATCGAGTAAATCTTTTATATGATTTTTTTTTCTAGGGAAAAAAGCATAAATAATATTTAAATAATTTTTTTATATTGAAGGAAATTTTTACTTAATTAACTACATCAGTCAAGCATGTAGTTTCAAGTAACGGGACATAAAATGCTTGCCGTTGCAAAGACTTCGTTATAGTGTCTACTCATCCCCAATTAGGCGCATATTACAGCAGTTGAGTCGTCGCCCAGCGAAACACAACACGCATGTCGCGCGCGTTAGCAAAGGATGAGGCCAGAGAGGCGGCAAAGCGCCACATAAATCTGCGTAGTAAACTGTAAAAGATTAAAAAATTAGAGTCCCCAATAAAGAATTCCACAAAATCCAAAAACGGACAACACCATTGGACCACGTCGGCACGTTAGCGGAATTCCAACCATTTTAGCAAACTCCAAAAATCTCCCTCACAGAGAAGTAGTTTCAGTTCATCCTTTTCTTCTCATAGAAAGTGCAGAGAAACTTAATAACTGGTTGCTTCAATATGGTATCCAATTCCTCTACCCTTCTCCTTACTTTTCCACTAAATTCTCCCGGAAAATGTTATTGTTTGTTTCCTGGTAAAAGAACACAAAGTTGTAGGTTGGATTTTGATTAGGTTGTAGATTTTTTTATGCTTTTCTTTTTATGCTTTGCTGCAGAGAAAGTAGTGGAAAGAAGGAAAATTGAAGCCTCTCTTAAAATAATAAGCAGTAATTCAATTCCTGTTACATTAGGTTTAAAGTTGAGTTATATTTCAATTGTTTAGCAACTAAATCTGTTAGATCCAATTTTCATGTTTGTAATTTCTGAGATAGCTTCTGTTTTGTTCATGCACTGAAAGTTTGATCTTGTTTTGATCCTGGCAGGTGTCAATAATTGTTTGTTTTGTACAGTGATACCTATTTGATCTCTGTACACAACTGTTAACCACAGTCTAGGTTAGGGTTTCTAAGGTAAAAGAGTTTGAAAATACTGAGCAACTTGCTGTGGCAACTTCAACTTTGAATTTGAGTATGATTCGTGTTAGTTCTATACAATTTTCTCATGAGTTAAGGGTTCACAATAGTCATGGATGCAGTAATCAACACACTGTAAGTAATTATCATTATCATTATTTTTTTAAACATTTCAATATGAAGTCAAATAAGCAAATGCAAAACTGAACTTTACATGGTCTGTTTTCCATTTTATATTTCCCTGTTTTTCACAGAGTGCAATCAGAAAGAGCAGAGTGCAGTTGATTAATGTCAATCTTTCTTCTCAATTTCTGGTATGTGCTCGTATTGATTTGAAAAGTTTATCTGTTATACTTATCACGTTCGTAGAAGCAATGCCTCACAATTACTAGTCTTTGTGCATGGTGTTTTTTTCTTCTTCTTACATTTGTGATCTCGTTCTGCCCATGAAGATTATTGGTGCTACCATTTTTTTCTCACTAAGTCACTATGCATCGCATTTTCTTTTATGATGAGTTTTATTTATTGTGTAAGCAGAGTCTGATACCATCAAATTTGTGTGATTTGCATGTTTAGCGACAGGATCCTTGGAGTCTCCATCTTCAAAACTGCATAAATAGGTCACTGAGTCCTGTACCTTCCAGATGTATTGTGTTCCTTTGCCGATCTGTTCTAACACCAGGTGAAGGAAATGGGATTCCTGTTCTGAAATCTGCAGCCATGGCCTTGACAAGGTATATTCACATGTCATTCACTTTTTTTGTGTGTCCCTGCAATATAAGATAATAGTCACTGCTGGGATTTCAATGAATAATTTTGCACTCTTTATTGATATGAAATCAAGTTTATATACACAAATTCTAGAATCCTAATTTAGGTAGGGTATGGTTGTTTAGGTTAAATCTATGCTATAGTAACATAGGACAACTACTTGGATGGATATTATGTAGCATTATAGATTGCAAGATAATAACAGAAGATACAACATGATTTTAGGCACAGGCTAGATGTGCTTTGTTGAAGTTTGATTCTGAACCATACAATCTTCCTTTATATGCCCCTGCAAGATTGCGCTTTCATCAGCAAGACCAATCTTGTTACGTAATCTTTTTGTATGCTCTCTAGACAATGGCTTAGTCAGCAGGTCAACCAATTGATCTTGTGTATGAACATGGCGGACTTGTGTACTAAATCTTGTACCAAATAAAGATCAATTTGAATATGTTTCATACAAGAATGATTCACTAGATTGAAGATTAGATGTGTAGCACCAAGATTGTCACAAAAGTTGTGGTGTTGTTTTGAGTATTAAGCCAAGTTCAGTGAAGAGATTGAGAAGCCACATGGTTTCGGAGGTTGCATTTGCAAGTACTCGGTATTCAACCTCCGTGAAAGATTGTGCAACAACTCTTTGTTTCTTTGAACTCCAAGATATTAGAGTTGATCCTAGAAAGCAAATGTATGTAGAAATGGAATTCTGATCATCACTGTTGCCAGCCTCGTCAGCATCAGAGAAGGTTTTTAAAATAGGTGCACCAACTTTTGTAATCTGTATATCATGAAAAACAATTTGTGTCAAATAACGAAGAAGCTTTTTGGTTGCTTCTTAGTGAATTTGTGTTGGCTTGTGCATAAATTGAGAGAGCTTGTTCATTACAAAAAAGATATTTGGATGCGTCGAGGAAAGATACTGAAGACTTCCAATAATTTGATGAAATTCTGAACTGTCCATAGAAGCAGTGCCATCAACCAATTTAAGAGATTGACTTGTTGATAGCGGAGTAGAGATATCTTTCGCACCATCCATATTAGTATTGGAAAAGAGATCACAAACATATTTATGTTGATAAGAATAGCTTGCTCGAGTAGGTATGACTTCAACCCCAAAGAAAAAATGAGGGTCACTAGCACTTAGTTGCTTGATAATAAAGGTCACAAAAGTAGAATCATTGCCTGCATCACAAGATCATCAACGTAAACCAGGAAATAACAAGTGATAAAGTCTTGATTTTAGATAAACAATGAGGAGTCTGCTTTGGAATTGTGAAAACTAAGCTGAAGAAAGGCATTTTTGAGAGCTATATACTAAGCCTGTGGAGCTTGTTTAAGCCCATAGATGGTTTTTCACAATTTATAGACATTGTTAGGTTTTGACAAATCTTTAAACCTTAGGGGGTGCACCATATAAACTGTTTCACTTAATTCCCCATTTAAAAAACATTATGAACATCCATTTGCCTCAACTTCTATCCATTCATAACAATAATAACCATAATAGTGGGCTAAATGTTTCCTTATAATCCAAACTAGGTCTTTGATTGTAGCCTTTTGCGACAAGTTGTGCTTTGAACCTATCTACTCTACTAACCCATCAACTTTTCTCTTTATTCTAAACACCCACTGCATTGGCGTGCAGGGAACTAAGTCCCAAGTACCATGTCTTATGAGTTCAGTGAGCTCACTGGATATGGCCTCACGCCACTGAGGGTGAGATATGACCCGACTAGGGGTGATCATTTTCGGTTCGGTTTTTACCTAAAAAATAACCAAACCGAATTTTTTTCAAAAAAACCAAAATCGGTTCAAACCGACTGGTTTCGTTTCGGTTATTTTAGAACAAAAACTGAAACCCAACCGACTGATTTCGGTTCGATTTGGTTTTGGTTCGGTTATTTTATATTAAAAACCAAAAACTATATTGTTTTTTGGGTTTTTTTTTTGTAATTTCTAACGGGTTTGGTTTCGGTTTAGCTCGGTTTTTTTTTGTTCGGTTTTTTTATTAATTTCAATTCGGTTCGATTCGGTTTCAGGCTTATGAAACCGAACCGAACCGGTTGGTTTTTTTAAATATTCTAATCGGTTTTATCGGTTTTTTTTCACAGTTTGGTTTTTTCGGTTATTTGTTTTCCAGTTTAATCGATTTTTCAGTTTTTTTGCTCACCCCTAGACCCGACTCATACTGGTTGGTTCAATGGTCTCAGGAAGAGGGGTTTGGACACAAAATTGAGTTGTTTGGGTATGAAAATTTGGTTCATGGATTTGGTTTTCATTTGATGAACTCTTTTAGGTTTGGATAGGCTGGCCTATATTCTTTTCAATAGATAATTCATGTGAAATCAAAGGCATCACAGAGTGAGAAACATTGAAATTTTTAGATGCATTAGAATCAAGATTTGATTCTTGAGAATCTTGACCTAGGTTATTTGGGAAATGAAAAGATTGTAAAGAATTAAAGTTACCAAGGTTACTTGAAGAGGACGTAGCAATGGCAAGGACACCTTCCTAAGGCTCTGGTGACAACAATGAGACAAGAGATGATGGTGCTGGTGGCTTATGGATATCTAAAAAATAGAGGAAGATGTCTGAGTTGTTGGTTTGGACTGATTGTGCAAAGAAGACAAGTGGATTTGATTTGTGAATTTCATCAAACAAGACATGACATGAGATAATACATTTTTTGAGCATGGGTTCTAGACACATGCATTTTAGGTTTGTGAATCTCCAAGGAAAATACATGGTTTGGACTTGGGCTGTCTTTTATGAGAGTTATAGCTTGTGTGAGTGAATAACAAAGGCATCCAAATTTTTTTAATTTGAGGTAATTGGGCTTTTGGCCATACAGGTTCTCATAAGGTGATTTGTTTTGAAGAAGTGGTGTGAGTTGTCTGTTTATAAGATATAAGGCTGTTTAAAATGCATGTGGCCAATATAAAGGATCAAGAGAAGCATCATGAAGAAGTGTAAGGGTTGTTTCAACAAGATGTCGATGTCTACATTCAAAGACACCATTTTGTTGTGAGGTGTGAGGGGTAGTGGTGTAATGATAGGTCCCATTGTCAGAATAAAGTGCTTTGATTTTTGTTTGAAACCGTGTTTCAATAAATTTTTTGAAATGTGGAAAAATACTAGAAACACTAAATTTATTAACTATTGGATAAAACCACATATATTTAGTATAATGATCAACAAAAAAGAAGATAGTACCGGGATCCATCAATTCCAGTATAAGTAGTTGGTCCCTAAACATCAATATAAATTAGTTCAAGTGGATCATGACTTTGGAGACTAGTTGCACGGAAATGTTGTTGATGTGCTTTGTCGATGGAGCATGAGCTATATAATGAGAACAATTTTTGTGATGTGATTGAAAGGGAAAAATTCTTAACAAGATCGTGGACTATTTTGAGTGATGGATGTCCAAGATGCTTATCTCAACAAAAATATTATTTTGTTTAGTTAGATGATGAACAAAGACCAAATTTTTGCAAAGATTTGGATGTAGAGTATCATGTAGTATAAAGGTTTGTTTAGGTTAATGTAAGGCCAGTGAACTACCAGTGTGTCAGCAATCCAAACCTAAACCATTTCCTAGAATTACTTCATTTGTGCTATCATATTCCAAGCGAGTAGACAAATTTGCTACATCACTCATGATATTGTGTGAAGCACCCGAATCAAGAAGCCAAGTTTTTTCCTTTTCAATAGATGTTTGAGCACAATTAATAGTTACAACAGGACAACTATTAGCTAGCTATATGGCCCAACTAGTCACAAATTTGACATTTGGGTTGATAGCACCGGTTGAATTTGTTGGGCTTGTTTGAACTATTGTGAAACCAACGACCATCTTGCTGTAAATTATTCTGAGATTAGGTTGAGTTGAGCATGTCAGGACGCTGTGGTCCATTAGATCTATGAAACTTCTTTGCAAAATTGCCTCTATAGGAACCTTGTTTCATTTAGTTTGTGTAGTTGGCAGTTACAACCAATTGCCCAATTGCTGTGTTGAAGCCTCCAAACACCATAGGTAGGTCTCATGATGCCAATGATGTTTCTCGTCCATGGATTGGTGCAGTTATTTCCTTGAAACCATGCCCTAATTCATTCAGAATAGAGAGGGTTTGGTCATCATCTGAAATTGAATGGTCAATAATAGCGATTTCATTAACCAATGCTTCACAACATGCAAATAAAATAATAGTGATTTCATTAGCCAATGCTTCACAACATGCAAATAAAATAATCTGTAATCAATCTATTCCCACACTGAATCAAGGTAAGCTCCTCGTTTAATTGCATAACCCGTGTTCTTGAGCAACTAGCATATAAGGTGTTGAGTTTTTTCCAAGCTTGATGAAAAGTTTTTGTTGTGGCTATAAGAGGAGCAATTGTGGGAGATGTAGAGGATAGGATGACACTCAAAATAAGTTTGTCATTCTAACCCAATGGGTTTTATAAGATTGACAATTGAGGTATCATCGCGAGAGGGATACAAAGTAGCACCATTTACGTAGTCAAGTAAATTGTACCAAAGAGAAGTGCTTTAAATTGAGCATACCATTAAGGGAAGGTGGATGGAGTCAATTTTTCTTTGATTTGGACAGTGATATTTAGAGCAATAAGGAGTTTATCAGTATTTGAAAAAGGTTGGGTGTTAAGACTAAGGGTTTGACTTAGATCTGAAGGCGAAGACATAGTTAGAAATGGGATTGTTGGCTCGTGAGAAATTTGTGGCTTCGATACCATATAAGATAATAGTCACTGCTGGGACTTCAATGAATAGTTTTCCACTCTCTATTGATATGAAATCGAGTTTATATGCGCAGCTTCTAGAATTCTAATATAGGTAGAATACAATTGTTTAGGCTAATCCTGTGCTATAATAATAGAGGACAACTACTTGGATGGATATTGTGTAGTATTTACAGATTGCAAGATAATAACAGAATATACAACATGATTTTAGGCTAGATGTGCTCTGTTGAAGCTTGATTCTAATTCATACAATCTTCCTTTATATGCAGAACATTAGTTCAAATAGGGTGACTGAAATTCCGTTACCCATATTCACATATTCACATGTTAATGTAAGTGCTGTGTTAAAATTAATCCAGAGTAATCTCATACTGCCTGCAATGAGTGAGGAATTTAATGCTCAATTTGCAATATTTCCATTGGATGCAAGTTTGTGAGAATAACTCCTAGGATTTATTTTCAATAGCAGCTGCAAAAGTTTCCCAATCAGCTACTTTAGCAAGATATGATGTTTTCTTATGAGAAGAGTGTGCTGATGTGGTTAATCTTGACCTGGTTGAACAACTAGTTGTTCAATCAAGGTTCCCAGCCTGACTGGACTAATTCCAGTTCCTCTGTAAGTCCTGAGTCCTCTCATGGATCTTTGTAGACAAATAATATTATGCCTTGTCTGCAGGCTTCTTGATGTCTTTATTGAACTATTGCTGTTTGAATATAGGGTTATCCAAGCTTATAGTGTCGATGGTGATATTTCACTATGAAACTTTTTTTGATTTTTAGATGAAAACTACGAGTTTCTTATTTTGTAAATCACTGATACTAATTTGTAGAGTACTTATTGGGTGCATATAATTTTTCGTAATGTCATAGAAACTTTAATTGTATGACTATCTTATCCTTTTTCTTGATCAATCATTATGCTCTAAATTTTATCCCCTTTTTAGTGGTAATAGCTTAAATTTGTGTTTTGCATTTGATATTTGAATTCACAAATGAATATGAATATCAAATGAACTGCAATCAACCGTAATTAACACAAACAAACATTCACATCTTTAATGATAATTTTCATGCCACTTTTGTGCAATACTTCATCCCACCACCACCCCCAACCTCCTCTTATAGAACATGTTATTTTGAAAGAATTCTTTTTAACACGCTTTTGGTGCATCATCCAGGTCCTATGATGCTCTTTGTGGAACTACTCTGGTGCTTAAATTGATTCCGGCAGTTTGTATCATTGCTTTTGCTGCATGGGGTCTTGACCCTCTAATGTGTTTGGGGAGGGCTGTATTTCTCCATGTATTCATTCTATTACTATACTACATGCCTTTTCCTTTAACTGGGGGTCTAATGACCCTTAATCCAGCGTCGCTGTTCCAAACATATAAATCCAGACTCTCCTTTCTGGCAATTTCCTGCAGAAATCTGATAGTAGTTGGAAGAAGAGTAGAACGTATTTGGTCATGACTTCTTATCTTCAACCTTTGCTGCTCTGGACTGGAGCAATGCTCATCTGCAGGTATTCTGAAGAAGCTGTGTTAATTCTTTGCCAGACACAGTTCCTACCATTCAGTTAGCATTAACCGTAGCCTGTATATTTCAGAGCTCTAGATGTAGTAGTTCTACCATCAGAAGCAAGCCAAGCTGTGAAACTACGACTTCTAAATTTTGTACGTTCGTTATCAACCGTTATGGCATTTGCTTATTGTTTGTCCAGGTATGTTTAGTTGGTTCCCATACCCGTCTTTATCACTTATATACATTCATAGTTTGACTAGAATTTGTCAAATACTTGACCATTGGTTGATGGGTTCACTGCTAGTTCTTTCACTTCCATCATTCACTTCACAACCTATTTTTTATTTTAGTTTCTGGTTACACATATTGGTCTCTGTTTTTTATTTTTTTTTGGTGAACACATTGTTCATGTTATTTACTTTCAAGCTTGAAGTGCTGTTGGCTTTCATCAGGTTTTGATGGTATGCTATCGTTCTTTCACTAGTTGTAGGTTGTTGATTGTCCTAGTATTTTGTTTTTCAATCTCATATGAGGACATGGAATTATGTTTTCAAGTTATGACCAATTTTTTCTTTTACAGCTTGATTCAACAGGCACAAAAATTCTTCACAGAGACAAATGACTCCAGTGATGCTAGAAATGTATGTTAATCATGATTTTTAAAGTTTGCTACTATATTTAACATCTTTACTAGTGCTGTGGTTCTCTGGAACTTGTAGTGGAGAAGTGAATATTTTCATTGTGGAACTCTTGGAAAAGAATTGATTAAATGTGGTGACCAACACAGAGACTGCTCAGAATGCCAGGGACTTCTTGTGCTATATCATTTCCTTTCTTGAATTGATCTAGTATTTAATTTTAGGAATCAGTGAGATCCAATTTGTTGCCAGATGGCAATGTATCTCAAGCGAGAACATAAGCTCTCCTTTTACTGAGTTCCCATAATAACCAGCTGAAGCTTCTTATATTTCATTCAAAGTTATGGTACTGATTATGCCATAATTTCCAAACGTTGGAATGCCTTGCCAATCTCTTGAAAGCAATGACGTTTTAAAGCACATCATGTTTGGATTGTTTTTAGGAAGCATCTGTGTTATGTTTGATTCATTTGTTTTGTCCAAAGTTTTTGCTCTAGGTGTGATTATAAATCTAGCTATTTTGAGGTCGCTTGGGATTTAAGTGTGAATAAAGCAGTTCCTTTTGTTTTGGCAGATGGGCTTTAGTTTTGCTGGAAAAGCTGTTTATTCTGCAGTCTGGATTGCTGCTGTGTCACTGTTCATGGAATTGCTAGGCTTCTCTACACAAAAGTGGCTAACAGCTGGAGGCCTTGGTACAGTGTTGCTCACCCTTGCTGGCCGAGAGGTAAATTATGGCTTACTAGTCATATCATTGTGACGACTTGCTGCAGTTTTAAAATCATTCATTGTGGTTTCTAATGTTGAACATACATCATGCTAAGCGGATCTTCATTTACCTGGTTGGTTCGTGCATTCAGATATTTACAAATTTCCTTTCAAGTGTAATGATCCATGCAACACGGCCATTTGTTTTGAATGAATGGATTCAGACAAAAATTGAAGGCTATGAAGTTTCTGGTACTGTTGAGGTTTGTCTTTTTTCCTTCCTCTCATTGTAAAACGAGAAACCAGCCAGAACATATCATGTATTCCCTTCTTCAGTTAGCTTCATATGAACTGAATAGGAATCAATAATCTGGTTCCTCTCTGTAAAAGAGAAGAAATCGAATTATTGGCTCTTTAACCATTTATGGTTCTATATCTAGTTAATCTCTCATGTTGTTCCAGCATGTGGGCTGGTGGTCTCCAACAATTATAAGAGGTGATGATCGCGAAGCTGTTCACATTCCAAACCACAAGTTCAATGTGAGTGTTGTGAGAAATCTTAGCCAGAAGACTCATTGGCGCATCAAGACCCACTTTGCCATCAGTCACTTGGATGTCATTAAAATTAATGTGAGGAGCAAACTAGTTCACTTGCTTGTAAATAGTAGTTACCATCCAGTACTTTTTGTTGCTTCTTTCACCTGAAAGGAGGATACATGTTAGGCTCTGCATTTTCTAAATGCAGAATATTGTAGCTGATATGCGTAAAGTTTTGGCAAAAAATCCACAAATTGAGCAGCAAAGGTTGCACAGAAGAGTTTTCCTGGATAATATCAATCCAGAGAATCAGGCTCTTATGGTAAGGCTTTAATTGCCATTATACTTTTTTAGAATTGAGATTCTTGCACCTGCTTTTATGAAAGCCTTACAAGAAACGAGAACTCATTTCCTTGGCTCTCTATTTGATTAATTTTTCTTTGCTAGGGAAATTTCTCCATTTGTCATGTATATACAGTTTATAGTGTGTCAAGCTCATGAAGTGTGGTGACTTGAGTTTTTGGACTTTATCAGTTTGCATCAATCCTTTTGAAATGATGTGTCTACTGGTCATTAATGTCTAACAGTTGGTGAGTCATGTACACCATAAGCATGAGAAAAATAAATAAGGCTACAGTTTCCTAGATCACAATTATGAGTCAATTGAAATATACAATTTTTGTTCTTTCAATAAAGAAATCTTTAGATCTCTTACATCTAGAATTTGATTTTTCTGGATGCACACCATTGTAAGTTACATTTTTAAAGGCATCTGGTTCGCCATATCTTCCAGAAGTCTGACGTTTTCTTTTGGGTATCTCAACCGTGTGCACTTTGTTGAATGTGTTACTTTTTTTTACAACAAATACAATATTAGCTTTTCTTCCACATTATAATGTTTTTCTGTTGCAGATTTTGGTATCATGCTTTGTGAAAACCTCACATTTTGAAGAGTACTTATGCGTAAAGGTAAGACTAATTTTTGATAAATACTTAATGTGATTGATCAAAGGATATGATGACAGAAGATTTATTTCCGTTGCTATTGTTAATATTTACCCCGTTGTATCTGAGTTGTCACTATTAGAGCCTTGCTTCTCTGTGATTGTATGTCTATTACCGAAGGATAGATGACAAAAATTCGAAACAAACTCTCAGAATTTTACTGTTGCTCAGAAAGAAGCACACCAAGAAGCTCATTGTTTGGAATGTTGAGAGACCATAAATAGTAAAATAATGGCAGAGCGACTCAATTCCTAGTAGCCATCAGTTATTGGCCATCTTCTTCTTGACGTAATAACATTTGCAACGACTTAGATTATTTTATTATTTTTTATGGATGAATGATTAACCTCGTTGGATAGGGTGTTTAGACTGGTGATCTGCTCAATCTTAACACTTGAAGCAAAACTGACTTGTTATTGTAAATGGATTGATACAGGAAGCAGTACTCTTGGATCTTCTTAGAGTAATTAGCCATCATCGTGCTCGGCTTGCCACACCCATTCGTACAGTACAGAAAATATACGGCGAGGCTGATTTGGAGAATGTGCCATTTTCCGACTCTATTTTCACACGTTCTGGAGCTACCGCTAGCCGTCCATTATTGTTAATTGAGCCCTTTTATAAAATTAATGGCGAAGATAAAGTTAAAGCTTCACATCGTCCACTTCATGCTAATGAGGAAAAAGATGCAAAGGTTGAAGCAGCTCTGGTATCTGAATTCAAAGCAGATACCAAGGCAGGATCAACGCCAATTGTTGACTCGAAAAGAGAGAAGGTGATCACAAAATCTACTTCCAACTCCAGCACAAATTCTAGAGTCTCAGCTGTCTTGGCATCCGATCCTCAACTTATCAGTTCAATGCCTGATAATTCAGTTCAAAACAATTCTGGAGCACAGCAGTCTAATGGAAGTATGGGAGATGGATGGAAGGAGACAATGGGGCAAAATTCTGAAGGCACAACCTCCAAGGGAGCAACACCTGAGAGGTCTTCAGTTGCTGCTGACCCAGAATCTGGAATTGAAAGAACTGAGAGTCCTGTCATTTCACAGGTCAAGCAAGATATTGAGAGATCTGTTGCATCACCATCAGTGACCAGGCCTTCTTTGGAGGAGAACCTTGTTCTCGGTGTTGCTCTGGAGGGCTCAAAACGAACTCTTCCAATTGAGGAAGAAATGGATCCATCTCCTTTCCCTATAGAATCGAAGGAATTGGCTGCCTGCCGAAATGGAGGAGCTCCTCCTGGCAAGGATAAAAAGGACAGCCAGGACAATTCCTAGCACCTCACAAAGTGAGTAGTACGATGATGATGATCAAATGCTAGGTGTGGAATGTGCCTCTTAACCATTAAATTTATGCAAGAACGCGGCAGCTGTGTTTTTAAAGCTGGCGCCATGCAGTCAAGTGTACTAGCCTGCATGTGTAAATAATTAATTATCAAATTGAAACTTGCGGGCTAATCAGGAGATTCAGAGCAACCGCTGAAAAATGGAGAAAGAAAAAGGGAATAGGGTCTACGTGGAATCTGTTTACCATGGATTTTCGCTTGATGTTTTAGTTAAATTAAAGAACTTAAATTCAACTTTTCTAAAATATCATCTTCATTTTTCCCTTATCTTTTCTAAAAATGGAGTCAACCCAGCACAAAA
>Ga0307507_10007781_pt1 | contig 15280 bp, 6 predicted proteins | sample 7_EM_MG_FD_207223 | JGI IMG/M metagenome (GOLD analysis project Ga0307507, IMG submission 207223) | Populus trichocarpa ectomycorrhiza microbial communities from riparian zone in the Pacific Northwest, United States - 7_EM | ecosystem: Host-associated > Plants > Roots > Unclassified | place... | reverse complement strand
GGTATATACTATAGTCTTTCTTGTCCTTTTCTAGCTTAAAGTCAGTATTTAAGTTAATATGTTTAAAGGCACCTAAGAAACAGACCAAATTTCTTCTAAAGGATATAAATATACTGGTTATATATATTACGCTCACCTAACCTATCTAGCAAAGTCTCTATGGTCTTATACTAGTAGCTTTGTTTGTCCCAGCTATACTAGACACTATATTAGCGTATTTCTAAGTATGTTTTAGGGATTTCGCGAGTATATATCTCGTTTAACACCTTAACTTTAACCTTAAAACCTCTTACTTTGGGTATCTCTTTAACCCCTAAACTCGTAGGGGGAGGTGGAGGAGGTAAAGGAGGCGGAGGAGGTAGGACCACTTGGACTATCTTCAACACAGCTGCAAGTATTTCAACTATAAGATGCTGCGCTGACTGCCTATAATGCAGATGCGTTTGGCTTAGGCTACCGGGGGGAGTGTTTATACTATTATAAGGCAGTAAAGGCGCTAGCGTATTAGGCTTAGATATGGCTGGTATTATTACTCTATAAAGCTTTAGTAACGTGACACTGATCTAAAGAAGGAGCTAAGTGGAAAGAGGAGCTAGATGGTATCTTTTTTAGGGCCAGATCCGCCCTTTTCTTATATAATATGAGCTATGCCACGGGTGTATCTATACCCCTCTTCTGGTAATAGGTTACCCTCCCCAATCAATTTTAGTAGACTTTAGTTAAAATACATTAATATCGTCTCTATTGTAGTAGATAAAGCTATGGTGTACGTGCTTGCCGTACTTATAGAAATAGTCCCCTGGCTTATATACAGGATTTTAACTCCGGCACTAGAGCGAACTTAAAAAAAAGACATTGCCTAAAGTATGGAAGTGCTCTAATTGACATATAGGAGATAGGCAATATCTTAGGTCGAATTAAAGATATAAGTGCAGAATTGGTGCTAGTAATGCTAGCTAGATTACAGCAAGCAATCCAGCTATATATCGTTTAGGAAAGGCTCTGGAAAGAACCCCTAATTAGAGATCCAATTCTTTAGGTACTTAACGCCATCCCTCTCTAGGCGACAAAACTCAGCTACCCTCGCTTCGAAAGTTCTGCAGACCTATATAAATTAGGCAGCTGCCTAGCTTTAAAATCCGAATCTGGCTTTTAACGGCCCTGTGGCATATAATTTAATCAGCTCCTTTCTTTCTCTCCCCCTGCCACTATGCCTACTAATCCCCAATCTTTCAGCATATTAGCAACTACGATACTTTCGCAGTTAAAGGGCCTACTTAAAAAGACTAAGTAATTATAGCTGAAATTCTATAAGGTCTATCTAACCGATAACCAGTGGGACACTTTAAGTAACTTAAGCTTAAAACTTTCGGAGGTGGCGAAGAAGGTTTAGGATAAAATCCAAGTATTAAAGGAATTGCGGACACAGCGAGTGTAGAAGGAAAGCAAGAAACATAGGTTAAACGTATAATTATTAAGGGGTGACCTTTTCGCTAAGGGTTAATTAAAACAATTAGCTGTCTTTAGGAGAAATATCCTTATAATATTTAAGGGTCCCAAAGATTCAAAATTCAATTCTAAGGATATAAAGTTTAGGAAGGAATCTACCTATAAGAGATGCGAGTTAATCCAAGGCTTAAGTCCTAACGGGGTAATTTTATAGGCAATTGCTTTTACGCCTACTGTTTGGGCTAGAGGATTGATAGCCTTAAATATATTTACCTGCCTCCTTAATAATATTAAGCCCGAGTTGGTCTAGATATAGCCACCCATAGTACGAGACACATTGCATATACTTAGGGAAGATGAAGAATCTTTATAAAAGTCTCCTAAATACGGCGAATTTCTTAGAGGTTAGTCTGCTATATTAGTAAAAACAGCGTAAGGAACTAATTATGGCCAGTAATTAACAATCTATTATAAAAGCTAGTAAAATATAGAAAATAAAGGCGTATTGAAGATAAAAGTGAGTAAGAGAAATTAGTATTAGCCAATTCATTATCACCATCCAAGGAAAATAGGGGTGAGGAGAAGCTTTAAATATATATAAGGCCCTACTAATAATTTCACTAATAGAAATAAAGTATATGTACATAAATGCACTAGCTAGTAATATCTCGAAATTGCCTAAGCTATTTAGAATGGCCGTCCAGAATAGTCAGCTATGGAAATAGGAAAGAAGTCAATAAGAATTAGAAATAATAGGATGCTTGGCTACTTTGTTCCTAAAGGATAATATATAGGATGTCTCCTTTACTATCTAGTGTAGTTACTATGATGGGTACCATCTAATTAATGCCTTTGGGCTATAACGTACAATCTCCTCCTAGACTTTAAAATATACGCTAGCGCCTCTAATATAATAAGTATACCTAGTAGGCACCTTATATTCCTAATATTTACTTATATTTTCTTTAAACGTTTTCCGGTGGCTAGTTTCTTAGTTAACAATTAAAAGATATTCGCCTTTAAAGTATATCGTCTTGTCTTTGGTAGTTGGGGGGAAAAAATAACCTAGGATGTCCTTTTCTTCTTGCCTAGTAAGAGCTTTGTTACCTCTCTAAATAGACACACAAGTTAGCTATAAGTATGTTAAAGAAAGTAAAATAGAAGTTTAAAATATCTAACCGCCATAATTAATAAGTAGATGATATAATATAAAAGGTTTTAACGGAGACACTAAGTCGGCTAGGGGAGGAAGGCTATAATTTACGCAAGACCTATTAGCCTATTGGTAGCCAAGGAAGGAAGGCTTAGTTAATATTTACTTTATCTAAGAATATAACTTGTGGTTAGCTAGGAAGGGGCACGTGAAAAGGGTAAATAACTAAGCTGATATTTACCTTAATGGTAAGAATAGAATTACTAGATAACTATAAGAGGCGGAACACAAGAAATATAAAAAGAGGTAGATAGTAGGCTTAAATAGAGAGTGGCTTTGCGGAACTACACTGCAAATAATTACTGAAGTAGGGTTAAAGGAAATTTATAAGGGAAAATAGAGGTATTACTGCAGCTAATAGATTTATGGCTGCTCAGGCGTTGGTGCCTGATGGGAAGGCTTATATAAAATAATTGCTAAGCGGCTACCTCTTAACCTAAGCTGTAGCCGGATTTGCTTTACCCCACTATTAAAGCTTTCTAGCGTAGAACATTATGTGTATAATTAGGCCACCAGCCGAATAGTAGAACGGGTAAGGCGTCCTTTATAACGCGTATTTTAGCTATGTATTAGAGTTACTAGATATATATAGCCCCTCTACTAACTAAAATATTTTATAAGGATTGGATTCTTGTGGCTCATTCTTATTTATAAGGCAAATTAACTATAGCCAGTTTATGCGCCTTTACGTCGTATATATGAGTTAATTAATTATTAACGCCCGACTTTATATTATTTGGACTGCCGCTTAGCTTTAACTGTGTTATATAATTTAAATTGGCTAGCTAAGTTATGAACGTAGTTTTAGTATTGCATTCTCTATTGTCCGTAGCGTTATAAGTGATAATAAGTGGCTTTTACTTACCGCCCTTAAAAAAGTGATACTCTTACGGACCTTTTTATATAGCCCTTATGTGATTGCCTTCTATTTAAGGCGCTTTAGGAAAATAAGTTATTCCGGCTAAGAACCGCCTATATACCTATCCACTTACCGTACTAAGTCACGTGCCTTTAACCGGGACTTATAACAGTCCTTAATTATAACAAACACTTGTTAAATAAACCTCCTTATTTTACGCCCAAATTCTCTTTAACGCTAGCCACTGCTTTGCATCTGCGCAAAAGCAAATGCTAGAAGGGCTCACTGATTTTCTTAGGGTGGATATTGGTAATATAATAGGCCTATAAAGCTACTAAATGCAAACGCGTTGAGCTGAAAGCGGAATGGGCTAGATAATTAACAGCGTTTTATATATAGCAGTCTTTATCTAAACACACTAATATGGGATATGGAAGGCTAAAGTAAACTTTATAAGGCCTCTATCTTTATTAAATGCCGCGCTAAATGCGTCTGGTGCCTTATAGGATATAACTATAGGGTGAGGCTCTGTAGGAAGCTAAATATACAAGACCCTAGAGTTGGGAGTAAATATATAGCCGAAGGTGCAGGACTAACCACCTCGATATAAGGCAACAAAGTCAAACATTTTAGAGCCTTAGCTGGCCGATTATTTATTAAATCTGGTTCCAACTTAAGAAATAGTTAAACTTATATATACATTTTATTTATTATAAACTTAATACTGACTGCTTTATGTGTCTTATGCGCACCTACTATTTTATAGGCTGTGGCTGTGTGGATTAGGACGTCTGGGAGGAAATAAACGGCTATAGCGGATAATGCACGGATAATAATATTATGTGGACCAGAGGAACCCCAGATTAGGTGGGGAGTTGTTATAAATATACCTACCCTACTCTAGAGTCGCAAGACCTTCTTAAACACAACTATAGCTTTAATTGTCGCGTGTATAATACTATATACTATATCGCCCCTAATTCGAGTTCTTATTACTACTTGCCCGGCTCTACTTAACTCTTATTAATCGGATACTAATTAGGCGGATATAGAGTTAATTTATATATTCTCTAAGCAAACGCTCGGTTTTGCTGACACTACAATAGATATAAAGCCTATACGGCATTTAATTACAAAAGTGGCAAGACATGTTTGGATTATCTTTAACTATAGGGTTCCTAAGAATGATTATAAACCTCCCATGGCCGCGTTTTGGGTATTGGATAGATCTACCTTTTTAACTACTAGATTTTACCATCTAGGATTAGAAAAAGAGGTGAATAATATAGTGGATATATTGCGGGGTCGTAGCACGAAATTTCCTACCTAAATAGACCTTTGGAAGAATTAAGATGCTTAAGAAAATATAAAGCAATGAATTTTGTCTTTAAACTCTTTATAAGTCTATCTGCAGCCAACACAAATTGGGTTCCAAGCGCTAAGAAAAGGACTATTAATAGTATCCTCTATTATCATTTTAAGTATAACATTAGGAACATTTATGCGTTGAGGCCATTGCCTGCGAGGGAGTCCTTTTAGAGATAGCAGGCTTGCTGTAATATAGCGTATAAATGTAACTAAAGCAGAAGGAAATGCAGATACTATAACTATATAGATGCTACCCATTAATAATAGCCTAGTGAACCCGGTTTCGTTTATTTTCTAGTATATAAAGGGTAGTATTGCTAATTATTACCTTAACTAGTAAAAGAACTACCACTAACTGAAATATAAAAATACGCCTAAGCTACTAACCCCGTCCCTTCTACACGGCAACTCTGCCCTTCACTTTCGCAACTTTGGAAAAAGAGTGCACCTGTGACGATCTAGCTTTGGCTTGCCAAACGCGTCTTTAGTAAGACTTAAGGGCATTATTAAAATTTAAAAGCCCGCTTTTATAAACCTAGGTAGGCTTCTAAGCCACCTTATATTTGCGCCCTAACTTAGTTATTCTTTCCCCTAGAATATTATTGATCTCCCATTTATTATCTAAGCTCATTTTATTGATTTTGTCTTTTTTAGTCCTAGTATAACGCTTTACAGCAGGCTCTAGGTTTGAAACGTCGCTCCGGTTATTAGCGACGCCACTGCTATTACTATCCTCGTCCTCATCCTCGTCCTTATTGTAAGTACGATTGCTAGCCTCGTCATACGGCGGTTTAATGCTATGGAGAAGGGTAGGCTCCTAAAGCAAAGGGCTGGCGGGCCGCGGAGTAGATACCGCTTGCTGGCCAACTTGCGGGTATTAAGAGTTAAGGTCGAGGATAGGAGGGATAGGGGGGCTAGGAGACAAGTCTTTATAATAGGTAGGTGGCCTTTGTTGCTTCTAGGGACGTGGACTATTACTACCCTCGCTACCCTCGCTACCCCCGCTACTCTCTTTAGTAGGGTTGTTAGAATTATAATTGGTAATATTATCCCGCTTAAGCTAATTAAGCTTCCGCTTCTTTGGTATAAAAAATAATTTGCCCCCTATATTCCCTCTCTTGTAATTACGCTCCTTAATAAGCGGATTGTCTATATGTCATGGTTATTAGGTTATAGTAATGATATTTTTAATATCCATAACTTACCAATATTATCCGCATTATTGGCTATTAAGGAGTCTTGGTTAGTTACTATATAAGTCTCCAACTTTTGTCTAGCCTTAGGGATAGTTATAATATTAATTCCCTTAGCTAGGCTATCTATTTTATTAATATATTCTGCCGTGGGTTTAAGATGGTAATATAAAGATGCGTTAAAGAGATCTTCTACCTCCTTTAAAGAAGGTAGCTCCTTATCCTTATTGTCCTTATTGCTGCGGTTATTTCCGTCACCTAATAATTGTTAAGTAAGGCTGTTGTATAGGGGGGAAGTGTATACCTAACTTATAAGGTGCTAGTTCATCGCCAACTTTATTAGCTTTATTGCTAGTATTACCAGCTCTATTGCCCCTAGCATTAGGTTCCAAGTCTAGGTTAGCTATATTATCTTTAATAAATATTAGATTTGCTGCTGGCCGTTAGACATATTTATAGTTGTTAGAAAAAGAGGGAGGGGATAATTACTAAATTACCTTAATTGCTTCCTCTAGCGTCTTGGCTGTTACTTTCATTCTTATAAATATCTTTATACTTATTAAAAGCCTTAGGATCTACGGGTGCCTTATTAGGTGAAATATTTAAAAAGGTAATGTGGAATAACTTGCCTAAGCGTAACCAGCCTAAATATTTTATAGGATTATCTATTGGAGGGAAGCAAGGTACTCTCCCCTTTTTTATCCTCCTCTTTTTAGGTGTATTGCTTATATTTGCCTTAGAAGCTGTAATCACATAATACTGAGAAGCCCTTGGTTTTTCAGGGGGTGTAGTATAGAAATTAATATTATTAAGTGAAATTTCTAAATGAAAACGAAGGGGTTAAGAAAATACCACCGTTGCTGCTACTATTATTGTTAGAGTTGTTATTGCCTTATGCTTTTCCAATAGCCCTAAAGAACGGGTCACGCTGGGCTTTTAAGTCTACGCTAGTCCCCTTTTCGCTACTAGCTTATATCCGCAGCATCTATACCAAAATAGCCCTACTAACTTAATAGTAAATTAAAACGTGTAATTTACGCTCTATTGGCAATTACCGTTTGTAACGTATAAAGGTTTACATAGGCTTAAACCCCGTTATAAGATTAACGCCTATTAGGAAACTGTAATTAGGACCTAACTAACCAAGCTAGCATATTCTGCCTCTAATAGGGCATCGCACTAAGCCTCCTTATTAAGGAGGTTGGTGGCGAAGTGCCTCCTCTACCCTTATTCCTTAGGGTTAGGGCTAGCGCTAATATATCCGTTTTCTAACCTAATTATGCCAGAAAGCTAGATCCTCCGCGCTAGATCCTTTGCGAGACCATAATTCCTAGTATTGGGCAGGTAAAGGGCGTGCCGTAATTCTACTATAAGCATTAAAAGACACTCCGAGTAATAAGGGCATCTTTAAATCTCTCCCCTAGATCCAAGGAACTTCCTTAGTTACACTCTATAGAGCTTACAGCCACTGCTTAGCCTCCTAAATATGCGTAAAAGCCTCGCTTTCACCCTTGCCTACAGCCGGATGTCACAAACAATATAAGGGGGTAGATAGTATAAGTAGATTAGGTGATTACGCCTATATCTATCCCACTACGCCTTTTTAGCTGATGTAGCCACCGTATAAAGTCTGTCTCTGTTAGGAGATCAAATGCGCGAATTTTCCTCCAATATTCGTTAGCTAAGAGCAAGATTATAACACTAACTCTACTAGAAGCCAGGCTGTGCTACTAGACGGGCCATTTACCTCCAGATTCTGCCTTGCAAGTCTTAGGTCTATATAAGGGATATTTCTATATAACCCGTGCCTCCTTAGCTAAATAGGGGGCTGGATTAAACTAAAGCCTAGCGGCTTCTCTAATTGCAATGCAATCCTCTAATTGTTAGGGAAGAGTAAGGTCTAGGTCTAGGTTAAAAAGGCGCTAAGGAGGGTAAGGGCTTCTAGCTTCTAGTGGCGCAGCTTTGGCTAAGCTGAGCGACTGGCATCAGCCTATGGTTTCGCTAAAGACCTACTTCGGCGTCTGGCTTCGCCTTTATCGTAACGCTGTAATGCGACACTGCCTGATGCGTCCTGTAGCTTGTAGTAGCTGTAACCCGTGTGATCCATTACTAGGCGGTTCTTGGCACAGCCTTATAGCCATTTATAGCTGTTCCGATAGGGATTAAGTTGCACATTATAGTCACGCCCAAGACACTGCTAGAGGCGGAGGTAAAGAAGAAGATGGATAGAAATGTTATTTTGGTGCACTAATCGGTAACATAGGCAGGAGGAAAGGAGAGAGGAGAGAAGAAAGGAGGAATATGGTAGGACCGAAGTATGCGTTAATATTAGGAGAGAGTATAAATATGTCCTATAGAAAGGGCCAAAGAGTTACAGCGCTGGGTAATCGTTAGTATAAAACATGCGGAGATTAGGGAAGGCGGGTAGAGCACCTATATAGACACTAAGGGGATAGAAAATGCCTTATGGCTAACAGCTAGAGTCTGAGGTGGCACGGTAGCGGGAAAGAAAAGAGGAGATGGAGTATGAGGGCAAAAGCAGCGAGGGAGAAGGCCTTTTATGGTTGAGGTTGAGGTTGGGTCTTGGCCAAACTGGGGTGAGTAAGCGAGCGCGCCTTGCCTGTAAAGGAACCTCCATTTCCTAATACGTGGTCTCCATCTTATTTTTTACTAATAAAAATAATTCTCTAAATTACTATAGGATCCCTATAAACTTCTATAAACTCCTATAAACTCCTATAAACTCCTAGGCCAATTAGATGTCTATATTTTTGTGTAAAAGTTCTTGTTTCCCTTTTAGGTTGCATGCCTTACGCGCCCTCTCTTTAAGATAGGTGTAAAGGTTAGTATTTTGCCTATATTTGGATCTCTTTCTGCTAATGGCAACTAACGTGTTAATAGGGTAGTAGGCTCTATACTATTATACCTTTATCTTTTTCTTTTTTAACTAGGAGTTGTACTTTTTTAAATATTTGATATATTAATAACTGGCTGCTGGATATCTAACTGGCTGCTATTAAGGCTATTCCTAGCAACGTTTTCTCCTAATATATAAGCTTGTTTAAGATGTCTTATAGTACGCTAAATACCTTTGGATATGCCATTAGGTAGGGTAGGTAAGGTTAATAATAGTAATGCTGGTGTATTAATAATACTATTAACCTATTCTCCTAGTCGTGACGTTAACGGCGGCGTACTATCTCTTACTATACCCGATGACGTACACTTATTTGCTCTGGCCGTCTTAATTACGTGTATTTATACAGCCCTTAACGCCTCTCGTTTTGCAACCTGGGTAGTAAGGGTATTATCCCTTTTGTAAATAGCTGTAGCATAATTAGATGCACTAGTATGAGATTCCTAACTATACTGGCCTTATAACTCCTATAGCTGCTATTATTACTTTCTTGTAAGTCTTATATCCTTTATCTTAGTATATAAATCGTTAACCTCCTTAATAAAGTACTGAAGTTGCTCTACTAATAGTTGCCTAGATTTCTCTCTATAAGGCTATATCTAAAGTAGAGGAGCTTTAGCACAGAGATAATTAAAGGTTAGTGTGTCCTAAAAGTCTAGTCCTAGTTTATATGTGTACGCAAGCTGCTAGTGGCATATTGTATCTATATACGTAGATAGCGGCATAGGGATGCGCCTGTATATACTACTATATAATGCTTTTGCCTATATGGTCGCCTATTTATTAATAAAAGTTAGGGCAAGATAATCTCGCGTACTATTTCTTGGCTAAGTAATTAGTTATAAGATATCTAGAGCCTAAGTAAGAGTTAGAAGCAGTGCTGGATTATAATAACTATAATATTAATTTAGTGGTACGCGGGTAACCTAAACTTGTGGTAGTAACTTATCCTTACTAAGGTAAGTTAAAAAGGCCTTCTAATAGTATATACCGTTAATTATTTCTATCTATATAGCTAATAGCCTAGTATAATAAGATATCTCTACCTTATTCTAAAATTTAGTTGTTATAGCTTTATTAATAGAAGTAGGAGCCTAGCTTAAAGCTAATACCTAAGAGGAAATACTTTCCGTATCACTTATATTGCTAGGCGTATAGCCGTTGGCTAGTTAACTACGCGCTATTACTTAATTAGCTAGTAGTTAATTCTGATATAGCCTATAAGTGGTCTTTTAAGGTGCGTCTAGTTATAACTATAGCTGTTTAATTTCTGGTCTATTAATACCTTCTGTGTTAAAGGCCTAATATAGCAGAAATATGTAACCTTTGCTAGTCTAACTATAGCCCCGTCTACTATAACTAAGATGCTGCTATAGATCTATAAGACTTTTTGTAATTAGAAACTTATAAAGCCCTACCTATTTAATATCTAGGATATTAATACCTATATTAAGAGAGGTTGTTGCTACTATAATCCTCATAGATAATAAGGATTTCTTAAACTCTTTATATTAAGTAGTACGATTATACTCTTAAATATATGTAGTATATATCTGGACCACATTGGTAACGCAACAGGGTTTACTATTGGCATTAGTAGTATACTATTTATTAGGTGTAAAGGTTAAAGTCTTTATAAGGAGTGCTCTTTAGAGGTATGCCGCTGCTTCCTAAACGGACTAACGACCGTCTATAAAGATAATTGTCTTTGGTATTTGCTCTAGGACTATAGTATCTGAATTTGTATATATGTCTAATAGGAAGTATAGTACATCCTATAAATCTACTTTGCCTTTATTAAGCGGCAGTACGTAGATTAAGATATTGGGGCGATCTATAAAAGTCCTAATAACCTTAGTCTGGTATATATGGTTACCTATAGAGCGGAAACTAGTATTGCTAAGAACTAGTTATTCTGCCTCCTTATTAAGTATAGTAGAATAACTAAACTAAACTATATCCTAATAAAGTATTGTCCGTAGCTCGCCTAATATTATAAATACCAGTTGGAACGTTTCCCATTGCTTTACTAGATGACATTTATTAATTGTAATAAGACTAACCCTAGCCTGCAGTTCTGTGCTCTTTAATATATTCTAGATCTATATTGCAGGATGCAGCTACGACGCCCTTGTAGGATTATGCCAGTAGGCATATAAGAAGGGAGTTGCGACCCCTAAAAGCGGCAGCTTATACCTATACCGGCGGAAACAATGAAGAAAGGCGTAAAACCAGAGGCTATGGAAGGCTCCCAAGCCGTGTAAAAGCATACTAACTCTGGGAGGAGATTCTTATATAGACCGCTAGGGGGCGGTCTAGTACTTGGGTTAACCCCATTATAAGATATCTAAAAGAATAGTAAAACCTCCCGTTAATTAGTAGTGGCAGCTAACTGCTTATAGAAAGCCCCCTAGGCCTTTAGGCCTAGGTAACTAGGACTAAATACTAGAAAACTGGGGTAGAGGCCTGGATAAGTAGGTATGTTGAACTCTACTATATAACTACCTGCCACGACGCCCTTGTAGGATTACGCCAGTAGGTACGTAAGAAGGGAGTTGCGACCCCTGGAAGCGGCAGCTTATGCCCATACCGGCGGAAATAATGAAGAAAGGCGTAAAACTAGAGGCTATGGAAGGCTCCTAAGCCGTGTAAAAGCATACTAACTCTGGGAGGAGATTCTTATATAGACCGCTAGGGGGCGGTCTAGTACTTGGGTTAACCCCATTATAAGATATCTAAAAGAATGGTGAAACCCCCTGTTAATTAGTAGTGGCAGCCAACTGCTTATGGAAAGCCCCTTAGGCCTTTAGGCCTAGGTAACTAGGACTAAATACTAGAAAACTGGGGTAGAGGCCTGGATAAGCAGGCATGTTAAACTCTACTATATAACTACCTGCCTAGATATTAGTGGTGCCTATAATAATATACCCCACGAGCGCCTCCTATATATCCTTAGGGCAAAGGGCTTTCTAGAATGGATTATATAATTTTTTTAAGGGTTTATAGGCCAGAAAGAAATATTACTGGTCTTTAGCGGATACTAGAGCCCCCCTATTATAGTTACAACAGGAATACCCTAAGGATTACCCCTCTTGCCTATACTCTTCCTTTTCTTTATAAGCAACCTACTAGACTTCTTTAAGGAAGGGGCGACCTAGGGGATAGGCTTTATTAACAACATAAACCTAATTATATACGGGCCAATAGCCGCAGAGAACTGCAGAATACTAGAGAAAGCCTATAACACCTATATAGAATAGGTAAGACAATATGTAGTCCAATTCTTACCAGAGAAGTACTAGCTAATCTATTTTATAAGAAAACGCAACCAATTTGCAGATCTCTAGCATGCAATTTATATCTAAGGCTTTAGGGGTTAACCAGTTCAGGGCCTAAGGGTATTAGGAGTATAGGTAGATAGTAAGCTCTAGTAGAGCGTATATGCGGCGTAAGCAGCCCGTAAGGGCTAAGTATAGTACATTATATTATCTAGGATCGTCAATTCTATATAGGGTCTATGCTTCTAGAGGTTACGCCTACTATACACAGCAGTTATCCGGCCTACTATAATATATGGATCTAGTATCTGGGCTATTAGTAAAACTAAGAAGGGCCCCCTTTAATTACTCCTTAAACCACTCTAAAAGGTCCAGACAGCATGCCTCCGGAGTATAATAGGTAGGTATAAGCGAACAGCCACAGCACTCCTTAAGAAGGAAGCTAATATCCCCGCCCTATAACTATATATTAAAGCCGCCGCAATGCAAAGGGCGCAAAATAAACGCAACTCTAACGTTATAAAGTATATCAAGACACGCCTAAATAAACTATAGAGGGACCCTAGGGTGCCTTGTAGGAGAACAATCCAACAACCCTAAAGTAGGGAAGATATACTAGAGAAATAGGTAAAGAAAGTAGAAGAAGAATGGTGTAGTATTAGGGCCCAGGCCTATATAGAGAAGAAAGAAAGATGCGTAAGAGGCCAGCAAAGATAATAGTAAAAAAGAGAAAGGAGCTAAAGTAGAGCATAAAAGAACGCCGGGAAACCATTAACCGTAATATAATACTGGTTGGACCAGTGCTAGAAAGGCGTATAGGAGTTAAAGGTACAGAGGCTAACTTAGGCAAGAGTAACCCAAGCTACAGTATGGTTAATGCTATGGGGGGTAAATACTTAAGGGCTCCAAGAAGGCCTAATAAAGGCAGAAAATATAATAGCAACACTCCTAAGAATAGGAATAATAGGATTAAAAGATTGGCTCTACTGGATAGGCGTCCTAGTAGGTAGCCCAAGATATAAATATGGCTGGCTAAAATAGACACCAAAATACGTAATACTATTATGCCCCTTATACACTAACCGAGAAGTAATGCTCTTAGTAGCTGGTATAGAGAACTATAATACACTGCTTTTAATATAAAAAGGTCTTAAGGCGGTTACCTAGTGGCTTATTAGCCAAAATGTACTAAACCAGTTCCGGGTTGCAAGGAAAATAGTAATAGAAGGCAATAGGGCGGGTATTAGGCGCCCCCTAATAACTCTATAGTAGTAGAGTAAAGTTTGCGATACTAGCGCGTCCGTAGGCTTGTTACGGCAGCAGTGGTTCCCAAAGAGGTCAAAAAGTAAGGTAGTAGAGCACCACAGGTAACTTATAGGCGCCTCGCAGGCGCCTTATAGGCGAGTCCCTAAAGGCAGGGAGATAGATCACGGGGTTTTCTTAAATAGAGTTTTCTCCCCATATGTATATAAGGAGTAGTCCGCGCGGGCCCAATAGGGATCCGAATCGGACGTTAAGCAATGAATAATAATAATATATTCTAGAAAGACTTTAATAAGGCCTACTTAGGACTAAGGAGTACGTATATATATATACTATCCTTTATTTTTATAATTAGCGCCTTATCTATCCTTCTACTCTTGGAATTAATAAGACATAGATTGGAACTATTAAGCTTCTAGATATTATCTAACTGTTTATCACCAAGCTTACTTAGTGGGATTAACTAGATAGTAATCTTACCTATTAAGATTAAAAAAGTATAAAAAATAAGACTTTTTCTAAAACCCGTGCGTGTAATAAGAAGTGTATTACTAAAACCAAATATTAGATGTCTTAAGGTGCGCACCTATTTAAAATAAGGAGTTTAAGGGCGGCCTCCTAGGTTTATATGCTGTAGTATTTATTAAAGGCATGCTTCTAAAATGGCTATCTATAATAGAACATTTTCCTTACGCCGAGTTTCCTTAATAATAGATGGTAATTCTTCTAGGTCTATTAAATTAATTGCTATAATACGACTTAGTTATAGTGTTGGGCGTAGATAAACCTCTGCCCTGCCCGCCCTACCTGCCTCGCCTGCCTTGGTTTTCTGCTAACCTTTATACTATTTCTTCCTATAATTGCGATTTTTTTTAGCTATCTGATTAGCTTAGGAGTTTGTAAGAGTTTATAGGAGTTTATAGGAGTTTGTAAGAGTTAAAAAGAATATAAATTGGCTGTGCTCTAATTGGTAATAGGTAGTATGTATAAAGGAGCAACGCTAAACGCGCCCTAGGGTCTGTATATAAGCGATCTAATTGGCCTAGGAGTTTGCAGAAGTTCATAGGAGTTTATAGGAGGTTATAGGACTTAGCTAGTAATAAAAGTAGACATAATATAGTTGTGGTGTAGATAGTAGTAGGAGGAATAGTTTATAGGTAGTAAAAACATTTAATTCTAAAACGCGGTTAAGGTTTTATATAATATATCTTATGCCTTTAACTGCGTTATAATTAGCTTTTATATATATAGAATTAAAGATTATTACCTTAAGATTAAAATGCATCGAATAAAGCATTAATAACTGTTGGTGGGGTCTTAGTAGAGCTAGTTAAAGTTAAAATGCGTAATCTAAAACATTTAATTCTTACTAAAGCGACTCCTATAAGCTTTTAGACGCTCTGTAGAAGATTTTATTAGGTAATAGGGGGTGCGCAAGGGGCTGACACTAGTGCGCTATTCTAATTGGTCTAGGAGTTGGCAGGAGTTGGCAGGAGTTAGTGCGCTATTTTAATTGGTTTAGGAGTTTGCAGGCGTTTTAAAGGGTCTATGCGTTATCCCGTGTTACGGAACAAATCTTCTACGGAGCGTCTGATTTATGAGATAACTGTCGCAGAGCTTCGTGCAGAGCCTCTTGTAATTAGCATATAACTTAAATAATATATTACATTACCTCAATTGCATATTAAGGAATGTATAAGTTGGTCAACTGCGTATTATTTAACTTTTAAATATGTTAAA
>Ga0307507_10007780_pt1 | contig 15283 bp, 20 predicted proteins | sample 7_EM_MG_FD_207223 | JGI IMG/M metagenome (GOLD analysis project Ga0307507, IMG submission 207223) | Populus trichocarpa ectomycorrhiza microbial communities from riparian zone in the Pacific Northwest, United States - 7_EM | ecosystem: Host-associated > Plants > Roots > Unclassified | place... | reverse complement strand
ATTCATTGCCTCTAGACGACCATGTGTTGCAAGCTTGATATTGGTTATGGTAACATCAAATAGAGGTGTCATCTGGAACTTCCAAACTTATCATAAGAATAGACTAAAATGAAAAAAAAAAAAAAACAAATTCTTTAGAGCAATGTCTAGCATAATTTATTTTGAAGAATTCATGTACCATTCCACATAGGCTGTCTAAAACGGTAATGGAGAAGCATCCTAGCTTGATATCAGCAGTTACATTTTCCCGTGATTTTGGCTTCACAGAATCAGCGATTGTGAATGCCAACCGGCTCGATGGCTTTTTAAGATCCATACGGGCAAGAAAAGTGCATGCCTACAGAAACACGGGAAAGGATAAACATTATAATTTCCTTTGCACTAGAAAAGGTTTAAAAAGGATCAAAACGACTACGGATTCTGAAATTTTAAGCACAAAATTTGACATAAAATTTGTTGAAAAACACCAAGATCTCCACATACCACACATGAAAATGAGAAATTTAGACAAGTAGGTCATTTTTGCTTTCAACTTAACCTGATTTTCGATTTTCCAAATGCTCCAGCACTGAGATGCTTTTGTGCTTGGAGATCTTGAAATAGGCACCTCAATAATATTAGCTTGGTTCACAATATCCAACCTCGGGCAACAAAATGAATTCAAGAGTGGTGCTTCATCTGTTCTGGTGACAACACATCCTAGTGAAGCATAACCAGGAGGAGCAATTGGATACCAGAAGAAGACTTCATCAAATCCTTTCCCAACAATATTGGCCACTTTAGTGAACTGGACAGGCTTTGAGGAGATTTCAGGATCGCCAATCTTGAATATTATGCCCAGGGCAGGAGGTTCTGAGCTGGAAGAAAGAAAAGGTAGTTCCCCCATTTCATTAGTGGAAACTCATGAAAACGGAGATCAATCGACAAGGAAATTTGACAAATGAAATGCATAAAAAAATGTCTGACCCTTCAGTTATGCAATCTCCTAGTATGGCATAACCTGGACATGCAATAGGTCGCCATATTGAGACAGGTCGACGGATCTCACTACCTTTGTCCCACCATATTCTCTCAAAGTTTGGAGTTGACACATACGAGTTAGTTGCTTTTGAAATTGATCTAATAATGTCCCATCCAGATGAATTAGCACTATTGTTACTTGTTTGACTTCCATGGTCATGTTCATCAGCCGAATCTGATACCGCATCTCTAGATAACGATTGATTTCGGATTGAGTTCCATAGAAGAAGATGATTCAGGTCACCACCACTATCTCTAGGAGGGTATTCAGTAGAAGAATGGGCATAAAAAGATGCAATGACATTGTCTAGACGCCATATGCTCAAACCAGATGCAGACTGAGGATTTGGTGCAGAACTAAAAATGCATTCTGAATATGTTGAAGATGCTACAAGGTCGGTTCGTAGGCAATAAACAATGTGAGTCGGTGGCGGTTCGCATCCTACATGTGCTACACATCCCAATGCTGTGTAACCAGGAGGTGCAACGGGCACCCATAGAGAACAATCACAATCAAAACCAGAATGGCTTTCACCTCCAAACCCTTGAATACCAGGTAATAAGGAAATGAAATTGAACCCAACAGGTTTTTGCACACGGCCATATGCATTACTCACAGCCATGACTGCCTGTGAAGGAGGAATTGGCCTGATACATGAAAATAACCAAAATTAGGAAAACATGATATAAAAGAACAGTGTTTATGTTCAGGCATCTATCAAAAACATTACTAGAAGAAAATGGAGAAATTATGATGAAGCATTAGTGTTACCATTTTATAATCTTCTTTAGAAAAAAAAAAATACTTATTGAAGATAGGTGAATGAAATGCTTGGCAAAACTAGAGGGATGGGTGTAAATACAAGTTCATACCAAGTCAAAGGTAAAATAGAAAATTTGCAGTGGTCATCAGCAATAGTAAAATTCTATAGCGAATCTTCATGGAGTAAAATATGTTGTTGACAGTAAAATCAGGAGTATCAAAAGTAACTTAGTGAAAAGGAGGGAAAAGATGATTGAAATGAGAACATCACAGAAAAAATGAATTAGCCAACTATTGTAGAGTTTAGAGAAATAATTATGAAAGCTGATGCAATCCCTGATATGCTTCAGTGTTTTCTGAACTGATGGGTTGATTTGTGTAACATTTTTACAGGTTTTGGACATATTGTATAATATCTTTAACTTAACAGGTGAAAGACATTTGAAAACATATGATAAAAATTCATATTTTTCTAGCAACAGAGTTTTAGGACAACAGGTTGAAGTTTAGAAATGTAAAAGGAATATTCCCCAGAACATAACATAGAACCTGTGCTTATCCTTGACAGTCAGGAGTTATGTGACATGTTTGCTTTTGACATATTTCAAATATACCCAGTTGAACAGTTAAAGCCAATCAACAGGGGGAGGAATATTCTTCCAAGTAACTTAACAATTCAATCAGCAGTACTTGGAATAGAACTACAAAAAACTATGATACATGCAAATAGGATGTACCCTACCAAGAAAATCCTAACAGTAATGGAGAAAATATAAGTCGCAAGTCCACTGAGATTACATGTTCTTCTTAGTAGTCAATCACTATAATGTAAAGAAAAGGAATAAAAGAAAAACTTAGAATCCTACGAACATTCAGCCATACTGGACTACACAAACAAAATAAAACTTTAAAAGCCACTTAATGTTACCTTGATGTCACACAATCTCCCAATATAACATAATTTGATGGAGGGTGAGGCCTCCAAAAAGTAAGGTGATTATAAGGGCCATTTTCTGCACAAATATACCCCAAATGTAGATAAGAGCATCAAAGAGTCAAAGTCTTGAATAAAAAGGTACTATAATTCCATGGAAAAAGCTAAAATAGTGATATCAGAAGATAAATAATCAAACTATCTATGGAAAAAGCTAAAACAGTAATATCAGAATATAAACAATCAAACTACTTCAATAGTTCAAGGACAACCTCTAGGGGAGACCCAAACTCGGTCAAAGTTGGAGCAAGGTGCCAGGGGAATCGCATTTCCAAATTGCAATGCTGTAGTAGCTTGATTCAGCAAGTTAAGCAGAAGAGAAATGACACTCAATGAAAGATGCACACATATATCCGTTGATATCAGAGACATGTTCGTTTTCTCTTTAACAGAGGTATATCCTCCTGAAATATCCACTGGATCAAGAATCATGAGACCAGAACCAGCCTCAACAGTCAGATCTTTCACGAGGGCTCTAATCCAGATATCATTTTCTTTGGATGCATACCTGTTAACAAAAACAGAGATTCAATACATAAAAAGTACAGCTCAGTTAGTAGTCATATTGCTTCGCAATATGATTACCATCACAAGGCATAGTGGTGGAGGGGGGGGAAGCAGGGAGGAATTTGTTATCATACTAAAATATATTTGCTAGTTGTAACTATCACCAGTAAGAGTACTTCTATAAACAGTTATCTGAATATCAATGTAACAGTTGAGATTTTAAATTTCAAATCGATACTTAACCCACAGTGCTTTAGAAAAACAGAAATTGAACAAAAAGGGACTGATTTCTTAGCTTACAAGTATGGAGCATGGAGCAAAATTGGTCAACAGTTCAACACTAAAGGATGGAGAACATAAAAAAGAAATCCTGAGGCACGGACATCAAAACACACACACAAAAGAAGTGCATCAAAGAAAAAAGAAACAAGGCTTTTTTGCAAACTGGTTTTATTAATTTGCTTCCAAACAAACTGAAACGTGCAACAAAAGGTTGCAAAGAAATAAACAGGTCATTCTTACATGAAGCTCAAATCCATTTTTGCTCTTAGGAGCTTTTCACCATATGAAGAATCATCCAGTGAAGATTTTGTACCATCATAGAAAGTGAACTCTGGAAAAACAACCTAAACACGGGCACAAACATTGCAAATGAAATAGGTCAGATCACAACAGAAAGAATTGGATAACCACAATTGATTCCTTATTACTAAGAAACATCATCAAAATGATTCTATGCAGAAGACCTTACACCTTATAATCATCCTATTACAGCAAGAAACTCCACTAAACAATTTGTTTAGCAAAAATTTCAGGGAGATCGCGTAACCACCCCTTAGATGTCCTATTTTTCTTTGAACTAAGGAGAAACCCTCACTTGTCAATCAGAGGGTAATGGTGCAGAAGAATACACAAAAGAAGTTGCTGGCAGCATTCATAATATATAACAACAGACCATATGCCTCTCTTTCCATGTAAAACAACCAGTAACCAAAAAAAAAGGGACCATGAAAAGGTTAAGGGAATTTAAAGCCTAGATGGCAGATTACTATGAGAACAGAAGCTAATAAAACAGCATCAATAAAATAAAATAAAAATACCTGGGATTCAAAAGTGAAACTCTGCAGCCTATTTGAATCGTTTTCAGAATCAGAAGAGTTTAAGACATCTGATTGTTCATGCATGTAATCCAAAATCTTCTTGTCGTCATCAGATGAAGAATTGTCTAGCAACGAAATGTCAACACCATCTTCAATGGAGATCGAATAGCTGCTATCATTACTCAAGTATGCATATTTCCTCAAAAGGGAACCATTCTGATGGGCAAAAACAACATGTCAAATAATAATGAAGACAGTAGTCCATCTGGATGTTATTGCAAATAAAGGCAACATCTTAGATACATGTCAACAAGCAAAAATAAAGGAAATAAAAATAAAAAAGATAACTAGTTTTGCTTTAATAAATGGATTTTATTTCACAAGTTCAACACAAATGAGTACATGTAACATGTTCAAGCATGAAAAAATGAGAGACTCAAGCCTATTCTCAAGTTTGACTTTTAATTCTCTTCAAAATCATACATGGACCTGTTGTCAAGAGAAACTTCTTTCTGAGAACACTACATTATGCCTAAAAAAACAGAGAGCAAGCTTTGCAGTAAATAACTAGAGACACAAAACAGTCATAAAAGGTGTGATAGTTTTCAGAGGAGGTGGAAAGTGTAAGCTGAAGTACCTCAATTTTAACATTGACAAACCGCAACCTCTTACCACGTCCAATAACTATAATTGGTCGAGATCTCCCTGAATGGAATTCCTTTGTGTCTGTTTCTTCACTTAAACAGATAATCTTTCCACAACCATCATATGTATATTCATCAACTGTCTTGGCATCTGCTACTAGTTGTCTACTTGGAGACAAGTGAACCACATCCTCACTCTGTTTGTAAACAGATTCAGAAAGCACTATGCTATTGCTTCTGCTAATGGGATCCTTCTTAGGATCAATCAATTCCTCCCTTCCAGTTATAGTTCCCAATGATGGCACAAAATACTCACCCACGGCTAGAAGGAAATCTGGTACAACAAGTACACGTGGCTGCTGAACGCGAACTACAAATGATTGGGAGGAAGGCCTCCATCTATAGTCCATTAGAAACATTGTTGAATTTGGTGCATCAGCCTCGAGGGCATATTCAGAGTTCATTCTCCTAAAGCCACTTCTATTTAGAGAGTATGGGATGTTTCCACCAGAAACTTGTTTGGAAGCATCAGTTGATGATCCAAGCATCAGACGCATTTCAGGTTTTGTATCTGGCTGAATGTCCAAGATAGAAAATTTTGAAATAGTTACATAAAGATCTGTTTCAGGCAACGAAGTCATCCTGTATGATACCCAAAGACCTTCTAGCTGCAAATGCAAACAATCACACCAGGTAAGTACAAACCACACAATTGGAAATAAGAACAATGTGTGAACACAAACATGTGAAGGGTTCAAATATCTAAATCATTCCAAAGTAAAAATATGAACTATGACACACAACACACACCCAAATACAAACGTGCAAATTTCAAGATGTGTATTAATCAACGAAGGTACTCACCTCAAGACGTGCTAAAGGTGACTCATGAACACCATTACACAACTCCAACAGTGCATAATTAACCTCAACTGCCACTATAGTGACAGTTTGTGAGAGGACTTGACTATTTGTGTTGACCTTATCTACCAGCAGCCGAATTGCATCTTTCGTATCAGATTTGCAGCCACGAAAACTTGGTGGAATCCTTGGCTCTTCAAGTAAATTCAAGCACATGCAATCAACAATTATGCTGTATTCTTTATCAGATATGACTCCACGAAGGAAATCCACCTGCTCAAAACATTGTCCACTCCACGAGAATTACCAAACAGGAGCAACTAAAATACTTCAACGACAATATTTGAAGAAAAAGAGGTCATACTGGATGAAAACATTCCAGAAACAATTGTTACCTTAACTTCAAGAGAGAATGTTGGGACTTTTCTAAAGACATCCCGCAAACTACGGCGCACATAAATATCCAATCCTTGGCCTTCTTGTATCATAGGCTTGCCTAAACAACCGTCAACTCCTACAGACATGTTGATTCCCTGAATCTGAAATTTTAAGACAGGTTAAACTACAATTCAGAAATGGAAATTCTAAAATAATGACAATAAAAATAAGGAAATCTACCTCGGCATGAAGAACATCAATGTGGACAGCTGAAGGATCTTTCTCTGCAGATCCATGCCAACTTAATTCATTTGTCACCTGTAGCTGGCCCAGATCAAGTTGAATGAACCTGCAATTTTCGACAACATATTACAAGGGTTATGGAATAACAACAGAAGAACTGCAAAATATTGAAAGCAACAAACTTCCAAAAAAAAAAATGAGCCTATTGTAATAAAAGATTTTGGGGTTCGTTTGGTCTGTTTGGGGTGGGTGGGTGGTGGGTGGGTGGTGGGTGGGAAGGAGGGGAGGGGAGTGGATACCATTAAACATGAACCTTAAACCCTAGAAAAAAAAACTTTTCCGAGCTCCCATGCACAAATGAGGACTGGGAATTCCAGATCACAGATGGCAAAGCATAGACTGTAACTGTGTAGTAAAGCAGTGTTTTTATCACGTTAAATCCACTGATGTTAGCAGCAAACAACTAAATCCAAGCTTATGTATTATTCAGAACAGTAGCCAAGTGCAAACTGTATCAACAAATTGAACTTTTCAATGACTAGACTGCTGCTGCAGAAGTTTCACATGCAATATCTTGCGCCAATAAGAAGTTCTTTGCAAGCACAATCTCTCAGGAATATAATTTCCATTAACAAGAAATTTTCTAAATAGCTCAATCAAACTTCATATGTCATGAACAAAAAGTATACGTACTCTTTGCTCATGGAATTCCTAGGAACGATGATAATCGGAGTGTCAAGTGAGAGGTCCAACTTTAATGCGGTGGCTCCATCAATCTCATACTTCTGGATTAGCCACTCAAATCCCCCTACTTTATCGACAAGTTTTATTGCTTCTTCAGTGTTTGGGGTCGCAAGTTCCATAAAGTATGCAGTTATCTGCAGAAACAGGTGATCCATACAGCCAAAGCCGTAAGGTAAGAACATCCGATCTTTTCAGGAAAAAGAAGAGAAAATGAAACCAGCAAATAAAACCCATCTACATCACGGCAGACCATGAGAGGCTCAATCACTACAAGCACTATCTGTTAAAATTAATAAACACAGATAGACATGTAAAGAAGATACCAGCACACATGCCATGAACCAAAATAATTGCCAGCTGTATTCCAACTCACCTCCTGGACAAACCTATAGAGGAAAATAATGCATGCAGCAGAAAGTCGGCCACTCAACTTGTAATCATATCCTTCATAATCATCATCTTCAGCACTGTACGAGCTAAAATTGAACTGGAAAAGAAATAACAATTTACCTATTTTTTCAAAGATACAAAAGATTCATAACTGAAGAAAAAACCATTTTACCCACAAACTATTAGAAGCTATGATAATATTCAAGGTCGCATTGAGGTTAAGGAAGTGAATACCTTGATAAGGGAATCAAGTCCCGGATTACGTAAGTCACAAACCCAACTCCAGCATTGATTAGTTTCTGGTGACATATCACAGAGCCTGAAATTTCCTAACATGCCTTCAATAGAAAGAGAGCTAGGATGGACCTTGATAACCAAACAAATGAAGTCAGAATCACAGCACAGATGTAAGGATCTCGAAAGTAACTATAGAACAACTCTTGGAAAACACAATTTGCCAGTCCTTAGCATCTTCTAGCAGGTAATTAAAATTCATGATAGCATTTTAAATCTTGTAGTAATTTTGCAGCAAAATTTAAGATAAGAAAGGTTATTAATGATCATAATCTCCTCACCCTGAGATCCAGAACAAAACTTTCTTGCACAAGCATAGCGAGTTGAGAATCATCCTCCTTGTTGAGAAACACAGTGACACTGTCAACATTCATGTTTAAATAGAAAACCACACGATTTTTACCATACCCCAGCAGCCCTTTTATACGCCCTGTGACTTCAGTCATTTCTTTCAAGGAAGACTTATCATCTGAGATTTCAGTCATGTTAGTACCACTTTCAGAAGAATCCACATAGCTGAGGTCAAAGCCAAAACCTATTAGAGCAACAAGAGTAGGTCTATTGCAGAAGAATTCTAGTTTGGACATGCGAATGCTCATCTGAAAATTTCAAAGATATATATCATTAAAGCAATTTCAAGCATTAATTAACAAGCAAAACTAAAAATCTGTAATATTCAAGTTTGATACCTGTGTATCTATACCATCATAATCAGGTGAAGAAGAACTTTGCATCGAGAAAGTAACAGACACAAAATCAGAACTATCACTGCCGTGTGCCTCATAAAATATCTCATCAGGAATTGTTTTTCCTTGTAACAGATCTTGCTCAAGAGTAAAGGATTCAGGAGACTCAAATTCTGAAGAGTCATTGGCATCTCCCATAATTCCAAAATGAGAGACGTCCATTTTTGGTGACCAAATGCCACCATCTGCTAGAGACAAAAAATCTGGCAAAGCGTCCTTAAAAGTATCCTCTTCATCATGAGATACTACGGGCATCCCCATCCCTAGAGGTTCAACATTGTGAGAGGATACAAGAAACTTGTCATTCTTTAGCACCGAGCAGGCTAAATACCGTGGATTTGCAGATTGGCGGCTCTTAAGCTCATCTTTAATTTTTAGGGAATGCAGCTTCATCTTTACTCTAAGATCACTCTCTGCACGAATCATGTGCACCTGCAAAATAATGCACTTTAAAAATGTAGAACCAAGTACTATACAAGGATATTATATCCAACATGAGTAGCTGATCACGAAAAGACAAGTCTCACAAAAGAGGAAAGTAAATCAGACAACTTGACATTTTACCAAGCCAAAAATAATATCCTGTTCTAGCAGTGAGATGCTGACATTTCTGTACACACTTTCAAATATTTTCTCACACACACAAACACATGCATGCTCTCATGCATAGTGAGTGCATATAAAGAACCTAACAATGAATCAGACACCCAGTCAAATTATAACCATTATTGGGGAAAATGAGTTTATCAAACTACTGAAGAAATATGTGAATTATTCATGCCAGATAAAAATAATGAACAATCTTAATCACATTTCCAACAAGAGATCATTGTTGTGGAGCACAAACAAGCTGCACCAACCTTTCCCCCGCCAGCACGAACCTCGATAATAAGAGTCTCTCCAAGTTCCCCATCAACTTCATCCCCATTCTGCACAATAATAGCATATATGTTGAAATATTCAATTAATAAAACTTGGATGCAACAAGAAAAGACAGGGAACTGCAATAATTACATAAAAGACCCCAACCAGTTAAAATTAGATTTCCTAAAAAATGATTCCCTAACCTTTCCATATATGAATAACTTTGCCTCCACCAGTGCCCCATTGATGACAAGGTCTGCTGTTCTCAGAATTGGTGTTTCAGGTTCTCCAAAGTTGGATGCAATGCCACTTGTTTCTCCAAGCACATCCATTGATGGAGGAGCCTTCATCAAGAATGATTATGAATTAGTGAACTCCTAAAATTTAAACAGGCAAAATTAGTAATTCATAATAATATTGTTTTCATACAGAAGCTAGATAGGTAGCCTGTATAAGTCCTTTTAACCAACAGGTTTTCTCCTCATCATCCTGAAACTCTAAAATCCAGGTACTAGAAGATTCCAACGCCTGAAAAAATAAAGAATTAACTCATAAAAGATGGCAAATCACCATTTCAATGCAGGAAACGGAAAACCAAATAGAACATAAGCATTAATCACATGTCATACAAATTTCATTTTCATTAGCTTTGCCTTCAAAGCTCTATGAAATTTTTCCACATAAAATTTTTCATTTCAAGAGCAAATCTATTCACGTGTGTGAGAGATACAAAGGGAATGACTTTGGCTTTAATGGGGCTAGAACAAAGGCAGGGCTTGAGCCACTATCATAATCTTCATATGCAAGTTGAAATTTAAGAGATCAGGTTTATTCCTCTTCTATTGACCAGAATTCACAAATTTTCAATCAAACATGGGTATGAGGGTGTCTGCACATGCATGTCAGTGCTGGTGTGTGCATGGGAGAGAGAGATAGGAAATGTTTAGCTTTCTTAGGGTTAAAATCAAAAGGGTGTTTGAGCCACTATCGTAATACTGAGTGTGTGATAAAATTTATTCTTCTGGTTGACCATGGACTTGCACCTTGTCCCATGCCACATGCAACTGTCAAATTATTTTGCTCTGATGTTTGTTTCAGAAAACCAATCAATACTAAAATCAATCTACAACTATGATTGTCACAGGATAAAAATGAACAATTACCTAGACAAAGATTGGGATGAAGCTATCTCAGAACACAGCATTAATTTAGAAAAACATGACTTACTTGCTGAATGTCCATTCCCCTGAAACTCACAGCAACACAGAATTGGGAACCACCAACACTTGATGGAGGAACCTCATTTATCTGTCTACCAGCCATGCTGCAGAAATTGAATTTTTATAGAAGTGAAGAACCTCAAGCTCCAAGAGCAATATATTTTAATAAAAGTATCACCAACACACAGCAATTAAACAAACTCAAGGAGGAGAACAATCACAAACCAGAAAGTCATCACATGATGAAACAAAGACTTGATAACAACATATCAATGATAACAAGACTTCAGGAAAGACTATTAGTGCTAACAGTAGAAGATTACTAGCAAAGAAAAAATCAAAAAGCCATAACAACAGAAAAGAAACGATTGAAAAGGCAAACCTCAAGTATCGCTGGTAGCTTTGGGACTTCTGGGATTCCATAACATAAAGATATAGTCCAGATAACACAAGAAAACAGGGTTGCCAATGAGCCACAGAATTGCCAATCCCCTGTGCCAACATAAATGTTATATGAATGATTAAAATGCTTGAACCCTATGTCCAGCAAGATGAAAGACACAAGGGCATACCCTCCAAACAAGGATTCTAGAATCGGTAGCAAGATCAGCAGAACTCCAAGGAGCAATCTGGGTTTGAAAATTATCGACGGTAGACTGACCATAGTTGTCAACTGTATTGTACAGTATGTTCACCAATTCCATAAGTCTAGAGTATCTTGCTGGTGAAAAGTGAATGCCAAGATTTGGTACTTGAACAGAAATCCGCGTTGAAGGATAACTAGGGTGGTGTGCTTTGATCTTCAATAAACAGTTTGTAAACAAACAACAAAAGAAGAGCTTTTACATCAAGGACAATCCACGACAAAATACAAAAAAAATGAAAGCTAATGTATGTTAAAACAGCAGGTTGACAATTTCATGAATCTGCAATATCTGGGCAATAGACGTAAATGCAAATATGTATTATGGTCGACACCTATGACCATTTAAGGTTAAATCCAGAGCAACTCCTTTTACATTAAACGTGATAACAGGTAATGAAAAAAGTAAATGTTATACCTGGTCAACAATTACAGCCATTCCACACCTATCAATAAGAGAAAAGTAATTGTCAACTTTTTCTGGTATCTGGGATGTCAGTGACTGGCTATTATGATTTGGCACAACCACTGTGGAGTTGTAGCAGTGAGAATCACAGTCCGTAAAGAAAGCAGCTATATCTCTGCCAGATATGTAGAAACGAGAATATATACTCTGCCTCTTTTCATCAGACTGTGTTTCCTGCAACATTAATATTTATGTCAAGCAAAGCCAAGGTAAGAACTGCTTGAAAAAGGTCATGAAAAGAAGCATACCATAGTGTGTAATGTGAAGTGACCAAAATCCAAAAGAAAATGCATATCACAGTTGGAAGAACTGACTGTCCTCATAGGAACTGTAACTTTTGGAGCATCCAGATCAATGTCAAGGGCAAATCTGGAAAACCAAGAAGATAAATGAATCAACCACTTATCATTTGCTTCCCTCCTCAGATTGAATAAAAGATAGGGTTGACAAAATGAAAAGCAACAACATGAAGCCTAAGCTTCTACAAACCCGTCAAAAGCAACTTCATTCCATAAGCTTACATGCATCAAGTAACATTCAAGCAGAAAGCAATTATTTAATGAAGGGAAATATTGTCAGGGTGTTTTTGTAATTTCTTACATACTCTATATAAATATACACGTGTGTGGTGTGGTCTCATGAGTATGACACACAACACTTCTCTCCCATTCCTATTTCTTTCCTCTTCTTTCATCCTTTCTTCTTCTTCTTTCTCTATTTTTCAGTTATTTCAATCTAAGAAAACCAACGGAAAAGGTTATTTTTATATCTATTTAACTGATATTATAGGAAAAACCTTTTTAGTTTCAACAAGTACAAGGAATTTGTCTCCAAAAAAAGCAAAACAAACTTACCAATAAAATGAGGTCAATTTTTTGTTAAACCCGAACCCATGACACTTTTTCCCCATCACAATACCCTAATATAGCTCAACTCAATATCATGGAACAAAAAAATTTAAGTGACTTATTTGGCACATGAGAGAATTTTAGCAGCCCAGCCTCTTAGTATTAATAGAACCAACATATTGTCGCCATGTATATAAACTACCATATCCACATCCACTGCTTAGACTCGTTCTACATGCATCTGCTGACTCTTCAACATTTTACACCATAATGACTGATCTCAAAGTCATTACCAACCTTCCAATTTATAGACAATATGCACAATATTCGATACATGGGGATTGAAATCCCAAACAACAGCAAGTGCAAAAATAATAATTATACAAACAGATGGAGCAACAAAAAATGAATAACAAAATGAGCGTTAATTGACCTGCTTTGTTCCTCTAATACCATTTGAAATTGCTCTTGCGCTCTTCGAGTCACTTTCTCAATCTTCATCTGCATGTGGCATTGAATGAATAGAGGGTTAATTTACTAACCATGTGGTTTCGTATTCAAGATATTGACATAGATACCTGCAAAGCATTTGCAGTTTCTAATGCAACAGTAGGGCTAACTGCATTACTTCTCCTCACAAACTCAAAAAAGCGATCAAAACTTTCCATTAAAACCTGCAACCAAATAAGAAATGAAGCTTTGTATGGCATGCGCAGTGAATATTGGAAGGGGAAAAGGAGGAGAAAAAATATGAGCAAGTAAGCAAATAGTAAAATGCCACCACAAGCATATCAAATCTCGTGCCAAAGGACACTGAGACATCCAACTCAACCAAGAAAAGAGTATCCATTACTTTCTTTAAAAATCAATTCAATCCATTCTGTTGCCAAAAACATCCATTGGAAGTCCTTGAATGCGCAACTTGCCCGGTAAGTGTATCCATATAATTTATAAATTTTAAAGAAAACAGTATCTACTACTTTCTTAAACATCAAAAATCAATTCAATGCGTTCTTTTGCCAAGAACATCCATTGGAAGTCCTTGAAAGAGCAACTTGTCAGGTAAGTGTATCCATATAATTAACTAAAAAATTTACATGTAAGTTACAAGTTGGATAAGACGGGGGAATAATCATGAAGAAGCATTCTGAACATCTCCAAATGTAAATGACAAGATTGGAGGCCTCTACCACCTCTCTATTCCTTGAAGAAATGCATGTTTATAGTTGATCAAAAACAAATTGAAAAACCAACATAAACTGGAAGCCACTCTTTATAGGCACAGCCAGTGATATAAGTAACAACTACATGCAAATGCTGCAAGCAAAAGTGACCCTCCTTCCCCATCTCTCTCAAAACACTACAAAATTACCGTAACATGGCAAGGCGAAATTGTGGCTGACAACCTCCAGTCAACATTCTCCCCCACTGGGGAATGTACAAAACTGGCAGATAATGCATTCACCTTCTGTTCACTGGAAACGCTCTGCAAAAAAAAATGCAAAATGCAATTAGAGAGAAAAAATCAACCTTTAGTCACAGCAACTTTAGTCGCAGCAACAGCCTTACTCCAAATAAAATCAGAATAAAAATCCATAAACACAAGTCAGACAACTAAAATGAGAAATTTCATTCAGAAAGATTTCAAAAACTAAAAACATTGATCAATATTGAAATGAGGCTCTACAATTTACTTTCATATCAGCACTTAATCATGAACTCAAAAATTTACCACATACTATCTCAAATCTTGCACCATAGCGAACAAACCTGTGCAAGTGAACCTTCTGGTGCAGATAAACCATATAATTTTAGGGACACGTCACAGTGGGTAGAGCGATTTTTCAATTTGGTTGAGACTTGAAGCTGCTCAAATCTACCACAGACAATCTCAGTCTGATTTATGTCAATTATCCTGGCAGCAGCCTGCTTAACAGACACAGTCACTAAATACCGAATCATATTCTGCATGTCCTTTCCTGAATGTGGCATTAACTCTTCGTCTGACTGGTAACTAAGCAATTTATTAATTGCAAGCCATTCCTCTTGAGTCAGCTTTTCTTCTCTTAACTGGGATGCTTCAGAAGCATCCCCATCAGAGGCATCTTCAGAATTCGTACGCCTGAGACAAAGGGTAAATCAAAATAAAGGCAAACACACAGAAACAGGAACCATAAGCAAATGCAAGTTTCATTAATACAGATGGTTGAACACAAAATAACAGTAGATAAACAGAAAAAACAACCAAAAGCAAAGTAATTTATTTCAAGGAACAGGATGTGAAAATAGAGTTGCCACCAACCATCCAAATGAAAACCAGCCTTTCTTTTTTAGCCTCCTCTGCTCAGCAGCTTCCTTTGTTTTCAATGATTCAGCCTTGGCATGTGCAAGTAACCTAAATAATGCACATAGATGGATACACAAACCAAGTAAACCAAAAATATGAATTGCATTTTCAAATACTATCAGCATTCAGTAAAAGGAGCCTCAAACCTGTAAAACTTTATATAAAATGTGCAATACTAAATATTTGAAGCATTAGCAAACAATTTTTTTTT
>Ga0307507_10007779_pt1 | contig 15283 bp, 2 predicted proteins | sample 7_EM_MG_FD_207223 | JGI IMG/M metagenome (GOLD analysis project Ga0307507, IMG submission 207223) | Populus trichocarpa ectomycorrhiza microbial communities from riparian zone in the Pacific Northwest, United States - 7_EM | ecosystem: Host-associated > Plants > Roots > Unclassified | place... | reverse complement strand
CACGAAGCTCTGCACGAAGCTCTGCACGAAGCTCTGCACGAAGCTCTGCACGAAGCTCTGCACGAAGCTCTGCACGAAGCTCTGCACGAAGCTCTGCACGAAGCTCTGCACGAAGCTCTGCGTACAGTGGCTCTGCACGAGGCTCTGCACGAAGCTCTACACAAAGCTCTACACGAAGCTCTACACGAAGCTCTACGTACAGAGGCTCTGCACGAGGCTCTGCGCGAAGCTCTGCATACGGAGGCTCTGCACGAAGCTCTGCATTCTCTAAGGCACGGGTCACGTGCACTGTAAAATCTCTTCGCAGCTCAAAGCCCTAGGGGCCCCAGACAAGAACATCAATCAATCAACCCATTTCATCAATGAATAGCTATACATGCACTATCTAATAGCATCGGGGCAGCCAGCAGAGGACCGTCGCTAGAACCAGACGACCGTCGCCAGAACCAGACGACCGTCGCCAGAACCAGATGACCGTCCTAGAGCCAGATAACCGTTACCAGAACTAGACGACGACCTTTCGAACAACTAGCCAGCGAATACTACGAACGATTCAATTGATCAATCGAATTCGACATCGGCCCATCACCGAATCGAATCAAGGCCTCCTAGGGAGGCACCTTAGACGACCACCGTTCGAATGTACAGCTAGCGAACGGCCACAGAGAACGATCTGAATTAATTAGAGCCTTCAATCGGGCCGACCCCTCCCCCCGAATTGAATTAGATCCTGACATAGGCAGGCAGGCAGGCAGGCAGGCAGGCAGGCAGGCAGGCAGGTAGGTAGGTAGGTAGACAGGTAGGAGAGGACCGTCGCCAGAACCAGATGACCGTCGCCAGAACTAGACGACCGTCGCCAGAACCAGAGACCGTCGCCAGAACTAGACGACCGTCGCCAGAACCAGACGACCTTTGCCAGAACCAGACGACCGCTGCCAGAACCAGACGACGACCGTTCGAACAACCAGCCAGCGAATACTACGAACGATTCAATCAATTGATCAATCGGGCCGACCCCTCCCCCAGACACTGACACAGGTAGGTAAGTAGGTAGGTAGGCAGACAGACAGACAGGTAGGTAGGCAGGTAGGCAGGCAGGTAGGCAGGCAGGCAGGCAGGCAGGTAGGCAGGCAAATAGGTAGGCAGGCAAATAGGTAGGCAGGCAGGTAGGTAAGTTAATAGGTAAATAGATAGAAGAGAACCATCGCTATCCCTTCCGCTGGTAGTGTCCTACAAGAGGCGGACCGTGCGCGAACACCAGAATCAAAAGTACGCGTGTGGTCACGCAGCTTATCTTAGTAAGCGACTCAGACGGCAAGGGCAGACTAAAGGCGCACTCACTAATACTAAAGTATCACTAGTCTCCATCTAAGAAAACGCCACTTTTTTTTAACCAATCAGCTATCTACCAACCTTAAGTCTGCCCTGCCGTCTAAGGACCTTTGGTGCGAGTTTTGGTAAGGCTTAACTTAAATTTTTATAATTTTGTATAAGAGACACTCTCTCCATATATTTAACCCCCTAACAACACCTATTTAACCTAATAACCTAATAAGTTAAGTTAGACTAGTCTCTTCTATAATTGATTACTTTTTAATAATGGGAATACTACTTCCTTACAAGTTACGCGCTTCTAGTATTTAGGTAGACACTAACGCGTCCTTATCCTCCCCACTCTCTGATATTAACTCCCTTTCCCCCTTATTACCGTCCTCTATATCTCCGTCGCCTTAAAGGCAAGCAACTATATCCCTTACTAGTCACTAAGGGCGAATTAGAAAACGGTGGAGCCCTCTTTTCTAGTGCCAAAAGCTATAGGCAACACAAATACTATAGTAGTAGAATAACTTTAATATTAAGCAATTCCTTAAGGCATAGGTTATAGAGGGTGTTAATAATAGATTGGGTGGCCTCCATATTAGTTAGCAGATCTTATTATTACATTCTACTTTAGAATAAGTGGAGGTTTATATAGCCCTTTAATTAACTAGTTATGTATTGGTAGGGGATATTTCCTTAACAGAACTTATCTAAGAACTTAATGCACTACTTAGGCAGCTATATTTTAACAAGTTTAACCACTCTACCTCTATAGAGAAGGTTGACTTCTCTTAAGTATTAAAAAAAATTAAATTAACTGCTCCTATATGGACTGCTCTGCTTAAAAAGCTTATAAGTAATTAACGCCAGGGCTAGAGCAGTTATAAAGGGTTAGGCAATTCCAAGATAGTCTAGCAGTAGTTATATTTAATCACTTCTATTATCTATAGGAGTCATATATAGTCTACTGCCAATTTCTTTATAAAAATGTTAGGAATCTATCTACTTAGAAGTGGTGTCAAGCATTAAGTTATTAAGGTATTAGCTAGGCTAGGTCTCTATAATGGTTATAAATATATTAATTAACACCTTATAGATATTGCTAATAATGTAAAGGAAGGTTTAACCCCCTAGCTTATATTTTATATAGCTAACTAATAAAAAGAATAAGCTACTAAACCTTATAGTTAATCCTTAAGCGCTACTAGTCTACAATAACTTTAATTTTAAGGACGACGTTAGAGATTAAGTGCTTGGGTCTTCTAGAATAAGAATGTATAATATAACTACTGCGCTTCTTATCCTTTGTCCTAAAATTCCAACTACTAGCCTTAAGCAGTTAATGTTTAACCTGTCACAACCGCTTCTTTTTAACAATATTATCTTATTTCTAGGTCTTTAACGGGACTATATCTTACAGTAGTTGTTAATATACTTTATTACTACTGCTATTTGTAAGCTTTATTTATAAGCAGTTAAATATATTTTTAGTAGTAAGCTAGGTCTTTTTCCTATAGTACTAAAGCTTGACCTGCTATCTCCTTAAAAGACTGCTCTGCAACAGCTAGGTGTAATTTTTTATAATAAGGGTACAATTAAAGGTATATATAGTGTCCATTAGGATATCTAGATCTATAAACTTGGCCTTAAAGAGGACAATAAGTTGGGCCATTTTACCTAGCGCCTTTGGCTCGCCTAGGGCAATTAAAAGACCATTTAATACATTAGGAGCATAAGAACCAAGCAGTCTCTTGCCAGTTAAGCTTTTAACTATTAGGACTAGTTACTTAGGCCACCTGCGTTCTTTTATATCCTTTAAAGTTTCCTCTACCTTATAGTTCGCACTCACTAGGAGAGTCCTCCTGGCACTTACTTAAAGGCCACACTCTTTTATAATATTAGCTACTGGAACTGGCATAGAATCTTATAAGAGAATGCTAAATTCTATTTTATTAAGCCATTAATTACATAAGGCTGGATAGCTTAAGTAGTCACACTCTAGTATAACGTACTTAGTACTAATAGATGGTTCCAAGGGGTTAATAGTAAGGAAAATTATAAGAAAGAGTCCTATAACAATGCTATTATACAGCTAACTCTATCTTAATTTCTTAAGTTAATTAAGCATGTATAACAATAGGCATTTACCTACTCCACTTAGACCGGTTAAGGGTATAATAACAAAGAGTTTCTTAGCATGTATTAGTATCTCTAATAGGTTAAAGCTTTCATGGTCCTACAGTATGCTATCTATTATAGTAATATTAGTCTAATCCGCTAACTTATTAATCCACTCTTTATTTAGTTCTATAGGGCTAAGCAGTCGCGGTATGGGTATAAAATACTTTATCTTTAATAGCTTCTTATAGATCAGATTATAACTACTAAACTTTAATAATTAATTCTTGCGTTAAGTCTAGTAAATTTGGCGGGTTAACCAAATACCTTTAAAGCAATTAATCTTGCCTTAGAGCATGTTAACTGCTACTATGCCGTTAATATAAAACTATATAAGAACTCCACTTACAATGTTAAAAAGACATTTAAACGGGTTACGCTTGCTAGTTTATATATTTCTTAACTGCGTACTATACTAGAGACTTTATTTAGTTAAAGAGCCGATTCCAAACATAGTAAAAAGTTAGCACTTGCTAATATATTCAGTCTTGCATACTATCTCTAGGCTAAGGGTTATACACATATTTAAGCAGTTAATAGTAATTATAACAGTTAATTTAAGTCTACTAATATTCTTGCTAATAGTACAGAGCTTCTTAAAGAAAAGATTTACTTATTTAATCTTTAAAATGTTACTCTACCTAATAAGATTATTTCTATTTCGTCTAAAGATAAGGAGCAATCTACTACTACTACTAAGCTATTAGCACTTAGAGATTATATAGAGGCAATTAATGATATATTTTATACTAAAGATAGAGGTTATTAACTGCTTTACTTTAACTTTACTTAATTTAACTGCTGCACTTCACCCCCTCGACCCCTTAACCACCTATTTAGCTTATCGCTCACCACCCCCCCAACTACTTATTTGGCTTATTATTAACCACTTCTTTTATAACTACCAGTTAAAGACTACCCTTATTTCTGCTCTCTTCGCCTTATTTATTATAGTTAACAACTATTTACTAACTTCTTACTCCTTACAGTCCACCCCTTTAAGTCACTGCGCGGTTTATACCTAATATCTCTTATATTATTATCTTAAGAAAACCATCTCACTAACTGCTTATAGTAGACCACTTATTATAGTTAGCATTTATAATCCTAATAGCTTTACTAGCCGTCCTAACTTCTCTCTCCTTAACGTTAACTTTTTTAATGTCCTCTATCTCAACCTATTTAAGACATACACTACTAGGTTCCTAAAGTTACGGATTTAACAGCTATTGCTTTACCTCTACCCTAATAGGCTCCGCAACTAGACTCCACCTAAAGGCGTAAATATAGTGACTCTAAATAATATTAAGGACTGGTTAATAGGCCCCTCTAATACTATCGCCATAGATAGGTGGGCAGTAGTCGCTTATAGGAGTTAAGTAGGCTGGCAATCAACCTGGGATATAAACCGTAACCCAGTTAACCACTGTCAGCCTCTCTAGTCATATGCTATCCGCTTTAGCCTCTTAAGTAGGCCAACTTAAATTAGCAGTGATAAGAGTAGTAAGGATGCCGGTAAATTAATTATAATCAGCAGTAATAAGAATAAGGGTAATGCCGGCTAGGAGCAGTCTTAGCAGTCTTAGCAGTCACAGCAGTCGCAACAGTTAAATAATAAGCAGTCCCCGCTTTTTAGGGAGAGACAATAACGTCTATATGCCTTATAGGAGTCGCAGCAGTCTAACCCTATTAAGCTATTAGATAACAAGGAGCCCACGCCTCTTAGGGAGAGGCAATAACAGCTATATACCTTCTCTGCAGGTCGAATATTAACTAGTGGGAGTACTCTAATATTAACTGGTCATAGTAGTAGTGCTCTAGCGTCTTATAGCGCAGCCTTAAGTATATCTACCTAACTACTACCAGTCTATCTAATAAAGGAACGTCAGACTAATCTTCTTAATATAGCGAGTTATTAAGGCGCTATTATAATTGGCATTATGCGTAGGTTGACTGCTTTAGCATTCCTTCCACCTTAATATATAGTAGTGGCGAGTCTTAATACTTATAATTAACTAAACTGTTAAGTACAACCACTTAATCTGTTCTCTAATAAGTTGCTGCCATATAGCAATACAATACGCACATTATCAATTTCCTTTAATAATATCTCAAATCTTAGTTAACTGGTCAGCCGGTTTACTGGCAACTCTAAAAAATAGGTAGCTTGGTTTTTAGACTGGATAAAGCGGCATAATAGTATACCTCTACTAGTAGATTAACTAGCTCTTTCTAACTCCTTAATCTAACCGCTCTCGCGCATGTCTATAAATCCTTACTTAACTCCTTAGACTCTCTCCTAATGCTCTACTCCTTTAGCTTTAACTCCTCAGACTCCTTCTGCTTTAACTTACTAGCCTCTCTCCTAGTAGTTTGCTCCTTATAATTGGGCTGCTTAAGATCCTCTATTATTAACTACTTAGGCTCCTCCCTAATTAACCCATTAGCCTAGGACTACATTTATAGACATATATAATAATAAGGAGCATATTTTATAAGCTGCTTAGGAATCGTGCATATAACTAATAGATTGTGGTTTAGTAGATGGTTTAATAGATAGATTTATAGTTCTCTTTTTAGAATAAATAAGTGGTAATTTATAGCCTTTAGAATAGTTAAATAAATAGGCTAATTAATTCCTTAACTGCTTTCTAGTTTAATTTAATATAAAAGTTTACTTAAAGATTAACTGCTTATACCCTACTAGCACGTAATAAAGGTAAACTATTTAGGAATACTAAGCCCTTCTTATTTACACCTCCTACATTCCTAAATATACAGCTTTTAGTATTAATAACCGCTTACGCCTATCTCGCCCATTATTTCTTATCTCTTTACTATAGTTTTTTAACACTAGGCTGCTAATATTCTTACTAATAGGTGCTAATATTAACCGCCTGTGCGAGATAGAAGCTATACCCTCTAAACCCCGCTGTATCTTATTAGCAGTAGAATCTGCGGTCTTTACCCTTCTTTTCCTACCTTTATAAGTTCCACTACTAGGAGTTATAGGTGGTTCCAAGCTAGGCTCTATACTATCGGTCGGCAAAGTAGTCTACGAGTCCACTAGTTAAGTCTCTAGCGCCATCAGTTAAGTCTCTAGCACCAGCAGTTTAGTCTCTAGCACTACGCTCTTACTGCTCTGCAATTCTAGTTCCTGCAACTACTCGTATTTAATTTCTCGCTGCTGCGACTAGTATAAACCACTACAACCTCGTCCTGGTAACTGGTTATACTGTGGTAAAGGGGATAGTATACTACACTAGTTAAGGGGAGATAGAGTAACTCCTTTAGCTAAAGATGGCACCACTGTTAAGAAAGAGAATTCTAATACTGAGCTAAATAAGCGTATATAGTTCTCTATAAGCTTCTTCTGCTGTAATGCAACTAGTAAAGCAGTCTTATTATTAATCTTAGTTTGTCTTTCTATAACCTATGCCCTTTGTTTATTAGCTGTAAGCTTACTATTACTAGCGCTACTAGCTATAGGTAATGAGCTACTAGTGCTAAATACCAGTTTCTTAGGTTTTCTGGACTTTGACCACTTAGCTAGTATACTGTCTACATTCTAGCAAAGGAACTAAACTAGCTGCTCTCCCTAAGCTATAGCATGCTTCTATTTATCTAATAGGAAATACTTATAGAGATCTTCTATAGTTTATATTGGAAACTTAGCAGCCAAGGTAACCATATTAAAGGCGCGTATAATTGCCTACTAGTAGTAACTAGGCAAGAAATATAAAAAAGGCATTAGAGTAAATCTCTCTTCTATTAGGACCAGCTTATCCGCTTATACTTAATACTACTTAACCAGCCATTGGAGAGCAATACCTTACTTTAAGCCTAAGGTTGGTTTTTAAAGGGAGACAGGAGCAGTTGGCGCAGTAGTTATAATAAGAAAATTAGGGTTATAACCTATACCGTTGCAATAACTCTTCTATAGTACCTTTAGAGTTTGCGTCTTAGGATTACATTTATCCTCCTAGAGAAACTTAAGTAGGTATTTACAGTAGCAGTCGCTGTTTAGCATAGCCCTCCAACAATCGCTTATAGAGTCCCTACTTTTAATCTCCTGCTTTGTCTAGGGATAAACTTTATTCTTACTAGTTAACTAGTTGGTAGCTATGCCGTTAAGTTCTCGGTTTAAATAAGGGTACTAGTTTAATAAGTTGCTATTATAATCTAAATCAGACTCGCGACTGCTCCCTTAAGAAAATAATTGCTATAACTAACTCACCTAGCAATCGCGTAAGAGCATATTACATCTATATTTTGGCTTAGATGTTATTTAACTGGTAACTTCTTCTTAAGTTAACTCCTTCTAGTATCCTAGCCAATTAAACGCCTAATATGGCATAAATAATATAGCTACTCCAGTTTTATTGTAACCCCTTACTACACAATTAAACCTCTACTATAGATCTCCAATATTATCTATAATTGGGAAATTCTATTAGACAACTATATAAATATTTAGGATATCCATACCCATTCTAAGAGTAGTTATGGCTACTATAATCCAAATATCCAACTGCTTACTATAAAAGATATTATATATCCTATCCTAATTATGCTTCGCCATATAAGATGTATATATCCTAACTATCTGGTTTATAAAATGTGCTAAGTAGCCCTTCTGGATAAGAGACTCCTTAAGGTACTAAGAAACTGCCATAATACATCTTCTACTGTTAAGAAATATAATTGTTTTTAGGATTTTTTTAAGGGGTTAAGCTACCGCCTAAAGACTTAACTGCTTGGTTAAGTAAGAAGTGTAACTGCTTATAGCAGTTTATCTTTCCTTTTAGTATTGGAAATATACAAATTAAAATATCTGGTCAGTTAATAGATGTGTAGATAATCTCTAACATACCTAGTTTAGTTCCTTCCGGCTAAAACCCACCATATTTTTTTACTACTTGCTCTGTTTTAATATCTATAGTTATAGAGCAGCTAAAGAAAGCAACGCTTAATAGGAGAGACCGGCGTAGCTTATAAATTAAGACAAAGTCGCTATAAAACCTCGCCTACCGGTAGAGCATATAACACTTGTTAATAGTTACTAGTCCAACTTAATACTAGAAGACTAGATCCTATAGGATCTTTTGGAATTTAAAAGACACAGCTTGCTCTAGCCTAAGTAGTATATAGGTATATACACCATTCTTAATATCCTTAAGCAGTTAAGGGTTCTAGAATTTTATATCCGCTAATATTAAGTATGGGTTTGTACCAGGGTATTAATGAATTAACTTAACCTATTTCTTACCTAGCTTACTTAATAGGATAAGCTGTATTATAATCTGGCCAGTTAAGACTAAGAAAGTATAGAATATAATACTTTTACTAAAGCTAGTTTTTGCAATAAGTATAGTATCCCCCATTCTGTAAATTAGTTGGCGAAGCGCCCTAACCTGCTAAGTATGGGGATTCTTTCCCCTAAGGAGTTGGTATATAGCATAGGTAAGCATTTCTGTCTAATGCTTAACATTCTAGGGTTCAAAACCATCTAATATAAGCCTCCGGAGCTATAGGATAGTTAAGGTTAGTATATATTTTATTTGGGCAGTATATAACTGGGTCTTAGGAGGAGTTGAAGAGGCTAGAGGAGTTAAGGGGTTATAGCGCAAGTTGCTACATTAACGTTGGTAATACTGCTTGCTTTAAGGCATTAAAAGAGGATTTGCGGACAAGTTAACCCAACAAGACGCGTTAAGAAACTTTGACCCCTAATTTTTAAACTTTATATTAGTTAAAATGCATAAATAAGTACATAGATAAATAAAGCGGCCCTTAAAATATAATTGATTACCTTTTATAGTGGTTGACTGGTTAACTGGTGGAGATATATTGCTCTTTAGCAGTGTCGCGTTCCATTAATAAGTCAACCCTCCTATATTTTTGCACCAAAGGCCCTTAGACAGCAAATAAGACAGCATTGTTAAGTAATCCTAACCAAACCTAATTCTATTACACTAGTAAGGGTCTAGTAAAGCTATACTAGTTAAGTACTAGTGAGATTTACTGTCTCATTTGCCGTCTAAGTCGCTTACTGAGATAACACGCAGCCTCGATCCTGTTGATTCTATTAGCCAACTCTTATCAATAATAGTAGGACGAAATGTACCAGCGGAAGGGATATTACATTAAATTATCTAAAATAATATAATTTTTTTGCTAGCCTTATAAATAGCTTTAAAGTAGCCTTTATTTATCTAAAATATACTATTAGTATAAAAGAGGTAAATAGCTTTAAATATAATTATGGTTGCCAAATGCGCAGGTTGCGCGCAGGCTGCGCGCAGGTTGCGTGTCAAATGAACTCAACATAGGCTGGTTTGTCGAGTTGGTCAATGCCCTTAATGGCCCGCCAACGACGCCAACTTCTAGCAGCTGAGTTTATTTACAAGGGACAATATTTTCCTGATGTGTTTTAATAAAAGCTTCTAGGAGTGGGTTGCGTAATAAGGAGAGGTAGGTCTGAATAAGGATGGCATTTCTATTATTGTTTACTGTTCTAAGATTAAGTGGCAGCTGGCTTAGAATAAGGTCTAACTAATCTAGTAGTATAGATCTAATCCTTTTATCTTCTTCCCCATATAGTTTTAACCCTTAAAGGTAACTTAGTCTAAGGGTTGGCCTTTTAATGACTAGGTTATAGGGCTTAGTTAGTGGCTATGGTCTTAGCTAGTATATCCTAATATATTAGTCTCTGACGGTGTATATATACTAGGGGGTATTTTACTAAGGATATAGCCGGTCTTATAGTTAGTAGTAGTGTAAAGGGCTGATCTGTAGTTTATATACGGAACTATTAGCTAGGGTTGTACTAGGGAAGGGAATTATAGGGGTGAGTCTCTATATCTAAGTCTATGTCTATATCTATAATTACTGCCTTAGTTGCTATCTCCTCTGTTAAAGAATCTACTATAGCTAGAAAGGGGTTGGCGCAGTAGTATTAAAAGGGGATTTAGGTTCTTTCTAGGGTTATAAGCATCTTTTTAGTAGCTGGGTTAACCACATGCTATATAAAGTCTGTTATCTATATAAAGTCTTTAGATATTGTTAGGGAGGCTGCTACTACTATTGCTAAATTTAACAGCGTTAAGGTCTATTAGGTTATTCTATAGTGCTAGTACTAGGGTATTATTAGGTGGTGTAGGTTAATAGCTACTAGTAGTACTTAGCTTAGTAGTATTTAGCTTTATTTAGTGGGTATAGTTCTATAGGTTATAGGCAAACACATCTATCTGCTTGCTTTAGCCCTTATAGTTAGCATTACTAATTTTATAGCTAAGGGTAAGGGCTAGGTCCTTTATCTTTAGGGAGATATTCTTCTTAAGTAAATCCACTTTTTATTTTTTAGTCTTGTTTGCTTTAATTATTAATTTGTTAAGCTCTGCTTTCTAGGACTAATAGTTATACTTACTCTAGTATAGGGTATCCAACTTATTTTTAGCTGCTTAGGTTGTGTCTATAGTCTTATAGTGCTTCCTTATATATATAAACATAGACTCTTGGTTGGAAAAGGTCTATTTACTTAAGTTGTTTGGGTATATGCGTAGTATATTAAGGCTATACTTAATATAGTTGTAAGCCTTATTAGTTAGTATGTTTAATATATAGGGGACTTTATCTATTGGGGTTTTAAAGTACTTTATATCTCTCTAGAAAACACCTTAGATCTTTATTTTCTATATTTTAAATTTTTCTTATTTTTTAGTTGGTAATCCCTTGCTATTAAATGGGGTTGGGTCTTTTACTTTATGCTTTCTTCTATAGGGTTTAGTTAGAAGAGGGTAGCTAGTAGCGGTATTCTTATTAGTAATAGTCTAGGTAAGTATAGTAATCTAAGAGCTTAGGTTTTGTATAGTTTTAGTGTATATTAAAGCTTATTATTTATATTGTTTTATATATAGTTTAAGTGTCTTAAGGGAGTTAATTCTATGCTAAGCTTCTTTATATTAGAGCTTTATAGTGCGGCCTTTATTATAGATGGTCTAGAGACCGCTCTTAATGCTAGTTAAAAAGGGTATATATATGGAAAGGTGCTAGAAGGTTCCTGCTACCTTAAGGTCCTTAGGGTACTCTGGACTACTCCTAATTGCCTAGGCAATATTAGGGTGGGAGGTATTAAAGAGGTAGGCAAGCGCTTTACGTATATTTACTAATGGGGTATTGTCTATGTTATAGTTACCCATTCTAAGGGATCTAGGTAATATAATTAAAGTCTATAAGGCTGGCTATAATACTAAGATTGTCTAAGGCTATGGTATAGTGTTGTTGGTTATGCTGGGTTGCGATTATACTAGGAAAACGGAGACTATGGACTGGGAGGCGGAGATCGCGATAGGGCGTAAGAGGAGATACCATAAACTGTTACAGTGCCATTGTGCAGGTAGGCTGAATAACTACGTTGTGGTATAAAGAGGAGAAGAGGTAAAAGGGGTACTGTGTATAAGCAGTAGGGCCAGGCGCTAAGGCGCTAGTGGTGGGCTAGCTAATAGTAGGAAACAGTATAAGACAGTATAAAACAGTATGTGAGAGGTTAGTGCTGTAACAACCGCTATCCCTAAAAAGAGATAAGAATTTAGAACTATTAGGATGCTAAGGCCCTAAGGATATATAGTAATATAACAATAGTAGCGGAATATAATAGGTATCTGGTTTTTAATAAAGTAGAACTATAGAACTAAATTCTGCTGTTCTCTAGTGTGGGGCGACTATGTTTTATAGGCGCCTTGCCTGCGCCTCGCCTACGCTAAGCCGGTTACGGCAGGTATGTCTCTACGGCCTAACACTTCTCCCAATTATTCTTATAATTATTCTTAGTAGTTTTAATATTATTGGAATGTTAGTTATATAACGTGGTTATGAGACCGCGAAGTAAGGCTAGTTAACCTAACCTTGGAGCAACCCCTTACTTCTAAACAATTAATTATCTAACAATTAACAACGCATACGTATTATACAGTGATATTTATGCCCGTTGATTAAAGCATGTATACCAATACTGATTAGTAGACGTATAGATTAGGAAATACGCAATAGCTAGCGCTTAAGGAGTAGTACTAGAAATAGTTTACTGATCGCCTAGTTCTTGTCTGTTTTATTAAAGGAGAAGACTACAACTTCTACTTAAGCTTGAGAGCGTGTATTGGCCTTATAGCTAATATAGTAGATCGCTGAGAGAATAGCAGCCTTGCTAAGAACACTTTACAGGTCTGACGGCTGTAGAGAATGTATATACAAACCTCAACCTTAACTACACCCTTACCCTTGACTTTACCCTCGACCTTAATCTTAACCCTTAACCTTAACCTTAACCTTAACCTCTGTTTAAGCCTTAACCCTTAAACTCCCAGACTAAGGACACTTTATAGGCCCTAAGGCTGTAGAGAACACCCTAAACCTTAAATTTTAAACCTTAAACCTTTTTACCTTTAAACCTCCACTTAAACCTTATGGATACTTAACCTATAACTACAATGGAGTGGTATGAGAAGATATTAAAGCATGGTAATGGAATCACTGCTGCTATAGCTTCCAAAGATGAGCTAGGAGACTATATAGCAACAAAGGTCTACGTATATATATAGAAGAACTTTACAGACTACACATTATGGACAGTATTTAAGGAGGAATTTAAAGGCTTTATTACCGAAGATTTTAGACGTATGCGAATTAACATAAGAGCAAAGTTACGCACTTATCTACTCAAGAGAGGAGTGTATGTGGGAAAGTATAATAGCAGATATTTAATCTTAGAAGCACTATTTAACCTCCTTTAAGAGGAAGAACCTTATAAATGGACAGATAAGGAAATTATAGAAGCTCTTAAGGCAGTCAGCCCTATAATTACAGTGGCGCTATAAAAACGGCTTAACTTAATATAAATAGCTCTAATATCGAATCAAGCTATACCCCCGTCAGTTATAGCCTCTTTAGCTCCTATAACCCCCCCCTGTAGCCCACTACCTTCCTATACGGTGCTGACGCCTGTAAGCCATTAACTACCTCCACTACCTCTAATGCCTGCAATCCAGCCTATAGCTATAGCTATAATACCTAGAACGTAAATACCTACCCCTATAACACCCTAACTAGCTGTTGCATCTATACCCTAGTAAACTGCACCAACCGCCACCTAATAGCAAGCCGCACCTACCTCTACCTAAGATTAACTACTTACTCTCCTTACTCAACTCCTATAGACACAGAATCAGCAATTATTGCCTGCGGTAACTGCCTCTACCCTCCCTCTAGTAACCGCTCCTACCCTACCTAGTCCTCCTTCTGCCTAGTATCTTCACCCTAGTACTGCTAATACCGACCCTGCTATGCACCTGCCTATGTATAGTAAAGAGGCAGCCACTATCGCTAAGATCTACACAGACGACCAGAAGTATGATGGAGTAAGTAATAGCTTTAACTTTAAGTTAACTATCTTCTATGATATCTATAAGAGAGCTGGTCTACCTCCTAAAGGCTATATAACCGCACTCCCAACTATGCTAAAGGGACTTGCTTAGGATTACTACTATAATAGCAGCCTTTTAACTAGATTATTTACTGAGGCATATAACTACATGCGTCACTTCTTTAAAGGACTAGAGTACTATCGGAGAAACCTTATTAAATGGAACGCTACTGACTTCTAAGGAATTATTAACAAGAACCCTAATAAGCAAATCTATTAGAGTTTTCAACTACTCCTTAATAAGCTCTTAAAATATCGCTATGGATTACACCTAGAGTTTTATATAGACCTCTTCCTTATAAATAAGCTAGTTACCGCTTGCTAAGAAGTACTAGCATGCCGTATTACCATTTCTAACCCTTCTAAAGACCTCTCCCAGTTAATTAGCAAGTTGTAATCTTCTATAGTTGTATAGGAGAAGGAACACCCTTTTTAGGCCTTAATAAGACCGTCTTAAGGAACCTACTTTACGGATCGCATATACCGCTGTAATATCTATAATAACCGTAACCGAACCCGCTTCTATAGACAAAACACCGTCAGATCCCTAAAGGCCAAGTGCTACGTTTGCTAAAAGGAGAGCTGCCGCTTATGGAAACATATAGAGGAGGAGCGGAACCGTTCTAGAGATGAGTATAAAAGACGTTTTAATAATAACAAGGGCCGCAACGGTAACTTTAAAGAACGCTTTAGACAATACACTATCTACTATAAAGGAGACGATAATAATGAGTATAATAAGACTTTTAAAGCTCTTGTGCTAAATATAGATACTAACAAAAACACTAATAACGATAATAGCGAGGAAGAATTAGAAGACCCTAACGGCTACTACCTTATATTATTCGGGACTCTTACTACAGACAAAGCAACCTCTATAAGCGTAGAACTAGCTAACAAGGCTTACGCTTACTTACTTACTATAATCTCCACGGAACCTACTACGGAAACCGACCCGTTTAACTATAATATAACAACCGCCGCTTCACGCTATACTTCTACGGTATTTATGGGAATTATAATCAATACTGGTGCGTTAAAGAAGTCTATGGCCGGTTACGGATAATTCTAGGCACTATAGAACGCGGACTAATCTGTAAGACTTAATACCTTAACCAAAGGACAAGTTAACGTGTAGTTTGGCATTGGAATTGCTACCTCTATTAGAACTACGGATATCGTCACCCCTATAGGCAAGATACAGTTTTATATTGTCTATATAGATACCCCCTTCTTGCTCTGCTTAGCGGATATAGATAGACTCTAAATCTACTATAACAACCTTAGAAACGTTGTTATTACTTA
>Ga0307507_10007778_pt1 | contig 15286 bp, 16 predicted proteins | sample 7_EM_MG_FD_207223 | JGI IMG/M metagenome (GOLD analysis project Ga0307507, IMG submission 207223) | Populus trichocarpa ectomycorrhiza microbial communities from riparian zone in the Pacific Northwest, United States - 7_EM | ecosystem: Host-associated > Plants > Roots > Unclassified | place... | reverse complement strand
GTTCTGTGGGAGGGGGAGACACTGCTCACTTTAAATGAATCCTGACTGTGAAACCGGGGTCCGGAGGAGCAGGGAGGACAAGATGGTCGGAGACGTTAGAACACGAGAGGACTGGGGTAAGTAAAAGTATCAAGACTATGGGAGGTTATCCACAATAACGGCAAGAAGTAGATCGACACCTGTTAAACCTGGTCTCCTAAAACTCTACCGCGACAACGGTCAGGAGTCGATGCCCTGTCAAGAACATATAATCAGGATTGGGGGTACTACGCTTGCACGTGGACACCATGCATGCAAAACCTCAAGAAAAAGTCACACTGGATGCAGTGAAAGATACTGATTACCCTTGTAATTTTTAAGATACGTCCGCCCTTTGTGTCGCAAATCATGAAGATGGTTTGGCCCAAAACCCGAACATCACGCATAGCGTCAATCGATATGTATGAGATTGCCATCAATTCCCTGAGGTAATTTACATGCCACTGGGTTCCTGAGTTTGGGCACATAGAACTTCCCAACGAAACGCCGTGGACTACTCCGTGCGATTCATGCGGGAGGAATCAAGGGTCGAAGGAAACACAATGGAATTTTGTAAAGCGATCGACTCTGACAAAATCCGACGAAATCTTCTCCTGTCGTTCAGTCTACACGCACTGATTAGAGGGATCATCAGAAACAGGTATCCAGTTGAACGTACAATACAAGGACCGCATTGGCGTAAACTGCAAGAAACAATTGTGAATTGTAAATATGGCTTTGAAAAAGAGGTTCCTTACAACTTCCTCTGACATTGTAGATCCCAAAGGGAAGGGGGCTATCCGGAATCAGAACATACTAGAAGCAAAGAATATCTTAGGGGGATCATCCTCGAATAGTTGAAGAGCTGAACTGACGGTTATCATAAATGCAATTGCGGTGAGCCTAAGAGGAAGGACGGTCAGAAGCCATAGATGAGAGGGGGTCTTAAGGTGTACGAACCACATTATTAACCCTGTCGACAACGAACCTATGATGAGAGATTTCACGATGCTCACGACCCTCTGAGTTTGAATCATGCTTGTTGGAGTTAGTATACATACAAAAACATGAAGGGGTTTACTCACCGACTTCCGGACAAGGGGGAAGCCTGCTGATACAATAAAAAGCACATGGTGCCAGTTACCACGCCGCTCGAGAGAATCCTCATCCCAAAGGACATGAGAAGGGAAAACTAGCCGAATTAGTTCAAAATCGGTCCACCTGCAATGTATAAGAAACGTACGTTGCTGGCTTTTCGCTGCGGGAAGCAGTAATGTCTTTGTCTAGAAAAAAATTGAACGTGCAGTTTACTTCAGACATAACATTGAATGCATGGGATATAGCTTTCGACGCACGCATTCTGAGCAAAGTCTATGGGTGAGGGAACAAATCCTAAGTTCGAGTTGGATCGTGAATTCAATCAGGCTTACTGATGGTAAAACCTGAAACAGGAACAGTTAGCCGCAGTGATTTTATCCAAAACAACAAGATGTACCCCAGCCAACCAAAAAAGGAACCAACTATTCATGACATGAATACCAAGACTGGTGTCCACTCATCACAAACGGGAACTTACCACTACAAACCCAATTTTGAAATACCTCTGGTTCGACACTAATCCTAAGATGAAATGGGCTTTGATTTTGAAAAGAAAATGTTAATTTACAAGACCACATCCGGTTGATGAAGACGCTATAGTGTTACAAATCATAAGACTCGGAAGCGGATGACTAGATCGAAATTAGGCGTACATTTCCGTGAGGAAGCAGGTAAATTCCTAGATATACTTGTCAAAACATGGAGCTAAGAGATTGAATTCAAGACTTACTGTGGGAATGACAACGGCCTAAATTGAAGTTAAGTCAACTGGACCATCAATCAAAAAGTTGGTACTGACCGCAGCAGCCCTGGTATTCAGATATAAAAAGACAGTTTAGTTCATTATCAATGATCGGCCAACTACATATAACGGACCAGTAATTGCAATTGATCAAGGTTTCAAGGTCGACGCCGATTCCCCGCTGAATGAAATAGTACCATAGCGACCTATAATCAAGGACAAGGCCGATAGTTTCTGACTACGTTGGGAATCGTTTAGCTTGACACTTTGCCAAAGCGAAACTACTCGTACGACACATAAAACCGCAACCTATGAATGACAGAATCAGGAGAGATACAGTAGATATGCTCACAATGCATATAGTAACAATGCATAAATGTCACAATGCATGAGATTTTCTGGGGACCGACTCGGTACGCGGGGATTTATGCATGAAATATCGTATTGAATAATGCATAATGGATTTTGTGATTATGCACTACCAAATCTACAGACTCACCGGGTATTTACTTGTTCACCTCATGGTACCTGATTTTTTGGGGGCCAAAATCTACCCTGATATGCCTATGTGCCACGAATACACCCCTTGAACATAATTTCCAAACTCGCCAACACTTTTCCATGCCAGCCACCCAAGAGAAGAAACGGAAACCTCACAGGCCGTATGCACCTCGTGTCCCTCGTGCCCCAAAAAACAGTGACGCCCCTCGAACCTCAGCCATCTGTAAACCTAGCACGGTTTGAGAACACCTCACACTCCATGACTGGCTCGGCGTTGTGCAGTATTTCGACACCCATCAACCCATTTCGCAAGAAGAACTCGTTAAATACTTCGCACCTCTCTCCCATGGATGTAGATACCATGTAAATACGCAGTACCTCCTGGCTTTCACCTCACTACATACTTAATGATTTTGCAAGCGTGACACTTTTTAGCAGAGGTCACAATAATCACGATTTGTGACACATTTCGTCTTGCATATGATGTCACAATGCATAGAACAAGTAGGGGACCGGCGTTATGCATTGTGAGCATATCTACTGTAGAACGACTACTGGAAGAACTCACTAATATTTTCATATATGTGGGGTCCTTAGAAAAGGCTCTGTAGTACCACGCCGTCTGGCATATCAAGATCCCATACATCCTGTGGAAGAGCAAATTGGTAGCGAGGACGAGGCCAAAAAAAGAGTCACGAACGCGCTTGCAATCATCCCCCCAAATAACGGAGAACCAAGTGCTGCGCTGGATGGTGCGCCCATAGCCTGAGTGATGAAGAAGTTGGGGATGAATGCTGAGCGGAACTACGAAAGGAAATGCTCCATCGAGGTGCGGTGGGAGTGGGGAAGGGTCAGTTCAGGTCAGAAATTTGACTTAAAGTAGCAAGGGCTCAATGGCCGTGCCTTAACTTCTCAAGTGCTACATAGTGCACAATTAGCGCCCAAGCCCCAGGGATGTGAGCGGGGTTTGCCGACACACTCACTGCCATCTAAAGAGGAGTAAATACGTAGATGCTTTTCTGATCGCGAGTCACGATTCTTGAATCTATACCGCGATGATTTTATTTGGTTTAAAAACTGGTTCTGCTGTAATGTACAGGAAGTGCATACCGGTGACCCGGACTTCATGCCCTTATACTTATGCATCTGATGTTTACTGGTAGGGTCAGCAGAGATTCGTCTGCTCGACACGCAGCTTGCCTCTGTGAAGGGTTGGCCTCAATTCGTGATGCGCTTTGTACGAATTTAGCCTGGTGAGCTGATAATGCAGTCGCAGGGATTCTTCAAGTCCACATATTTATAGTAGAAACTTTTCGAAAACCCGTGTGACCAGACCAGCGACCGATTCATCGATGAAAAAAAAAGTCGAGGTTTCGTCCTCTCGAGAGGGAGTGGTCACGAATCTATTGCACAACCTCCGGGTCGGCAATCGTACAAAAATCGCGACCAAAGCAATCTGGCCGCCTCGAATGCAACGCTTCAACGGCGTCGCTCGCCTGGACGTTACCACAGATATTAGGCCGTCAAAATGAATAAACTCAAGTATGAGGTGTAATTCGCAGGTCCGCCCTGGACGTCGGTGTATTCGGCCTTCAATAACTTCAATTAGTTCATCGGATAGTGTCTGGTCTGAAATTAGTCCACAGGTGTCGATCACTTCTTGCCGTTAAACTTATTGGATGACCTCCCGTAGACTTGATACTTTCACATACCACGGTCCTCTGGCCCTGTCGAGAACATAATCAAGTTTGGGGGCACTGCGCTTGCACGTAGACACCATGGTGTACGCAAAACCTCAAGAAAAAGTGCAGTGAAAAATACCGATTACCGTTATAATTTTTGGAGTATGTCCGCCCTTTGCGTGAAGAGACCAAAAGCCGAACATCACGCCTAGCGTCAATCAATATGTATGAGATTGCCCTGAATTTCATGGAGTGATTTACATGCCACTGGATCCCTGCGTTTGGGCACACAAAACTTCCCAACGAGACGCAGTGGACTATTGCGTGGTGCGATTGGCGCGGGAGGAATCAAGGGTCGAAGGAAACACAAGAGCATTTTGCAAAGCGATCGACTCTGACAAAATCCGACGAAATCTTCTTCTGTCGTTTAGTCTACACGGAATGATTAGAGGGGGTCATCAGGAACAGGTTTCCAGTTGAACGTACAATACAAGGACCGCATTGGCGTAAACTGCAGAAACACTTGTGAATTGTAAACATGACTTTGAAAAAGAGATTCCTTACAACTTCCTCTGACATTGTAGAACCCAAAGGGAATGGGGCTATCCGGAATCACAACGTACTAGATGTAACGAATATCTTAGGATCATCCTCAAGGGGGTGAGGAGCTGAACTGACGGTTATCATAAATGCCATTGCGGTGAGCCTAAGAGGAAGGACGATCAGAAGCCATAGGTGAGAGAAAGACTTAAGGTGTACGAACCACATTATTAACCCTGTCGACAACGAACCTATGATGAGAGATTTCACGATGCTCACGACCCTCCGAGTTTGAATCGTGCTTGGTGGAGTTAGTATGCACACAAAAACATGAAGGGATTTACTCACCGACTTGTGGACAAGGGGGAAACCTGCTGATACAACAAAAAGCACATGGTGCCAGTTACCACGCCGCTCGAAAGAATCCTCAGCCCAAAGGACATGAGAAGGGAAAACTAGCCGAATTAGTTCAAAAACGGTCCACCTGCAATGTATAAGAAACGTACGCTGCTAGCTTTTCGCTGGGGGAAGCAGAAATGTCTTTGCCTAGAAAAAAATTGAGCGTGCATTTTACTTCAAACATAGTATTGAATGCATAGGATATAGCGTTCACGCACGCATTCTGAATAAAGTCTATGGGTGAGGGAACAAATCCTAAGTTCGAGTTGGATCGTGAATTCAATCAGGCTTACTGATAGTGTAACCTGCAACAGGAACAGTTAGCCGCAGTGATCATATCCAAAGTAGCATGATGTACCCCAGCCAACCAAAAAAGGAGCCAACTATTCATGTCATGAATACCAAGACTGGGTGTCGCTCATCACAAACGGGAACTTACCACTACAAACCCAATCTTGAAATACCTCTGGTTCGACACTAATCCTAAGATGAGATGGGCTTTGAATTTGGAAAGAAAATGTTAATTTACAAGACCACATCCGGTTGATGAAGACGCTATAGTGTTACAAATCATAAGAAGCGGATGACTAGATTGAAATTAGGCGTACATTTCGGTGAGGAAGCAGGTCAATTCCTAGATATACTTGTCAAAACATTGAGCTGAGAGATCGAATTCACGACTTACGGTTGGAATGAAAACAGCCTAAATTGGAGTTAAGTCAACTGGACCATCCATCAAAAAGTTCGTACTGACCGAAACAGCCCTAGTATTCCGATGTAAAGACAGTTTAGTTCATTATCAATGATCAGCCAACTACACATAACGGACCAGTAATTGCAATTGATCAAGGTTGTAAAGTCGACGCCGATTCCTCGCTGAATAAAATAGTACCATAGCGACCTATAATCAAGTACAAGGCCGACAGTTTCTGACTACGTTGGGAATTGTTTAGCTTGACACTTGGCCGAAACGAAACTACTCGTACGATACATAAAACCGCAATCTATGATGACAGAATCAGGAGAGACAGAACGATTACTGGAAGGACTCACCAATATTTTCATATATGTGGGGTCTTTAGGAAAGACTCTGTAGTACCATGCTGTTTGGCATATCAAGATGCCGTACATCCTGTGGAAGAGCAAGTTGGTAGCGAGGACGAGGCCAAAAAAAAAAATTAGTCACGAACGCGCTCGCAATCATCCCCCCAAATAACGAAGAACCAAGCGCTGCGTTGGATGCTGGGCCCATAGCAAGAAGTTGGGGATGAATACTGAGCGAAACTACGAAGGGAAATGTTCCATCTATAGGTGATGAAATGGGTGGGAGTGGGGAAGGGTCAGTTCAGGTCAGAAATTTGACTTAAAGTAGGAGCAAGGGCTCAAAGGTCCTGGCACCTTGAATGCTACATACGGCCACATCTAGTCCATACATATCTTCGTTCAGGCCCCAGGGATGTGAGCGGGGATTGCCGACACACTCCATCTCAAGGGAGTGGCGGAACGTGGGTTTGCATATGTATACAGTCCCAAGGGCAGCGTACCCCCAAAAAAGGAAAATTTCCAACTTCCTATGTCAAAAACATCTCAATCAAATAAGATTTCACATTTGTTGAGTTTCTACATGCGACGACGCTTCACCCCCATATCCATACAAGTCGGACACATCCAAGACTTCACTCAACGGCTAACCTTCACACATTTCAGGTGAAGCTAAAGTGAACAGCTGATCAGAAAAACAATTTGATAATTTAACGCCGACCCTGAGCCTTGAAAGTAAGGTGACAGCAAGTGGACAAGGCTCACTTCGCGTTGCACTTTGGGATACGGTCGTGCTCTCAAGTCCGTTTGTCAAGCTGGACACCACCTGTACTGCTGAATGAAGGAGCGGGGGTGCGCTTGTCGTTGGTGGATTTTGAGGGATTTTTGGTCCAAAAAAGGAGCGAATGGACGGTATGTTTTTTTGTTCCCTTCTTGAGGAGATGGCGGCTTCGCATGCTCTCGATCTGATATGCTGTTGCAGATTTGCTTTACCGCCTGTACCAACATGAATCTCCTTCTCACATTCTGGGCACCGAAGCTTGCTGTCGCTCGTAAACCCTGACTCTTTTCTGTAATACAGTATTGGATTAGATTAGACACATAATACAGGGACTTACTTCTTCTTTGCCATACTTTTTGCGAACCTGAGCAGTGTTACAAAGAAGTTTGTTGATTTTTTTTTTGGCGTAAATTACTTAGTGCCGTACATCTGAACTTCCCAACTTCTTTGTGTATTTGGGCTTATTGGAAGGACTTTTCTAAAATAGGTTCCAAAAAAAATTTCGACCCCCTAGTAGCGAAACCCCCCCTCCGAACCCTATATGCGGGATCCACGTTCCGCCACCCCCGGGCCGTTGCTCCATCTAACGAGGTACACCGCTGTACACTGTATCGATAGACCAGTTTCTGTAACCTTTCAGTAAATTTTAGACTCCCTACCAACTCGCTACCACTGCAGTGCCTTCGAGGATGTCGTCAACCTGATGAGATGATGAAAAAAGGGCGGCTGGTTGCGAGTCTAAGGAAATTCGTTTAGCTCGGCACAAAGTGAAGAACAAAGGTGGTATTTTTTTGCGAAGGCAGGTTTCACGCAGGTAAACACATTCATCAATGTCTTACACAGCGAAGCGAGTGTGGTCAAGACATAAATAGTGGGGTATGGAGACAAACAAAATAGGGATTGCTAGAGCTGAGGGGAGCAGAATTACACAGTACCACTACGACAAGACTATAAATGAAACAAGAATCAATCAAGTAGCTGCAGCGGGCGCGTTGGTCGCGGTGTAATCCTAAATCAAAGGTACGATGGTGAGTCACGATGAGTACAACAAAACCAGGAGCATGTACCTCCATCTCAGCATCAAGGTCTGCAGCCGTCTTAGGCGTCCTCTCTGCCTTCCGAGCACCTCCACGTCCTCTCCGAGGTCTTCCTCGAGTGGTGGTGACAGTCCTTGATTAGGTAAAACGAGATGAGTGGGTTGATCGGGCCAAAAGGCGCCCATTGGGCGCAAACGAGACTAACCTCGCGGGTTGGGTAGCAGCGGGGGCAGGTGCAACACGAGAAGCCAGTGAAGCGGGCCGTGGGTCGACAACGATTTCAATCTTCATCGGACGTTCTGAATAGTCGAGACAGATTTGGGGGAAAGAGCGGAGGAATCATTAGTCGCGCTGTTCAGGGTAGGGGGCAATAGGAAGACCAAGGAAAATATATGAACACGCAAAGAATGAATGTTGAACAACTTCCGGCAGCTAACTTGTTACCAAAGAATCGTGGCTTTGTCTCTGTCAATTTGCAATGCTTGCGATACCTGGTCTTGTCCGAAAAATCGATACGTGCGCCGAATAAGAGGAGCCTTGGCCTGGAAGCGATTAGGTGGATAACGCAGCATCCCCCACAAAACATTCCATATGCCTATACTCAACATTCGCAACACAAGAACCTCCCACACCAAACCATGGAATACGTCGTTTCACAGGCTGCCATCGTCGCCACATGAATGCAGCTCGATTCTACAGGTTGATCAGACCTGAGAATATTGATAAACCTGGGCTAGTAAATGCACCCAAGGTTCACAGGCATACGACGGACGCGTGGCCATCTGGCCCACGGTCTCTCCACTGGCCCAGCGGGCTCCTCTCTTCCACAACCAACCCTTCCAATAAATGTTGAAATTTCGAGTGCCCAGCAAGTCCGACAGAGACAGGGAGCCAACGAATCCTCTGAAACTTGAAAGGTTACAAGGAGAGATTGCTCTTCCATGCGCAAGAACGGTACGAAATGAAGGTGTGAGATGAGACGCGATACTAACTTCCATCGATAAGGCGGTTGTTGTATTGTTGATAGGCGACTTCGCCATCACCCTTGTTCGAAAACTGAACCGACGCGACACCTTTAGAACGACCTCCAGCGTCGTAATGAAGCGTCACGTCTCGGAGGGGGCCGACAGTCGTAGTGAAGAGTTCCTAAGGGAACGCGTTAGAGGAAAGCGACAAGACCATGAAGATGGGGACAAACCTTGATTTGGCTTTCATTCACGTCAACGGGAAGATTGGAGACAATGATTTTGGTCGGTGCTGCTGGAGCTACGGCCTTGGCGGTTCTGGACGCCGCTATGTTTGCAGCACGGGCACGCTGTACGGGCGAGACAGCAGTGCTACCAAGGACTTGAGAGCGGGCGCTAGCGCGACGAGCTGCACCACGACGACCGGTCTTAGGCTTGGAGGAGATGATCTGTTGAAAATTTGTGAGACAATGGGCCTTACAGCAACAAGGGCAAACTGACGTCGTCAAGGGATTTGTCCATGATGGATGTCGAAGTCGTTAGAGTGGAAAGATGGCGGTGGTTGATGGTCAGAGGATTGACGGTGGTGGTTGGAGACGAAGAGCAGTTTGGGCAAGCAAAAGAATGCTGTGGCTTTAAGAGGGGTCGGAGCTCAAATATCCACACACTCCGCTTTTGTTCCCTTTTCCGCAAGAGTGACTCCTTATTCAATAAGCGCCCTCTACATCCCCTTTTCTCAACCATGTCTCGTGGTGGTGGTGGTCGTGGCGGTCGAGGAGGCGGTCGAGGGGGCTTTGGAGGTGCCAACAACCCCCCACCGATGGGTTTGACGTTCGCAGACCTACAAAACTTGTCCAGGGAGGCAACAGAGCTCTACCCTGTGTGTTGTCGAATACCTTTTCTATGGAGCAATTCATTTATTGACCAGAATTTTCTGGGATACAGCCGATGCGCGTACCGGTATTCACAGAACCTTCAGATGAGGAGAAGAAAATTGCTGAGCTCCAATTAGGAATAGCCGCACGCCTCAGGACTTCACAGTATTACATTGTGGAGAAAACAAAATCTACAGGTAAGAAAATGCTTGTACAGAGATTTCAGATCATGAACATGTACTTTCAGAATTACCGCGTTATTCTGATAAATATCGGCCCTCAAGCAGCACTCAGCCGACTCTAAAACGAAAGGATCTCCATGCACCATTCTTTCCAACGGAGATCTTCGAAGACTACTTCAACCCTAAAAGAAGAAGAAAAGGTAGGGTTTCTGTAACTTTTCTTTCCGTTTTCTAATCAACCGTTCCTTTGCAGCCGCCACAAAGAGTGGCCCCAGCAAAGTCCGTCTGAACCTAGACGACTTGGCAGATGACGTAGAGGAGGTTCGTCTACCACCCCTAATCTTTGACACAAATTCATTGTTCTTTCAACAGGAGAAGTCATCCGAGGAGCGTTCAGACGTCGGCTCACAGGCAGATGGATCTGACTATGATGTTGAGGAAGAGTATGACAACGACTATGCTGAAAATTACTTCGATAATGGTGAAGGGGATGATATGGATGACCTTGCAGGAGGAGGGGGTGACGATGGCGGAGGAGGTATGTTGATAGCTATTTTGACTCGTTTTCTTTTGAACCAACTACTTCGTGGCAGGAGGTGACTACGACTGATCTGTGGGTTTTGTCTGGCTCAATATTTATAACCACTGCAATGTATAACCTCGCACGCACCTTGCAAGTCCTTCACGTCCTTTCTGCACATCTTGTGTGAACGGGACAGCCTTCTCGAAACCCAACGTCTACCAGACATAAAGACGGCCTCAAAATGCTCCTTTTGAACCCTTATGATGCAGGTGTTGATAAAAGGGTAGAGATAAATAATATACAAAACTGTGCTTCCAAAATATTATTGCCAAGGAAAACAATCGAACATGCAATGCAAATGCGAAAGAAGAGCGAAAGGAAAGACAAATAGCAACAGTCACCAGTGTTCGAAGCGAGAAAAACCTGACAACTAATCACGAATCAGGAGCCTTCTCCTTGCCTTTCCTCGATGGGGGCGGTTGAAGTAACGACGGTGAGCTTGCCATGCCAACTGAGCTGAAAGATGAGAGTCTTCGCCCGCCCTTGGTTGGTGTCATTAAATGCGATGATGCCGTTGGACTTCCAGGTAAAGAAGTATTGCTAGTCGAGCGTGATGGAGTATCGCCAGCAGCTGCTTCGGTCAGGAGAAACTCGACCCACAGCCTTGAGAAAGACTACAAGTTTCCTAATCAGTATAATATATCCTGGGGCAAGAAAGTCTCCCATACCTCTGTCTCGTCCGACTTTTCCAATTCTCCCGCTTTTCCAGCAGGAGAACCCGATGCTGATGCTGAGCGACTCCAGAATGACGATGAAGGTGGGGAGGCGATGTTCGAATTTAGAGACGAGCCTGAACGCTGTAGGCCGGCCTTTTCTCGTTCTTGCTCCGTCCAGGAGAGAATGGAGGCTAGTAGGGAAAGCATTTCAAAGCGCTTTCCATCTGCTCGAGGGGTGTTGAGGAAAGAGAGGAGGACATTCGTGACGAGCCGTCTATCGACGTTTGTGTCAGTGGAGTTGCGCCGTAGACGACGAAGGGCTTCCATTAGGTGTTCATTAAGTATTACAGCTGTTACGGAGGCGTTAGAGTGAAGCGCTTGTGGGAATGGGGATAGTACCTTCATGTCGTAATTTTCCAATTAAAAACGTCTTCTCTTTGACTTCTTTTTCCAGCTCTTGTGTACGTGTAATGTTCGTATTCGATTCTTCAAGTTGTAGCTGTGTTGGTATTAGTCGGCATGCTTGAACAAGACAGTGCGAACATACCTCAGCTGTAAGGGCACGATGCTTGAACTCCGCTAGTAGTTGCGTTGTCTGCACTACTTGGGACTCATAATCCTTGACAGCTTGCCGCAGTTCACGATCCTTGTCTGTTAAACCATCAATTCATATGCCATATTAATGATATATTGGCTTTCCCACCGGTTTGGAAGTCCTGCAGGACAGACTGCAAATTTACCGACTTTTCTCGTTCCAAAGCCAATTGGTCGGCTCCCCTCTCCCTTGCCTCTCTCTCTAGCTCCAAGTCCCTCGTCAGGGTCTCCGCAGTCGACTTGAGGTCGTCTGATATAACTTTCTCATGCAGTGCTGTTCGTTCCCACTCGTCCCGCTCCATTCGACATCGCTCCAATTCAGTCTGAGCTTCACGCAATTCTCGCTCGCGGATAAGAGCCTCCTGCGCGTTTTCGTGCAGAGCTCGATTGCGCATGGCGTCCAATTCAATTGAAGCACGGTCGGCTTCTTCATGCGAATCGATAAGTTCCTGCTTAAGCGTTTCGACAGTTGAAAGAAGGTCCTCATTCTGCGTGGTTAGTTGTTGAATGAGCTGCTCCCTCCGGTCTAATTCTTCCTGTGGGGACAAAACAGCATCAGCTGTGATAGCAAACAGGTGTTTAAAACGTCATACGGCGTCTTGCTTCAGTTTATTGCCGAGGGTTGTTCTCATCTGTGTCAACTTTGCAAGAAGATTGCGGTATTGAGTTGCCAATGTTTCCTTTTCTTCCCTCGTTTGCTCGAGTTCGCGTTGCAAGCGTTCGACCAGATCTCCGTCGTCATCCTCGTTTTGCTTCCCGTTAGATAAGATGTGTCCGTTCACACCATTTGGTAGTGTGGGAGGCGCGCTGTTGGAAACACTGCGCTCGCTATCTATGGAAAGCCGCGCCTCCCTTGTAGATATGGAGTTTGAAGGAGAATGGGAGGGTGTTGGAGGCGTGCCATTGGTGGACATTTTTGCTTGAACGTGGCAATAATTAAGACGATGAGCGTCACCGCAATTGAGCTGTATGCACGTGATGAGTTCTCGTTTTCTGCGACAACGACCATCCTTTGTAACTTTGTGCGGTCATACTAACGCCGCCCTCCACAACACCATTCAAATCCCCTGGAAACCCCCCATTCATAATATCGTTGTGTTGTATTCGTCGACTTCAGGGTGCTTGTTTATTTAAGCCCTTATTCCTCCCCACACACGCCACCCACCTCACTAGTTAATTACACCATGATTCGTTCGCTATTGAGACCAATCCACCTCCTGAACTTACCAGTCGAGCTTATATGCTATATTCTTGACAACCTTGAAATTCCTGATCTCGTTCAGTGCACCTTGGTACGCTATTTTTCTTTTCAATCCACGGCAAATTTTCCCCTTGGTTTACCATCATCGATCAGGTCACAAAATACCTCAGAAAAGTTGTGGGCGAATCTTCACGTCTTCAATTTTCCATTGAATTGGCCAAGCATCGATTAGTTTCGTTGTTGCCAGCCTCGGCCTCCCCACCGTTCTCTACCCGCCTTCAGCTCCTCAGAGAACGAGAGCGAGCATGGAGGTTTATGGAGTGGAAACAGAGGCATACTCTTAAACTTCCACCCACTGGCTCAGTGTATGAGTTTGTTGGTGGCTTGTACGGAAATGGGCGGGAAGATGACAGTAGGGTCACGGCATCTATCTCCTTCCTCGAACTTCCCTCGTCAGATACACCAATGGATCCCCCAAATCTCAAAACGTGGACCCATGCAATGGGGGACGTTAATATCATCGATTTCACGATGGATCCTTCACAGGATCTCCTCGTCCTTGTCGCCCTTGCGCCACCAGAGTACGTTCGTTCCGCAGACTTCACATTCTTCCGCTTAATTGAGCAAAAATAGATCAAAGTTTGTTTACGAACTACATATTCGTTCGATCACAACGAATCTGCCACACCCCAAATCTCCACTGTCCGTGCTTCCTTGCCTCGTCAAACCCTCAGCATCCCCCCCACCGTCAGAAGTCATCGCAGCTGTTCGTGTGCAGGTGGCAGGAGATCTTGTTGCCTTGCTGATCAAAGAAGTCCTGGACAGCGCTGGTGCCCATCTCGAGATATGGAACTGGGAACACAGTCCGCAATTTTCGGTGAGCTTAACTGCATGCTTCATTGAATAAATACGTGATATTTATTCGGAGTTGTAGTGCAAAATGTCCAGACTATCCGGAATCGACGATTTTACCTTCCTGACGCACGACGCGTTCCTCCTTGTGAGGCCTACGGGCCGATTTGAAGTTTACAACTTTGAAGACCCCCTCTACTGCAGCACTACTCCCATCATGCGCAACACATTTGCATTTCCTCAGCTCTCGGACGGTTACATGTATTGGTATATCTCGATGAGCAGCAACCCTGCACCTGGTTACATACCTCGTCCTTCATCCGACAATCTTACTGACAAGCAATTATACTACCCACGCCCAGACGAACGTGTTCATGCATGCTGTTTGTATATTTTCAATCCCGCGGCCGAAGAAAATCATCATGTCCACTCATTCGTATTCTTCCTGAACATCGCCACACTCCTCAATCCACCGGAAGAATGGTTCCAGACACAACCACTACCCACGTACATGAGTTCGGGACCCAGGTTCAGCCTCGGACCAAGATTCCCAGCACAACCTCAAGGATCTCCCTCGCCTACCACCGACAGCGAATCGGGTGCGTCCTCGAGCTCCACGGCGTCGTCAAATGGCCTCTCTTCCATTGATATTCCAATTTATGGGCTTCCGCCAAGCTCCACCCCTTCCTCATCGACATCCTCGCTTATTCCGATCATGGGTCCATCCTCATCCTCGTCATCCACCCAACAAATCTTTTCAACCCCGATATATCCCCCATTTCCCAGTTTCTCCTCTACTATCGATCTATCTCAGGTAAACGGGGCAACCCACTACCCGTTCCCAAACCCAGGTGTGACCCTAGCCCCTCTAACGGCACCTGTGCCTGCGCCTGCTCCGCGAAGACAAGGCCCCTTTCGACACTCCGCCACAAGCCATCACATGAATGTTACGATACCCTGGGAGGTTTGGGGCCCACAAAATACACGCTGGTTTGAGGAATGTCTAAGTACGGATTGGCAACATGCGATCTATGGACTTCGGACCGTGGAGAGCGTGAGTGTTGCAAAATGGCCAAATCTGCATGGACCTTCGCCCGCTAGAGACGGAGCTGAGGTACGTAGTGAACAACCTGCGTTGAACGGGCACGCTGCTCAAATGAACGGACATGTTCCCTCCCCGTCATCATCACTTTCGGGCGAGGGACCGATAGCAGCACATTCAGATTTGGATCAGGAGGCAGGCGTGAATGAGGACGGAGAGCCCGCTCGACCTGAACAACGGCGTTTTCTGCGTATCAGGGATTTCAACCCTTACTCCCAGACACAGGCTGCTCAATTAGACGCCCAAGAGGGCTCCACAACTGACAAAGGGAAGCACAGAGCGCGCTGGCGTCAGCCACGCCTGGTGACTGAACCCTCAACGACACCCGTCAAGGGTGTATTCACGAAGGATATCGTTAGCTCGCTGCCTTACGTAGAGGTTGTCAGCGAACAGACGTTTGAAGTGACAGATGTGATGATGGATGATTGTCGAATGCT
>Ga0307507_10007777_pt1 | contig 15287 bp, 8 predicted proteins | sample 7_EM_MG_FD_207223 | JGI IMG/M metagenome (GOLD analysis project Ga0307507, IMG submission 207223) | Populus trichocarpa ectomycorrhiza microbial communities from riparian zone in the Pacific Northwest, United States - 7_EM | ecosystem: Host-associated > Plants > Roots > Unclassified | place... | reverse complement strand
GCCCGGTATGGAAAAGGCCAACAGGGATCAGTATTATGGCATCCGATAGGATGACTGCCTGGGATGGATAGGTATCGACCACAGGTGTCTTCAGTGGTTGATTTTTATAAATAACCTTATATCATGTGTGGCAATAGGTAATTGAGGGGCCATTGACGCAAATGATGGCGTACCCTAGAGGTAATCAGCCAGCCCTCCTGACGATTGGTAAGGACTGTAGCGGATGGGTGAAGACTGGAGGTACCAGTAAGGAGTAACTAATTGCTAGAGAACTGTAGGGCCCTACAGTCACCCTCTTTAACTGTATTCTTTCACCAAGGACAGATGCACTTGCCCAGCAGCTTGATGGACACACCCCAGACATACAGGATGTCCTGAACAGGAGTCCTGTAGCTGCTCCCCTAGGATGACAAGATCGTAGGAACTCTAGGAATAGACGGTCATCCTTTTAGGATCTTGGGTAGTGAAGACATTATCTGTTTCACCTTTGCTTGGCTTGCGGAAGAATATATGCTCGAAGCTCAGCTACTGACAAGTGCTACCGGCATTTGCTTCAACAATGTCAAATCTCCAAACATCTTTTTCCAATCGCTGATAACTCTTATCGGTTGTTTCAGAGATGTACTTCAGGGAATACAACAATTTCTGTACCAGTTGAAGTGTTATTTGTTGGCAATAGTGTAAGTCCATGCAGTGAGGTACCTTGAGAAAGTACCACATAGAGCTGTCCATTTGTGAATCTCTCAGTGCAGAGATGTACACAAACCTTTTTCAAGGAGTTCTCTTATAACTTTTTAATGTTATAGCAAAGCAAATGTGAACTGACAACTGCCTCCATTCACGGATGAAGAGTAGATTCACATTAGTAGTTGTAACCTTGATTCCCAGTAGTAGGGACATTTCACCATCCCACTTGGGATCAAGATGTATTAGGGGGGAAAGGTGGTGTATATAGTAGAATGTGTAAAGCGACAAAAAAGCGTTATATGTGGGTAAAACATATATGTAGAAAATAAAGCAAAGTAGAGAAATAATAAAAGATGTTTTGTGTTGTGATAAAAGAGTAAAGAGAGAAGTGGTTGAATAGAAGGTAGAGAGTGCAACAGGGGGGAAGGATTTTATTAAATATTGAGTGGGGGCCGAGCTGTCAGATACTCGGCAGTTTGCATGTGAATTTGACACTCCCCCCACTGATCAGATTAGATATCTATCAAATGATTAGATCCTACATCTTAACAAGCTTGTCTGGTGCATATTATATGATAGGAAAAAACAAAAAAACATAGTATCGCCTACTTCCTACTTGAGCGGAATATTTTGTTTTCATTGGCTCTCCTTTTACCTTTTTTTCTTCCACTTATAGTATAAGTTAGCTTAAGACCAATTTTAGCCACCTCAAACTTAGCACTACCGGTACTCTCTATTAGACCAGAGTCTACGATATCATAATAGTCCATCACAGCAAAGGGGCTCCTTTACCTGTAGCTGGGCGGACTCACAGCCCTCCCTCTTTCTTCGCAAATTGCAAAGCATCCTCTCCTACGAAGTGACAATCCCCAATCGCCGTCGATTCAAATCTACCCCATGCTGTGGGGATTGGAACACGTGATCACACCTGTGGCTGACTCCAGAGCGTGTAACGGACCCAAGTCTTAGAATATCTGATCGCGAGAAAAATATTCCCATATAAAGTAATAGCGTGGGACTTAAGCGCATCACAAGCCTCATAGTGGTTTTGTTCACTTTCCCCACTCTTCTTTTTCCCCGAAAAAGTGCATCTAGATTTGGCCATGATTAGCATGTACTGTACAGACAACTACCGGTAGGTGCCGTGAATATTTGCTTCACCGCAGTCACTTGCACGAACAAACAGAATGCTCATAACGGGTCTAATTAATATGCAAAAATTCTTGATTACAGCGCCCCCATGTCTAGAAGCCGTAAGCGAAAGCGAACATGCAAAGAAAACCCCTAATTATTCATAGAATTATGAAATAAACCACTCTATTACTCCAATGCGCCCAACAAGACCCAACGACATCTAGGGATTCACTCCAACTCCCGAACATTCTCCTCCAACTCCCCCGGTTGTTCAAATGTCCTCCACACATGGGCCGGTACCCCCTTAAACGCCTTCTCAAACCTCTCCTCCGAATTCAACTCCTTCTCCTTTTCTTCGTCAACCCCCTTCACAACTCTGATCCAAATCCTGCCCACCCTCTCCGGAAACTCCTTATACAGCGTAGCATAAGCCTCCGGGTCCGTCTGCGTGCTGTCTCCAATAAATACCCACTTCCTCTTCGGCAGCCACGCCAAAACCCTCCTCATCCGTTCCTCTTTATACCGTTGGGTTCCAACGGTCAGGGAGACTATAAACGACTGTAGCTCCATCCAGGACATTTCTCGGAGCATTAATTGCCCCCGGGGGAAGTGGGCGGATGTAAAGCTTTGCAGGAACGTGTAGAGGTTGTACGGGCTTGCAGAGAGGTAGAACCAGACAGGCTTGTGGAGGTGCGATTGGATGGTTTGGTAAAGTTCTGGCATGCCCGGTACGGGTGTAGGTACGTCGACGAAGGTGTGTTTTAGGAGGGATATACGGTTGCGGACCTCGGAGATTTTGATCGTGTCATCTATATCTGTTTGTTTTTGTTCACACCCGATATCAATCCTCGCGCTCACGTGGGGGGGTATATGAGAGAAATACTAACCGGAGATAACACCCCATCCAACCTCCTCCGCGAACGCCGTTCGCATGGTCGCCTCCCCCTCAACCAATACCGCAGAACTCTCAATAACCTGATCATCGACGTACCCTTCCCCCGGCAAGACAAGCTCATTAACACTAATCCCCTTTTTTGCTGCCGGTCCCAACCTCAAAACCCCTGCCCCGCCATTCACCCCGTCTTCCCCGGCCTCTCCGCCAAACATAACATCAACATACTTTCTCGCGAGAATCATGTTCAGAAACGGCTCCACCCGCTCAGCGATCCTAGCCTCCGCCTCCTCATCCCCAGCGAAGCCCAACAAGTCCGCTATCTCGGCAACGACCTTAGCTGCGTCGGAGCCGGAGTCCTCATCAAAATAGGCAGCTACGAACTCGGCGCTCCATTTCCCGGGTTGGCGCGGCGTAGGAAATGCGGTGTTGTCGAAGAGCCATACTTCCTGGCACCTTCTAACAGGGGTTGGAGATCCGCCGCCTAGGCCGAGTTTTAAGCGGAGGTTGTTAAGGAGAGAGAGGGGCCACGTCATTTTTAACGTTGTCTGTAGGACTGAGGAAGACATTTTGGTAGTTTCTGCAGGAAATATATCGCTAGTTTGTTGGGTAGTCGGGAAGCCAGGTGTCCTAGTTATAGTGAGTCTTCTGCCTAGTACCGGTACTATGTCGGATCCACCGTGTTGTGTCGTTGCTTGGCCTGATAGGGTGAATAAGAAGGAGGTAAACAAAAGGTGGGAGTAACGAGGCTCTGCTCGGTGGTTTAAATCACGGGTGGCTTGAGACGCCCTGTTGCCTAGTTCCCGTCATTTGACAGGGGTTCGGTGAGGAATTCTTGGCGGACAAGGGGCTATCGGAGTTTATTTCGACCAATTAGAACCACTGCTTGCACTGCGTGAGCTGGATGATAATTAACTGCTGTAGGGTAATTCCTTGAAGGTATGGTAATCGCTTGTGATCCCCAATTTAGTTGTCTTACATGTACTCGCACTCGAGTAATACTAGTCAGCTCCATATATGAGAGCTAATAGCCGGAAGCAACATTGAACTTGGTGGCTGAGAATGGGTGTCATGATCATACTTTAGCTGACTTGTGGTACAAATGATGACCATAGTAAGATCAGGTTGGCACCCGATGCAGGGCCGCAGTGATTCCAAAGAAATTTGTTACGCTGGCGGTGTCACGACTAGTCACGCAAGTTGGAAATTTCACTTGTACCGGTAGACTAAGCAATGGCTAAAAGAGGTGACCAATTCTTAATTAAGACTCAATGACTTGATTGGTGAGGATCTTGAACGTAACCAACATTAACCCTAATCACAAGCTAAAACACTACCGGGAATCGAACAACTCCTTCCCCGGAGGAGATGGCTAGGATAAGAGGAGAGAAACAGAATAACACTATGGTTCTACCTTGCAATGTAATGCTCATGAACTAGGGGATACCGGCAGTATGCTTCATCTCCTCTTCCGCTGCTCTCCATGTACCTGTATCCTAGCTGCTCTTTCAAATGATCACTCCCAATTCCTCTCCTTCCGGGGACCTTCATAATTACAAGGTAATCGATAGTTCCTACAGGGTACCATACCGGTAAACTATTTTAGCCCTATCCCCTCAAATGGCAAAGCAGTCTAGCCTCGCAGCGGGCCAGCCAGCCCTGGCCGCTACTGTAATTCTTATGCTCAGCCCAAACCCGGCCCGAATGATGTCAGGCCAACTCAGAAAGCTCAACCTTTTCAAAAAGAAGCTGTTGATCCATTTTTATTTGAGGAAGTCGATTAATTTCACCCTCTATACTCGAAAAAAATAGCATTCAAGATGAAATATGATTCACATCATCATCGTCAAAGTTGATATGAGAAATGTCACTCGCATCGCCGAGCGGAATTGGAGGGGAACCTCTACTACGAGAGCTGGGATAGGAAGAAATGGAAGAGAGTTCACTGATATCGTTTTGAAGCCCCTGCATAATTGAAGAGCTATGTACCAAAGAGAGTGGCTGCTCATTATTTGTCCAAATATCGGAGGAGAGCATCGCCAGACAGAGAAGATCTTTTGTAGAATCAAAGTTAGGCTGCACGAGGAAGAGGGGTAATTAAAAAGATGAGGCTGAAAATTCTTCAACACTAGGCTTGCTCGGGTATAACTCTAGTCTTGGGGTCTAGAACCTTTTTTGTTGAATTGGGCTTTCGGATATGTATCTTCTACTTCTTAGAGTGCTACAAAGCCGGTCATTATGCCTTAGTGCCGGCTTACCACTCTCCTAGTTCGACTTATCCTATATACCATTTCCCTCATGTTATTGCTACGTCAATTGACCAGATATGCAATTCTTTTCTCATTTGTTTTCTCTTGTCTTCCTATTGTTTCCTTTGATCTCTTTTCCACTGCAAACATATGTTGCTGTTTCGCTTCATAAATAGTGGATCTCTCCGCCCCCCTTAGATAATTTGAAGTTCTTAAGTATCTCTCGCTCTCGCATGTCTCCGGTATACAACTTGGCCACTGCACCTTTTTTTCAACATGTTTAAAATCAAGAGATATGAGTGATATCTTGTGACTTGATAAAGTACGCGAACAAGGTTCAAGTTTTCTTGGGCTTTTTCTTGGGCTGCCAGGGCTTGCCACCTGGGCGACCCGGGCCCACCCAAAAGCCCGGGACCCAATGCATCTTTCGCGTCTTTAAGAAATCCTAGATGGTTATGCTGGGGGGTTCGTTTCCCCAGTGTTCTTAGTATTTCGTTTTGTTTTTTGTGTTTCATTTGGCTTCGGGAGTCCCTAGATATTCCGAGATACAATACAGTGATACAGCTTATCATCCCTTGTGCATTCTATGCCAAAAATGGCATCATTTGACACTTTCAACCTAAACCGATATTCTATTACTGCAAAATCGTGCAAGAAGGTTCAGTCATTGCGCGCGGCATATTAAAATCTTTGGCATTCTCCAGTAGATTTTGGTTGCGTGAGAACGCTTGGAATCAGTAATTTTCAGATTAGGTATGATACCTTCTTTTATAGGCACCCCTACAGATCTTTGTCACCTATATTAAAATTCACAACTACTCCCCACAGAACTACTTATACTAGACAAGCCCCAATTTACTTAGCAAAATAAAACCCGGACCTAGATCCTTAAATCCCTAGCTACTTGCTCATGAGAGAGCAAACATAGGACATGCGAAAGTAGAATAGCCATCTTTTTTTCTGCGTTTTTGTGTGTCCTACGAGGTGGAATGGCAAAAAAGTCGTGCCTAAGAACTTTTTAACCGATTGCTTATTTATCACTCCCCTTGTTCTCTGTGCTTCATTCACGGGGAACTCACTCGCACCTGTGCCCTCCGCGGTGCTCTTTTAGGTGATCCGAGGCCACCTGTCCAACCTATAGCCCACCTATGAGTAGTTCTCCAGTCCGTGATTCTGGAGAGCCTTGGTAAGCCTGCTCTAGGTACTATCCGGCTGCCGGAGTCTGACAGCTCTCGGGTTACCACCAGGTCAATACTTAAACCCACTAAAGCTAAAGCTCGGTGATGCAGTTTAGTCACAGCTAGCGTCAGCCAGATGGTAACAGGAATTCTGCAGTAATTTACCCGACAAGCTAGATCTAGGCTATACGGAAATAAATCCTACCCCCTAGATATAATTCCCAAATATCCTAGAGGGGGGGGGGGGGGCACTAGGAGTTATCTGCAATTCAGGACTCCCGATACCAGTCGGGGCCATGGGTATAGGTCAAAAGTTTCCGGAATTCCTTGATAAATGCTCGTCGTCTCCCCTCGTTGATTAGTTCTTTGAGCTCTGTCACACTTAGTACTGTGGAGGAGATTCACGATCATTACTGCTACCAGTCACTTTTAGGCTACGTCTTATACGAGCTTTATCAAATTGTTTCTCGGAAATTTGCAGGAAATTACGTAAGCGGACCGCCCCACTGGCAAAGAATTCGGTTATGTAAGAGGATATCCCCTCCGCCTAGTGAAAAGCTTGCACAGTAGGTCAGAACATAGTATACCATATATAAGCTCCATCCGCGTTGCCTCCTCCAAAGGAAATGACCATGTCCTCCTTTAAATAACCCAGGAACCAAGGAGTTTTCGCTATACATTCTTACCATTTCTCAATTACCCAGGGCCGTCATGTCCCGTCCCTCACTGATAACGAATAGTTTGCCCAACAAATATCCAACAGCACTAGTACGCTCACATCTGATGATTTCCAGCACACAGATAGCTTCTCCGGCTCAGATTTGGTTGACCTCGGAAGCTTTGACTCTCCTAACTTTTTTTACGGTTCAGCCAGTGGCCTTGTGATACTCAGAAAATGATTACTGGGTGGGTAACTAGAAACTTGCACGCTTAATGTGATCCAATATCTAAACAAGCTTAAGGGAAAGACTCTATGGCCCACTCTAAATCTCAGAAATTGTTCCGGTATCCATATTTCCCTACTCCATCCTCTTAACTCGTCGGAGTAAGAGGCGATCCCAAGGCCATAGAGGAAAGCACTCGCAGAATACCGGTTCCCAGTCAACTTAGCTATTATCAAAGCTTCATCGGAGGGCAAGATGTTCCGCTATATATCAAGTTCCGCCATAAGGGGTTCGCTGATGGTTAAATGCACCATTTGATTGTCCTTTAATAATCACCTCCCATCACTCGATTCAGGTCAGGGTTAGGGTAAAGTTCTAAGTAATAATATGCTCATGGACACCCATCGACCTATAGTATCTCCAATCGACAAAGAACGGGATAAGTCATGGCTCTATAAAAACATTCACCTCAAAAACACATTCCCAAGCTATACCTGTGACCAGATTAATCTGCAATCCTTTGTCCAAAGCCGCGCCGTATGCATCTCCCAAGCTACTTCCTATTCGGCGAAGCCTATCCCCCCTCCGAGAATCCGTAGTCCCCCCCAACACGACCCGAATTTTCAATATGGTGAGAAGGGATATGAACACTAACTCCGGTGAATTTGCTTAGGACCAAAGGTTAAGCTTGTCTGCCTAGTCCCTAAGGGACCCTAGAAGTCTCCATTATGGCAGCTAGGTCTAATGTATTGTGCCACAATCCATTTTGTCTAGGTTCGAGCCATTCTCCCACACCATGAGCAAGTGGTTTCGTAAATCGACACTCCTATATCGCCCGGATATGGCTCAAGATGCCCTATGCGATTTTCAAGCACTTGTCTTCTTGTAATGAGCTGGGCCGATTCATTTTCTGCGGCGTATGCACAATTCTACTAAGAGAGTATCGGTAAAGTTCTACTAGAGTAGACAGCTCCCTACTCTAGAACATACAGTGCACTTATTCGTATGAAGACTAACTGGGATACTGGTAGTTCAAAAACCATTAGGAACGTATTAGCTATTGCAGGAAGGCCTGGCCCTCGTCTTCTTTGATGTATCTTTACTTTTTAGCAAGCCTCATTTCTAGTTTAGGCTATCTCTTGTGGGGTCCCAGGGACTCTAGTCAGGGATCATCCCAGCGTAGTGGAGATCATGCTAGTCGATATAGGAAGCTGCTATAACCAGTTTCGTCCTCGGGGATTTCGTGCCGTGCCGGTGATAAGACGACGGACCGTCCAGACCGACCAATAACGGGTTTCTCCGGAGCGTTACATGCTACCCAATGAGTTCCTTTTTTAGGCTTTCGTTGGCGGAAGGCCCTCGCTAAACGAGCGTGCCCAAATAGGAGTGGGCCACTACGGTACCAGCACTCGAGTAGAGTTTAGTGGCAAGAGATGCTCAGGGATACAAGTACCGGTAGGAGTGTTGTGGATGGAAATTTCCGTGTAACGGGAGTCTTAGCTTTGTGTTTCTTTTGTGATGCGGGATTTCAGAGGACACACCCCATGCTTCCTTTTTTTTTTGTTTCGTGAAAGCCCTTTGTGGAAAAACAGAGGCTCTTGTGGCCAGTAGGATCGGGCTTTGGATTTCCCCCGCTTTGGAAAATTTCTCCTGTCTTCTCCGGTCAAGTTCTTACAAATAACAACGACCATTTTCTCTACCTCAACCAGATAGTTTCATTCAGTTCACATTTCCCTCGTGCACGGTTACGAACCCTAAGATGTTTTGGTAGCCCACACACTGTAATATATAACCCAAGTATTAACTTATCATAGAACCATCACGACCATTTTGCCATGTAATCTAGGTGCTTGCAGAAAACTCCCTTCTACGATCTGCCATAAAACCAACAGGCACGACTATCTTAATGCTCATCTCCATTTTTCTAACAGAAGTAACCCCAACGCCGCCTCTAACCAATAATCGGCAGAAATTGTGAAGTTGGACGCATCGATGCTTGCAAAAATGAAAAAAAAAGAGGATATATGTCACACATTCGAAAGGGGACTTTAGCGCCATTCTGGTGACACAAGTAGTAATGATCATTCTTGGATCGTGAAAGTTTTTTCATTTAGATAAGAGGGGTCAAGCGTAGGACGAACCAGTTGTGCGACACCACCGGACGGTTATCAGCGCGGGGTAACTGACTCGATAGTGGGTCGCGCCAGAGGTAAGACACAGATCATCTAACAATAAAAACTCGGCAAATCCACCCAACGCCTCGTATCAACTTGTGGGCGATCAGAGACAGGGCACCCCGAGAAGGAATAGCGCTTTCTAGATAGGGTATAGCTTGGGCAAGTTGGTCTCGCTGGATCTGGTTAACTGATATTCGTTATTTTGTTAATCTACATCGCTAAGCTGGTTGTGGTTTAGTATAGGGATTTCCACTGCATCATCTGATTGTGGATTTGAGACGGTTGAGTACTCGTACTACCATACCGAAGCGAGCCCCACCCCTGCGGTTTCATACAGAAATCGCCGATGAGCCGGCTTTTGTGTTCATCTGAAGTTTACGAGAAAAATCGTGCCTTTCAGCCTTGCCAATAACCTTTCTAGAAAGTGTATCCGAACATTGAGTGAAGAACTGAGACGGTGGCTCCGGTTTTCCCGCTCGTTTTTTGGCTGCTTTTTCCATCAATTGTGGGAGAGGAAACATAGGGGACATTTTTTAAAAGATCCTTAAATTAGCGAATCAAGCTATCGATCTCACCCCAAAAGATTTTAGATCATGTTCGTGGTGATCTCAAGACTCTGATGGCCCCGTAGGGAGACTGCTGACAAGGTTGGATAGGCTAGGACTACTTTTTGAAGTCCGTCTGGTCCTACGAGCCCCGGGGGACGACGGGTTTCGGCAAGGACAACGGGTTACACAAGGTGAGACATCATTTGTGGTGCCCATAAGGAATCTGGGCTGCCGGAGCGAGTAACCGGTCATGCATGTGCCGAGGAACTTGAAGTGCTTGGGATCCAACTTTCCCTGTATTGCTTCATTTATTTTTGGGTGTTGGTGTGCTGAATTAGGAATTATGTTGTGTGTCTGCTTAGATGATCATATCCGGTGGTGTTCCCCGACGGACACAATATTGCGAGCAACCATTTGCTGGTAAACGTTGATCGTTATAATCCGAGTAACGATAGGAACAAGTCTCGTAAAACCCGGTAGGCTTCTTCGGCCTCCCTCCGGGTCCTCGCATCCGAAGAGATTAAATAGACCTACAGTGGAGGCATTAGAGTATCTCTGCGAAATATGGGATTGAGAGAAATAGAGAAGAGGGAAACCCTTATGCTTACCATCCGATTGAAGATCTTCCCGAGTCGAAGCTGAGGTCCTCCTTGAAGAAAAATGTTAGGATCCAGGACCGGGGATAACTGCCCACGGCTGTAGGGTTATGGGGCCAGGGGGCGATAGCAGTTGGTCAATCGACCATGGAAGGGGTTAGATAACAATAAAAACAAGAGCAATAAAAAACTATAGTAGAATGCAGCGAAGACCCCCGAACACCACGATGTCCGATGACAGAACGCACCCAAAGCGACTGGGAATCTAAGCCGTACTCTTCCAGAAAGAGAGCAACGCTTCCGGACCCATCGATCGTTGGATGGGACACGGGGGATTGCTTGAATTAGGGCCCGAATATATGTATAACAGCGACGAGTGAGACCACATGAACCATGGACCTAGTTTCCAGATCACTGGAACACCTCACTCTCGCATAGAAAGCAAATTTAAAACCACTCCATCATCCTCACCCAAAATTTTAACATTTCCTCAGCTCCATGTATTTCACCTACGAATCCTGCGCCGAAAACACCTCATGTTAATCGATCTACCCCTTTCCCATCACCGAACCCCCCCAATTGAGAGGCACTGCGCCACCATCATTTAGAAATTTGGAGAGAATTTTAAAAACCCTTGAACGTTATTACCTTCTAGCCCAATTCAAACAATATACTACACTGCTAATAGCCCAAATTCCTTACGTCCCGAGGATTCAGTTGATGATCTCGAACGACGACAGGCAGATGAATAAGATCCTCAGATGTGCCGAGCTCGCTCGCCGCTCGCTTAAAGAGGTTGTGCGTCGGGCAGTCGAAGTAGCCTACCCCCTTTCATCAGTAACCGACATCCCGTCCAGGCTTGTTACCTCATCGCCCTGCCCCCATGCTGCTAATTCCCGCTTGTCCTGTAAATTCCTTTTCCGCACAAATAGGAGCTTTAAGCAGAAAGGCTAGATCCCCAGATTCTCACGAACTCCCCAGGGCTCATCCGGAGTACCTTGCTCAGTCCTGGCGGGTTCCCCTAGCATCGAGGGAAGGGAGTGGCTCCTAGTGGGTTAGTGTAAGCAAACTTGTTTGGACTAGATGCTCGGTATAACCATAGGGTTAAGCAAGGGAAGAGCCTCTCCCAAGTGTCAGCTCGTGGATAATCCGAGTACTCTCCGGCGAAAGATTAAGGAATAATGTTTTCCCCCGACGTAGCTGTGCGCTTCGCCACTGTTGTATGGAAAGTTAGCTAGGCACTATACTTTAAGGGGACCTAGGTTCCAGCTGGTATCAGCACTTCCTTTCGCGTGCATAGCGGAAGCGAGGGTGTTACCAGCTGTTAGATTGATGGTAGGTCGACATAAGCAAGAGACTCGACACACCTGTCAGTCTAGCATAACTTCCTCGCTGAGCTGGCCATCTGGCCTCCTTTGTATCTGCATGATTGAGGAAGCCTTCCGATACCTCCTGGAATTGTGGTATCCCACGGCCGAGGTCAGGTTGGCTGGCCCATCTCCCACTTCGTCAGGCGAACCAGCGTTGCTCACCTGGTATCACTCGTACTAGCGGCCAGCGCAGCATAGCTAAATGGTCAGCCATTTCGAGCACACAGAGGAGATGAAAATTTTCGGTCTCAGAACGTTGAGATAAACAGGTTCATAAGAACCCATCGCCCCCCGTGGCTGACTTAAATCCCTTCACATCATCGGTTGCTTCTGAAACAGCGTCCGGCCGACCCGAAGCCACCCGTCACACAACAGAAGGATGTATCATACTCTAGTAACGTAGTCAAGTAGCTGCGGGGATAAATACCCAGCTGTGCTAGGGTGCATGGGGGCACGTGGCACTTCCTAGACTATAAGCCGTCGCCTAGCTTCCGTTTCTCTACGACTCCACTTTTTCCCCACCCAAAATGGCAGACTCATCCTCTAAGATCAGAGCACCCTCAGCGAAGATTTACGATATACCGGCGCGAGAGGTCTGGAACCTCTTAGGGGTTAATCGGAGGGCTAAAAATGAGATTGACAGAAGTGAGTTCGAAGGAGGATAAAGTGAAAATCCCGTGCCAGAACTAACCAACCTTGTGACGTGACTCTTAACTAGAGATTAGGGCTGTCTGGGACAAATACCTAGGAGACCAAGAGGATCAGTTCTCTAAGCTTCCTAAGGGCCTCCTTGATCAGGCGACTGAGGAGCTCGTCCAAGAGCTGCCTGAGATCTTTGAGAAGTGCGAGGGGACCTGGTTCGCGAAATGGGCCTTTTTTAACCGGCACAAAGGTAGATTCCGCGAGTCTGCGAGAAGGAATCCCGCTGCCCAGGCCGAAAATCCTGGGAATGAGCCAAACCAATTACAGGGTAAGTCAAGGCCATTGCTGAGCACACAGTGTTGGTCTCCTCGGTGCAGGTATACAATCATTAAATCATCGGAACTAACATGTGCCTTATTCCTCTAGACGAGATTCCTGACACACCTTCAATCGGGACGCCGGTCGAAGAATAGGTCTCACCCTCCCAAATCACATGCAATCGTCACTCGGGCTTTTAGTACACAGGGTCCTCGGGTTCTCTTTCATATCTATTCTCATATCACCATGTTCTATCGCCAAAGTACTATACAGTCGAAAATGCAAACTCCAGTTCGTCTCAAATAATCTCAAGATATGCATCCATGATTAATGGATTACTCACCATCAGGGGTTCTACTCACCCACGAGATAAATTAAACTTGCATCCATTCTAAGTGAATGTTGGCCCAACTCAGATACGAGTTTCCCATTCAGCCAGGTCCTCAATAGTCCCGCCCATTGTCCACAAATGGCTTTTCATCAATGTATTATTGGGGGACTCAACGAATTTTTTGGTGGCCCCAAACCAAACACCAATGCCAGACTGAAGCAAACCGAGTAGGCCACAATGCTCCCCTTCTCCCCAGTATCTCCGTAAAGTCATTGAGCTTGGGCTTCCCTTGCAATAGTCCCCATGAACTTCCTTGATTACCATCACTAGTATCTTACCTTATACCCAAAATCAATATTGTGGCGCTAGATAATTTAGATATAGGTTTTCGGCCCGTAAATGCACCTCACCCCAAGGCAAAGAAAAAAGGCCCATTCCCCACTCCCTAATTACCAACTTACTACACTGTTTGATCAAGGGCCCCCCTCCTACCCGGTGCCGCCTTCACCCCATTCATGGAAGAAAAAACTCTTGGATATTTTGATGTGGCACACCAGATTATGTCCTCAGGTCGCTTAAACACAACTCCCAATATTTCCTTAGCCCCGCTGTAATACCACAGGATACCCATGTGCCAAAAAAAAAAACCGTTGCTTTTGCAAGTGGCTTACAGTACTCTCTGGGGGTAACCATGGTACCGTGCCGCCCCACTTTGAGTTAGAGCGGCGTGCAAGTACTAGTACCTTGAGCCGTGTGTACCGGTAGTACAAACTCAATGGCATTGTCTGCCGGCAAGTGGGGAAGTGAATCAATCAAAACACACAAACGGGTGGTGGAAACCTCAACCGACCTCAACCACAAAGAGAAACTACAGAAGAGTGATGGATATTCCTGACAGCAAATTAATATCATATTTTCATTTTGCCCTCTTTTAAGCCTAATTCAGAGGTTTTGTTGTTGTTTTTTTTGTTTTTTTCCCCCAGAAGAAAGTTTTGTGAAAAGTTGGGGCACGAGTGCTCTATAAAGCGATTCAATTCCGCATCTGACTCACTTCCTCGACGAGTGCACAAGTGCGCTATTAGCACGGTTCTGTGCAAGTACTGTACCGTAAAAACCGAAATAATTGAGACTGGCGCTAGGGCGTCCAGAATTTCCTCCTTTAGATTAGGGGGAGAAAACACAGCGAGAGAGACCCTTCAGCCCTCGGCTGAGACACAGACCTTACTAGGAGAGGCAACTCTAACGTCCTAGCGCCGGTCTCAATTATTTCGGTTTTTACGGTATGGTACAGTACGTAATACCTCTTTGTAAATACCGGTAATGCGGTGGGCTAATCGAGGCCCGAGACATGAATTAAATTTACTCGCTTGTGTCCCGTGGTTTTACCCCACCCAGTACTGTTTTAATTCTACTAGAATATCGTACTCGTACAGTAATGAGTTATTGGACGGAGACTATTGGAGGATGTTTTGTGGTGGTTGTTCAAGACGAGGGCTATTGGAGGGCTCGGGTGGGGGCTGAAGGTTTACCTACTAGGATAATAGAGTTGACTTGCATTACGCCGGACGCCATAAAAAGCTGGACAAGAGATTGCGGAACTATCGGGTACCGTAGTGATCTTGTGAAGTACCGGTAATGGATTCATCAAAAGTCCCGTCCAGTACTGTATCCTGATGGGTACCAATACACGTATTAAATATACCAAAGGGGAAAAGAGAAAAAAACACCACCGGGTTCGGCAAGTATGGTACTTTAGTCTACTTCTGTCTATAACCAAAAACTAGAACAAAACAAAAACAAAAACAAAGAGCACGGATACAGTGCCGGTGTTAGCTCGCAATTCGACAACGTTTGTAGATACGACCACTGTTTCGCACAGCGGGAGTTCAGCTTTTTTGCCCCGATCTTAGTATCATGTAACAGCAGCCGTGTTCACAAAGGTCGTTCACTTACGGGTAGAGCGGCCCCCACCTCGGTAAAGTACTTCGAGAACGCGCCATACCACGCGGGACACGGGCCGACCCGGGGCCATATGTCGTGCTGTGGTGACGTGACGAGGGTTAAGACAGGAGGGATGCACAAGTGTGATGTTAAGTTAGTGTGTGTTTAGGACTTTTTAGGAAGGAGGTTTTCTTAGTCGATAAAAAAAATTGTGTAGAATCGGCTGGGATTGTATGGCTGGATATTGTGGAAGGGGAAGTGTTCTACTCTAGTATTGTATGGTAGGATATTAGGTTGGGCCCTATGAATGCTAGATTAATTAGTATATGGCGGGGAGGGG
>Ga0307507_10007776_pt1 | contig 15288 bp, 11 predicted proteins | sample 7_EM_MG_FD_207223 | JGI IMG/M metagenome (GOLD analysis project Ga0307507, IMG submission 207223) | Populus trichocarpa ectomycorrhiza microbial communities from riparian zone in the Pacific Northwest, United States - 7_EM | ecosystem: Host-associated > Plants > Roots > Unclassified | place... | reverse complement strand
GCGCCGCTGCTGTGCGAGCTCACGGAAGTACCGGATGAACGCCTGACGCGCGCGGATCGCGGGTTCGATCGTCTCCCGGCTCTGCAAGAACGGCGGATCCAGCGCCTGCGCCATGGCTGAAGACCAGACGGCGAACCGCTCACGGTCGTCCAGCGGAACCCCGAGCAGCTCGGCGATCACCTCGACCGGCAGCGGCTTCGCCAGCGCCGTCATCAGGTCGCCCGTGCCTTCGGCGAGGGCGCGGTCGAGCAGCTCCGTGGTGATCTGCTCGATCCGCGGGGTCAGCTGCTCGACCATCCGCGGGGTGAACGCCTTCGACACCAGCCGGCGCAGCCGGGTGTGGTCGGGCGGGTTGAGCCCGAGGAACGACCGGACCACGCGTCCCGTTTCGTCGACCGGCTGGTCCGGCAGCCGGGCCGCCGGATCCAGCACCTCCGGCTCCGGATGCCCGAAAGCCGGATCGCGCAGCACCTGCGTGGCCTCGGCGAAGCCGCTGACGACGTACATCTGCTCGTGCAGCCCGGCCAGCGGCGCGTGCTCGCGCCAGCGCCGGTAGTGCGGGTAGGGATCCGGCCGGCGGTCGGCGCCGAACAACGCGGCGAACGACTGCAGATCGGTCCCGATTTCGTGAACGGACATGGCTCCCCCAGCCGAGCCGGGCTCCGGGCCGGGACGAACCGGCCCGGAGCTCAGCTCACGTCAGCGACGCGGGCCCTTCTTGCCCCGCTTCTGGGCATCCCGCTGTGCGGCACGCCGCTCGCGGCGGGTGCCACTCCCCGCGCCGTCGGCGGCGCCATCGGCGTGCGACTCGACCTCGCCGTCCTCACCGGGACCGGACAGGGTCACGCCCGGCCGCTGGCCACCGCCGCCGAGGCCCTTGCCGCGCAGCGCGGACGGGACGGACTCGGTGTCGGTGGTCGGTGGCTGCGGCGGCGCCGGCCGCGCGTGGCGGCCGTCGGCCGCCTGGCCGTTGCCGTTGGCGCCGACGCCCGCGGGCAGCGCCGCGGCGTCCTCGCCCGCCGGGGCCTCGGCCCGCTCGACCTGCAGGTTGAACAGGAAGCCGACGGCCTCCTCCTTCAGCGAGTCGAGCATCGCGCGGAACATGTCGAAGCCCTCGCGCTGGTACTCGATCAGCGGGTCGCGCTGTGCGAGCGCCCGCATGCCGATGCCCTGCTTGAGGTAGTCCATCTCGTAGAGGTGCTCGCGCCACTTGCGGTCGAGCACGGTGAGCATCACCTGGTGCTCGAGGGTCCGCATGCCGTCCGGGCCGACGAGGGCGTTGATCTCGGCCTCACGCGCGTCGTAGGCGCGGTGTGCGTCCGCGATCAGGGCGGAGCGCAGGCCCTCGGCGTCGAGGTCGCCGTCCTCGATCAGGTCGTCCCACTCGATGCCGACCGGGAACAGCGTCTTGAGCGCCGTCCACAGCTTCTCGTGGTCCCAGTCCTCGGCGTAGCCGTTCGCGGTGGCGCCGTCGACGTAGGCGTTGACGACGTCGGTGAGCATCCCCTCGATCTGCTCGCGCATGTTCTCGCCCTCGAGGATGCGATGGCGCTCGGCGTAGATCACCTTGCGCTGCTCGTTCATCACCTCGTCGTACTTGAGGACGTCCTTGCGCTGCTCCATGTTGATCTGCTCGACCTGGGTCTGCGCGCTCCTGATGGCCTTGGAGACCATCTTGTGCTCGATCGGCACGTCGTCGGGCAGCCGCATCGTGGTCATCACGCGCTCGACCATGGTGGCGTTGAAGCGCCGCATGAGCTCGTCACCGAGGGAGAGGTAGAAGCGCGACTCGCCGGGGTCACCCTGACGGCCGGACCGGCCGCGGAGCTGGTTGTCGATGCGGCGCGACTCGTGCCGCTCGGTGCCCAGCACGTAGAGCCCGCCCGCCTCGCGGACCACGTCGGCCTCGGCCTTGGACTCCTCCTTGACCTTCTCCAGGGTCGCGGGCCAGGCGGCTTCGTACTCCTCGGAGTGCTCGACCGGGTCCAGGCCCTGCTCGCGCAGCACCTGGTCGGCGATGATGTCCGGGTTGCCGCCGAGCACGATGTCGGTACCGCGGCCCGCCATGTTCGTGGCGACGGTGACCGCGCCCTTCTGGCCGGCGCGCGCGACGATCAGCGCCTCACGGTCGTGGTGCTTCGCGTTCAGCACCTCGTGCGGGACGCTCAGCTTGACCAGCAGCTTCGAGAGTCGCTCGGACTTCTCGACGCTCGTCGTGCCGACCAGGACCGGCTGGCCCTTCTCGTGCCGCTCGGCGATGTCCTCGGCGACAGCCTCGTACTTCGCCTCTTCGGTCTTGTAGATCAGGTCCGGCTGGTCGGCGCGGATCATCGGCCGGTTCGTCGGGATCGGCACCACACCCAGCTTGTAGGTCTGGTGGAACTCGGCGGCCTCGGTCTCGGCGGTACCGGTCATCCCGGACAGCTTCTCGTACAGCCGGAAGTAGTTCTGCAGCGTGATCGTGGCCAGCGTCTGGTTCTCGGCCTTGATCTCGACCTTCTCCTTGGCCTCGATCGCCTGGTGCATGCCCTCGTTGTAGCGGCGGCCGACCAGGATCCGGCCGGTGAACTCGTCGACGATCATGACTTCACCGTTGCGGACGATGTAGTCCTTGTCGCGGTGGAAGAGTTCCTTGACCTTGAGCGCGTTGTTCAGGTACCCGACCAGCGGCGTGTTCGCGGCCTCGTAGAGATTCTCGATGCCGAGCTGGTCTTCGACGAACCGGACGCCCTTGTCGGTGACCGCCACCGTGCGCTTCCGGACGTCGATCTCGTAGTGGTACTTCGAGTTGATCAGGTTGGTCTTCTCGACGCGCTCGCGCGAGCCCATGTTGGTGGTGTCGATGCCCTGCATCAACGGCGCGAGCCGGGCGAACTCGACGTACCAGCGCGAGGACTGGTCCGCCGGACCGGAGATGATCAGCGGCGTGCGCGCCTCGTCGATGAGGATCGAGTCCACCTCGTCGACGATGCCGAAGTTGTGCCCGCGCTGGACGCACTCCTCCTGGCTCCAGGCCATGTTGTCGCGCAGGTAGTCGAAGCCGAACTCGTTGTTCGTGCCGTAGGTGATGTCCGCGTTGTACTGCGAGCGGCGCACGTCCGGCTGCTGCTCGGACAGGATCACACCGACCTCGAGGCCGAGGAAGCGGTGGATGCGGCCCATCCACTCCGAGTCGCGCTTGGCGAGGTAGTCGTTGGTCGTGATGATGTGCACGCCCGTGCCCGGGATGGCGTTGAGGTAGGCCGGCAGCACACAGGTCAGCGTCTTGCCCTCGCCGGTCTTCATCTCGGAGACCTGGCCGAGGTGCAGCGCCGCGCCACCCATGAGCTGAACCTTGTAGGGACGCTGGCCGAGCACCCGGTGGGCCGCCTCCCGGGCGACCGCGAAGGCCTCCGGCAGCAGCTCGTCGAGGGACTCCCCATCGGCGTGCCGCTTGCGGAACTCCTCGGTCTTGGCCCGCAGCTCGGCGTCGGTCAGGTCCTTGACGTCGTCTTCGAGGGTTTCGATGTGATCGGCGATGTTGCGCAGCCGCTTCACCATCTTGCCCTCACCCGCGCGGAGCAGGCGGTTCAGCACCATCCGGTCGACCTCACTAGCTGATCATGTGCGCGCCCGGGCCGGTCCCGGACAGGTTCTCCCACGGCGGCCGCCGTACGGCGCCACCTTCCCACCCCCATCGTAGGGAACAAGCCCCGGTCCGCGCACACAGAGCCTCCTGGGGCCAAGCCCCGGACCCCGCCGGGGGCAAGCCCCCTGGACCCCCGAAAGAAGCCGAGACATACGGAAGGCCCGCACGCAATGCGCACGGGCCCTCCACGTAAGCCTCCTTATGACCGGCCTCAGCCGAGCCGGATCACGCCGTAGTCGAAGCCTTTCCGCCGGTAGACCACGCTGGGCCGGCCCGCTTCGGAGTCGTTGAAGAGATAGAAATCGTGGCCGACCAGCTCCATCTCGTAGAGAGCCTGGTCCACCGTCATCGGATCCGCGGTGTGCTGCTTTTCGCGAACGACGCGGCCGGGCTGATGGCCCAGGTCGTCGTCGGCCCAGCTCTGCTGCTGGGGCAGATCGATCTCATCGGCACTCGCCGCTACGAAGCCGTTGGCGAACTCCTCGGCTTCGGGGGCGTCCAACACCGCGGTCTGCGTGGCGGGACTTGCGGCGGTTCCGGCCGGGGACATGCCACCCGGCACCATCGAGGTCGCTTCGGCGACCGATTCCGGTCGGCTGCGGCCGTAATGCACGCGCCTCCGGTCGTGCGTCCTCCGCAGCCGGTTCTCCAGCTTGGTGACTGCGGAATCAAGCGCTGCGTAGAAGTCGGCGGCACACGCTTCCGCGCGGACGGCCGGGCCTCGCCCCTTTCCGGTGATTTCGACGCGCTGGCAGCTCTTGGCCTGGCGCCGGTTGGGTTCGTGGAACAGTTCCACGTCGTACCGGATGACTTTCCTGTCGTAGCGCTCGAGACGGGCCAGCTTTTCGGTGACGAGCGCCCGATAGTGGTCAGGCACCTCTACGTTGCGGCCCTTAACGACGATGTCCATACACGACCTCCCTCGCTGAGCTGACTGCGAGCTTTTGTGATCACACACGGCGCCGGTAAAACGGGGACGGATGCCCGGATTGCGGGCTGAGAAAAGAACTCGGGGAACGGTTCACGACGTCTCGTGCCGGATGCCCGAGCGCGGACTCAGCGCACCTCCGGCGCCAGGGACATGGGCTCTTCACCTCCCTGCCTGCGGGGATTGCTGATTGCGGAGCACGTTAGCTTCCTCACGCCCGTTACAACAGCCCCCGAGCCGGGGGATGTCACGGGGTAGGACTCCGTCACGCCGCGCAGTGAAGCGCGGGTGAACACCAGAAAACACCCGCTGGTAGCGCGCGGTCCGGGTAACTCGCTATCACACGGACGGCGCAGTGCCTTGCTCTGACGGAAGCCGAGGGTGACGAAGCCCTCCGGCGCAGCCGCCACTGGAGTGGAGTGGCGTGGCGGCCGGGCGAGGCTGGTCCGTTCCCTCATATCCCGACAACGGCTCCGGAGGCGGTGACGTTCCCGTGACCTATCACCTGTGTAGGTGACGCCCGGGTCACCCGGCCGCGAGCAGCGTCAGCACCGCCCGGGCCTCGATGCCCTCGGCTTCGAGCGCTCGGACGCAGGCAGCGGCGGTCGCTCCGGTCGTGACCACGTCGTCCAGCACCACGACGGCCGACCCGGGCGGCGGACGCGCGTCGCCGCGGAACCGGATCCGGCCGGCCAGGTTCGCAACTCGCTCGGCCCGGCCCAGGCCCACCGCGTCCCGAACCCCGGCCACTCCGAGCGCGGGAGCGACCGCGACCTCGAGCCCGCGTCCGGCCAGGTTCTCGGCGGCCACGTCGGCCAGCCGGTCGACGTGCGGCCCGCCCCTGGCCCTCGACGCGGCCCGCCTGCTGGGCGCCGGCACGAGACACAGGGGCGGGCCGATGCCCGGCAGCGCGAGCAGCGCCTCGGCGAGCGCATGCCCCAGCGCCGGGGCGAGATCCCGGCGCCCGCGTTCCTTGTAGGCGATGAGCAACCGCCGGGCCACGCCCTGGTAGCTGGCAAGGGCGAACACCCGGACGAGCCCGGCCGTCGGCGTCCGGGTGACCTCGCGAAGGCCACCCCAGACTCCGAAGCACGCGCGGCAGCAGGCGGCGCCCAGTGCCCCGCAGCCGGCGCAGCGGGTGGGAAGCAGGAGGTCGAGCAAGAGTTTCAGCACACACAGAGTGAAGCACCCACCACCGACAGTTTCCGTCTCGTGCGGTTTCGGGTCGTAGGCCGTGAATGGCACATTCACGGCCTTTAAGACCCTCAATGTGCCATTCACGGCCTAACCCGGCGGCGTCAGGAGGGGCGGGCTCAGCCGGGGTAGAACGGGTCGGCCTTGGGTGCCGAGTGCAACTGCGGCCGCCAGACCTCACCCAGCTCCGAAGCGGTCCACAGCCCGAAGTCGTCCGCCACCACGATCGGGCGGCTCGGCGCCGCCGTCACGCCGTGGATCGTCGGGGTCAGGTTGGAGCTGTTGTACGGGTCCATCCGCTGCCCGTCCACCTCCACCCGGACCACCGGCTGCGACGTCGACAGGGTCGACACCACCAGCCTGTCCGGGCTCAGCCAGTCGACGTCGACCACCTCTTTGAGATCGTGCTCCTGCAGCCGCCGCGGCTCGCGCAGCGCCACCGAGTCGCCCGACGTGACCACGGAAGCGACCACCAGCGAGCCGTCGACCACCGCCGCGACCCGCGAGCCGTCGCGCGAGAACCGCAGCTCCGTGACCGCGCCCAGCGCGGTCAGGTCGGCCGAGTTCACCTGCAGTGGCGTCCACTTGCCGTCCCCGCCGATCACCAGCCGGGCGATCGAGCTGTGGTCGAGCACCGTCCACAGCTCACTGCCGCCGCTGCCGGGCCGCCAGGTCGGCCGGCTCATGGTGCTGCCGGTGATCGAGGGCGTCAGATCGTGGCCCAGGTCGCCGATCCGCAGCCGGACCCCGGCGCCGGCCTGCTCGACCACCGCGAGCCGCTTGCCGTCGACCGACTGCGCCGCGCTGAGCACCTTGATGCTCCCGTTTCCGGCGGGCCCCGCCACTGGCAAACCGTCGCCGAGCGACTTCACGCGTCCGTCCACGGTCATCAGGCCGAGCAGCAACGGGTTCGGCGAGAGTGAAGCGCCGTACGACGGCAGCTCGCTCGCCCGAAAGTCCTGCTGGCCCTGCAGCAGCGGCGCGCCGTCGGCCAGGATCCGGATCCGCGTCGACGCGACGTACTGCAGCGAAAGCACGATCTGCGCCGCGATCATGCTCCGCACCTGGTCGGCGACACCGGTGAGCCCGGTCAGCGGGACCACCAGGGTGCCGTCGTCGAGGCTCTTGATGTTCGTGTCGACGGCCACCGCCTGACCCGCGTCGCGCAGCACGTTCTGCACCGCGCCGCGCAGCGCCGCCGACGGCCCGTCCAGCAGCAGGTTCATCACGCGGCTGGGCAGCCCCGCCTGCGGCTTCGCCACGACGTAGCGCGGGTCGGGGACGAACGCACCGGTTGCCGCCAGGAAGTTCACCTCGACCTTGGTGAAGTTCGCGGCGAAGTTGTCCTCGGTGACGCGCAGGTCCGGCGGCGCGTTCTCGATCCGCCACTGGCCGTCGGCCTGCTTGCGCACCTTGACGGCCTGCATGAACGACTCGTAGCGCGGGACGAATGCGCTGTCCGGGCCGAGCTGGCCGACCATGATCCCGCGCACGTTGACGGTGAGGATGTTCGGATCGGGCGACGGGCTCGGGTCGTAGACGGTGCCGAAGGTGTTCTGGATGATGGTCAGCCCCGGCGACGGCTTCCAGTTCGCGCGACCGTCATCGTCGAGGTACGCGCGAGCGGCGGCGTAATTCTGCAGCGGCTGCACGGCGGCGCCGACGAACGCGCGGACCAGGCTCAGCGGGTCGGTGTTCTGCGGCGGGTCGGGCGCGTCGGCCCCGGCGGCCTGGCCGGGACGTTCACCGGACACCACGACCGGCTGCGACTCGAGCGGGACGTTCGCGCAGCCCGCCGCCAGGATCAGGCACAGGACCAGCAGCAAAAGACGCTTCACTGGCCGACTCCCTCCCGCTCGGCCAGGATCGCGTCCGGCGCGGGCTGGACCTCGATCAGCCCGATCGGCACACCCAGCTCCGAGGGCACGTGGTCCGCGGGCGGCAGCACCAGCGGGGGTTCGCCCGGCGGGACGTCCTGGTTGCGCGGCAGGACCAGCCGGAAGCAGGCGCCGTGGCCGAGCTCGCCCCAGGCGTCGATGTACCCGCCGTGCAGCCGGGCGTCCTCCTGGCTGATCGCCAGCCCGAGCCCGGTGCCGCCGGTGCGCCGGTTGCGCGAGGGGTCGGCGCGCCAGAACCGGTTGAACACCAGCTCCGCCTCGCCGGGCTGCAGGCCGACGCCGTGGTCCCGGACGGTGACCGCGACCGCGGTTTCGCTGACGCCGACGGTGAGCACCACCGGACGGGCCTCGCTGTGGTCGACCGCGTTGGCCAGCAGGTTCCGCAGGATGCGCTCGACACGGCGGGCGTCGACCTCGGCGGCGGCGTCGCCGTCGGGCAGCACCAGCTCGACCGAGCTGCCCGCGTTGCCGGCGATCACCCGGACCTGCTCGACGGCGCGGGTGGCGATCGGGCGGACGTCGATGAACTCGGCGGACAGCTCCTCCACACCCGCGTCGAGCCTGCTGATCTCCAGCAGATCGCCGAGCAGTGCCTCGAACCGGTCCAGCTCGTCGACCAGCAGCTCGGTGGAGCGGGCGAGCCCGGCCGGGAACTGCTCGCGCGAGGCGTGCAGGACGTCCGCGGCCATCCGGACCGTGGTCAGCGGCGTGCGCAGCTCGTGCGAGACGTCCGAGGTGAACCGGCGCTGCAGCCCGCCGAACTCCTCGAGCTGGCGGATCTGGCGCTGGATGCTGGCGGCCATCTCGTTGTAGGACAGCCCGAGCTTGGCAAGATCGTCCTCGCCGATGACGGCGAGGCGCTGGTCGAGGTCGCCGCCGGCGAACTGCTCGGCCGCCGCGGCGGCCTGGCGGACGGGCCGCACCACCTGGCGGGTGACCAGGTTCGTGATGCCCGCGAGCAACAGCAGCAGCACGAGCCCGCCGACGAGCAGCGTGTTCTGCACGGTCGACACCGTGTTCTGCTCGGTCGTGAGCGGGAAGAGCAGGTACAGCTGCAGCGGGTTGGCGATGGTGTTGAGCGGGGTGCCGACGATCAGGTACGTGGTGCGGCCACCGGTGCCGTCGGGGACCGTGTGCTCGAGGTAGCTGAGCTGGTCGGACTCGACGAACTGGCGCAGCCGCGGCGGCACGTTCTGGAACGGCCCGGCCGACACCGGCTCCAGGCCGGACTGGTCGTGGCCACCGCTGGCGAGCACCGGGATGAAGGTTCCCGCGGCCGAGCCGGCGGCGTCCTCGCTGCTCGGCGTGCTCGCGATCTTCTTGAGCGCGTTGGCCAGCCGGTTCTTCATCGCCTCGGTCGTCTCGCCGCCGAGGCCGACGAGCTCGCTCGCGGCGGTGTCGGCGGCCGCGCGCGTCTGTGCGATCGCGGCGATGCGCTTGGTTTCCAGGAGCCGCTCGGTGATCTGGTTCTGCAGAACCATGCCCAGCACGAAGACCACGGCCGAGGACAGCGCCAGCGTCGACACGGTGACGCGGAACTGGAGCGAGTGCTTCCAGAGTTCGTTGAACGCGATCGCGCGACGGCGGGCGAACACGACGACACGCCTGATCAGGCGTGCCGTCGAGCGCGCGAACGCGGGGAGCCGGTCGGTGCGGCCGGCCTCGGTCATCGGCCGATCACGGCGGGCCGGCCTTGTACCCGACGCCGCGAACGGTCAACACCACCTCGGGGTGTTCCGGGTCCTTCTCGACCTTCGAACGAAGCCGCTGGACGTGCACGTTCACCAGGCGGGTGTCGGCGGCGTGGCGGTAGCCCCACACCTGCTCGAGCAGCACCTCGCGGGTGAACACCTGACGCGGCTTGCGCGCCAGGGCGACCAGCAGGTCGAACTCCAGCGGGGTCAGCGGGATCGCCTTGCCCTCGCGGGTGACCTCGTGGCCCGGGACGTCGATGGCCAGGTCGCCGATGGTGAGCGACTCGGCGGGCTCGGCCTCGGTGCGGCGCATCCGGGCCCGGACCCGGGCGACCAGCTCCTTCGGCTTGAACGGCTTGACCACGTAGTCGTCCGCGCCGGACTCGAGCCCGAGGACGATGTCGACGGTGTCGCTCTTCGCCGTGAGCATGACGATCGGCACCCCGGACTCGGCGCGGATCGCCTTGCAGACGTCGATGCCGTTCATCCCGGGCAGCATCAGGTCGAGCAGGACGAGGTCGGGCTTCAGCTCGCGCAGCGCGGGCAACGCGCGCGAACCGTCGGCGACCACCGCCGTGTCGAACCCCTCCCCACGGAGCACGATGGTGAGCATCTCCGCGAGGGCTGGGTCGTCATCGACCACCAAGACACGTGCCTTCATAACTCACATATTCGCACTAGTTCCCCGAGCGGGTCGCACGACCCGCGCGTTTGACCACCAGAAAGATCAAGATCGAGACCGATTCCTGCTCCATCCGGGTGGCCGATGGACGGTCCGTGAAGGCCACCTTGAGGGACATAGTCTCCCTCAAGGTGGCCTTCACGGACCTGCGAGGTGGGTCTTCAGGCGACCACTTCCGCGGCCGGGACCACTGCGTCGACGTACACGACGCCGTCGGTGACGACCACCGGATAGGTGCGCACGGGCTCCTTCGCCGGCAGGCAGGTGGGGACGCCGGTGCGGAGGTCGAACAGGGCGGCGTGCAGCGGGCACTCCACGAAACAGCCCTCGAGCCAGCCGTCGGCCAGGGAGGCGTCCTGGTGGGTGCAGGTGTCGCCGATCGCGAAGAACCCGTCCTCGCTGTGGAACACCGCGATCGGTTCCGGGCCGTCGAGGCGGAGGGATTCGCCCTCGGGCAGGTCGGTGACGGCGCAGGCTCGGATCATCGGGGCCTCCGGGAAGAGGTGACAAGATGTCGGGGGACTTGGTGAATCTGTTGCGCACTGCGCGACACTGCGCCTCCTGCGCAACAATCCGGCTTCGCTCGGGCCGTCGTCAAGAGATTCGCCCACTCAGCCGATGCGAACCACGCGAAACGGATAGTGTTGCGTGATGCGGAACCAGGACTCGGGCAACGCAACACAGAGCCAGGTGCAGTCGGTAGACCGCGCGATCAGCGTGCTGGAACTCCTCGCACGCAACGGCGAAACAGGGATCACGGACATCGCGGGCGAACTGGGCGTGCACAAGTCGACGGCCTCGCGCCTGCTGAGCGTCCTGGAGAACAGAGGGCTGGTCGAGCAGCTCGGCGAACGCGGGAAGTACGCGATCGGCTTCGGCATCGTCCGCCTCGCCGGTGCCGCCACCGGGCGGATGGACCTGGCGAAACTCGGCCGCGCGACCTGCCAGTCGCTGGCCGAGGAGCTCGGCGAGACGGTGAACATCGCGGTCTCCGACGACGGCGTCGCGATCAACATCAGCCAGGCCCGCGGCGCGGCGGCGATCACCACCCAGAACTGGACCGGCCAGCGCACCCCGCTGCACGCGACGTCGAGCGGGAAGATCCTGCTGGCGTACATGGGCGAAACCGAGCGCAAACGCTTGCTCAAGCGGAAGCTCGAGCAGTACACGCCGCGGACGACGGTCGACGCGGAAGAGCTGACCACCGAGCTCGAGCGCGTCGCCGAGGACGGGTACGCGGCCTGCTTCGAGGAGCTGGAGCTGGGCATGCACGCGGTCGCGGTGCCGATCCACGGCCCCGGCGGGGACGTCGTGGCCGCGATGAGCGCGTCCGGGCCGTCGTACCGGCTGTCCAAGCAACGGACGAAGCAGATCGTGCGGCCGATGACCGAAGCGGCGCAAGAACTTTCGGCACAACTGGGCTACTTCCGGGACTAGTCGCAACACCCCTTTCGGGCGCTTGACAGCGCGTCGCGCATCACGCACGTTGTTGCCGAAGGCGCAACCCCGGAAGGGAGCTGCGATGGCAGCACGGCCCCGTGTGGTCGTCATCGGCGCGGGCATCGTCGGCTGTGCGCTGGCCGACGAGCTCACCGAGCGCGGCTGGACCGACGTCACCGTGCTCGACCAGGGCCCGCTGTTCACGACGGGCTCGACCGCGCACGCGCCGGGGCTGGTCTTCCAGACCAACCCGGACCGCACGATGACCGAGTTCGCGAAGTACACGGTGGCCAAGTACGGCGGGCTGACGCTCGACGGCAAGTGGTGCTTCAACCCGGTCGGCGGGCTGGAGGTGGCGACCACGCCGGAGCGGCTGGCGGACCTCAAGCGGAGGCACGGCTGGGCGACGTCGTGGGGTGTGAAGACCTACCTGCGCTCCCCCGAGGAGTGCGTCGACCTGCATCCGCTGCTCGATCCCGCGAAGGTGCTCGGCGGGTTCCACATTCCGGGCGACGGCCTCGCGAAGCCGCTTCGCGCGTCCGAAGCGCAGGCGCGGCGAGCCATCGGACGCGGCGCGAAGTTCCTCGGCGGACAACGCGTCACCGGGATCGAACGCGGTGGCGGGCGCGTCACCGGCGTCGTCACCGGCACCGACCGGTTCCGCGCCGACGTCGTCATCTCGTGCGCCGGGATGTGGGGGCCACAGCTGGGCAGGCTGGTCGACCTCGTCGTACCGCTGGTGCCGATGGCGCACCAGTACGCGCGGACGACGCCGCTGCCCGCGCTGGCCGGGCACAACGACGAGTTCACCGAGGCGAGCAAGCCGATCCTGCGCCACCAGGACGCCGACCTGTACTTCCGCGAGCACGTCGACCGGCTCGGTGTCGGTGCGTACGGGCACCGGCCGATGCCGGTGGACGTGGTCACCACCACCGAGCTGCCCTTCACCCCGGACGACTTCGAACCGTCGTGGGCCGCGGCCGCCGACCTGCTGCCCGTCTTGAGTGACGCCAAGGTCGAATCCGGCGTCAACGGGCTGTTCTCGTTCACCCCGGACGGGATGCCGCTGCTCGGCGAGCACCCGGACCTCGACGGTTTCTGGCTCGCCGAGGCCGTCTGGATCACGCACTCGGCCGGGGTCGCGCGCGAACTGGCGCGCTGGCTGGTCGACGGACAGCCCACTGTGGACGTCCACACCTGCGACCTGGCGCGGTTCGAGCCGGTCCAGCTCGCGCCGGACTACGTGCACACGCGCAGCTGCCAGAGCTTCGTGGAGGTCTACGACGTCGTCCACCCGCTGCAACCGATGGAGGAGCCGCGTCCGCTGAGGACCAGCCCGTTCTACGAGCGGCAGGCTTCGCTGGGCGCATACTTCCTGGAGGCGAACGGCTGGGAGCGTCCACAGTGGTTCCAGGCCAACGAGAACCTGCCGGAAATCGACCGGGTCCCGGCGCGCGAGGGCTGGGCGGCGCGGTACTGGTCGCCGATCGGCGGTGCGGAGGCGCTGGTTGCACGCGAGCGGGTCGCGATGTTCGACATGACGTCGCTGAAACGCATCGAGGTCACCGGCCCCGGCGCGCTGCCGTTCCTGCAGACGATGACGACCAACCAGCTCGACAAGCCGCCGGGCGCAGTCACCTACACGCTGCTGCTCGGTGAAGACGGCGGCGTCCGCAGCGACCTGACGGTGGCGCGGCTGGCCCCCGACCGGTTCCAGGTCGGTGTCAACGGGAACCTCGACCTCGACTGGCTCCGAAGACACCTGCCCGGCGACGGCGCAGTGCAGTTGCACGAGACCACGCCCGGCACATGCTGCATCGGGCTCTGGGGGCCGCTGGCGCGGCAGGTGCTCCAGCCACTGTCCACAACGGACTTCTCACACCGCGCGATGGGGTACTTCCGGGTTCGCCAGGCCTACGTCGGGAACGTCCCGGTCGTCGCGATGCGACTGTCCTATGTGGGCGAACTCGGCTGGGAGCTCTACACCACGGCCGACCAGGGCCGGCGGCTGTGGGACACGCTCTGGGAAGCCGGGCAGCCGCACGGGATCATCGCGGCCGGGCGGGAGGCGTTCACCAGCATGCGACTGGAAAAGGGCTACCGCGCGTGGGGCACCGACGTGACCGCAGAGCACAGTCCGGACGAAGCGGGGCTGGGCTTCGCGGTGCGGCCGGGCAAGGGCTACTTCATCGGTCGGGACGTGGGGCGTGTTCCTTCGCGAAAGCTGACCTGCCTGGTGGCCGAAGGATTGGTGCTGGGTAAGGAACCCGTGTACGCCGGGGGCCGTCCGGTCGGGTACGTGACGAGCGCCGGGTACGGGTACACCGTGGGCGCGAACATCGCCTACGCCTGGCTTCCGGTTTCGCTGACCGCGCCGGGGACGCCGGTGGAGATCGAGTACTTCGGCGTCCGGATCCCCGCCGTCGTGGCGGCGGAACCGCTGTTCGACCCGGAGATGGCCCGGCTGCGGAGCGCGGCATGAGGCACTACGCGAGCAGGGTGGTCGCCAGGGCAGGGAGGTCGACGCCCGCGACGCCATCCAAGGTGTGCCAAGGTGACAGCCAGTTCGAAGCGGCCAGCTCGTCGTACACGGCAGCACAACGCTGCTGCAGCGCGTCATCCGTCTCGAACGCATCGCGCTCTCGGTTGGTCTCGGCCACCGCACGACGCTGAGCGCGCTCCGCGGCCACTTCCGGCGAGACGCGCAGAAGGAGCTGAGCGTCCGGGCGAGGTAGGCCGAAGCGGTCGATCTCCAGCTCCCAGACCCACTTCACCACTTCGCCGGACGCGTCCTGTCGCAGCCGCGCGGCCGCGTACGCCGCGTTCGAGGCGACATAGCGGTCCAGCAGGACGACGTCGTGAGCCGCGCGAAGGGCGCGGATCTCGTCGGCCGCGCCGCTGCGGTCGAGTGCGTACAGCATCGCCATGCCGTATACGGAGTCGGCGAGGTCGCCGTGACCGCGATGGAGCGCTTCGCGGACGAGGTCGGCGTGCACGCTCTTGCCGTAGCGCGGAAACGCCAGCGTCGCCACGGTCGCCCCGGCCGCGTGCAGCCGGGACGTCAGACCTTCGGTCAGCGTGCGCTTGCCCGCGCCGTCCAGACCTTCGATGACCACGAGACGTCCCACGCGCGTCATTATCGTGGTTGACCGGCGGGCCCGAAGACGGGGATGGTCACGTCCGGGCCCGCCGGCACGACCACGCGGGATGCCTCCGCAGGTGGAGCACGTATCCGGCCCCCGCGACCAGGAGGATCCCGGCCAGGATCAGCAACGGCACGACACCGGTGTCCCGGCTCTCCGGCGAGGGTCCGCCGTCGCCGCGGGGCATCACCTGACCGGTGCTCCCGAAACCGCCCGCCTCGCCCTTGTCCGCATACGCCGAGCCGGGCAGCTTGTCCGCGTACCGTCCGGCGACCGCGCGCTGGAACTCCGCGACCGTGACGGTCTCGCCGGTGCCGAGGCGGGTGACGAGGCCGTCGTGTACCGCGTACCAGGCGTCGACCTGGGGTTCACGCAGCAGCTGCGCCCCGGCGGGCAGGCCTGCGGCATAAGCGGTTTCGTCGTCGCCGGAGGCGATGTTGCCGACCTCCCAGCCCGCCGGGCCGCGCACGGACCACACAGTCGCCGTCCGGCCGTCCGAAGCACGGGCTGCGACGGCGAAGTACGCGAAGTCGCCAACCGCTGCTCCGCGAACGCCGGCGACGAAGGACGGCGAGAGGTCGTAGACGGCGACAGCCTCGTTGCCCACTTGCACGGTCACGGGCGCGGCGTTCTTCGGCGCACCCGGTGCCTGGGCGAAGAACCGGACCAGTGTCGCCCGCA
>Ga0307507_10007775_pt1 | contig 15293 bp, 9 predicted proteins | sample 7_EM_MG_FD_207223 | JGI IMG/M metagenome (GOLD analysis project Ga0307507, IMG submission 207223) | Populus trichocarpa ectomycorrhiza microbial communities from riparian zone in the Pacific Northwest, United States - 7_EM | ecosystem: Host-associated > Plants > Roots > Unclassified | place... | reverse complement strand
GGTACAGGGGTTATATAACGCTAGCAGGGGTTTAATAAAGCTAGTAGGGGTTTTATATAAAGCTATACTAGTTAAGTACTAGTGAGATTTAGTCTCGTCTGCCGTCTAAGTCGCTTACTGAGATAAGACGCAGCTGCATTCCTGTTAAGTTCTCTAGCAATCCTTTTAAGTTTTCACGACAGCCGTACGTAGCTATTAATTCCACAAATCTGATGCTTGTTTATCTAGCGTTCGCATGTAATACATCGTTATTGTAATATAGACCGTGCCCTTATTAACCAACTAGCTTCCTCTAACTCCTCTTTAAGTAGTTATAATATTATACTTAAAGCGTCCGTAACACCATCTCCCTCCTCTTTATCTTCGTCCTTAAAGATTCTTAATATCTCTAGGTTGTCTATTAGAGGTATAATATTGTCACGGAACCCGACCGTAGGGGCCTCCATAGGAGAACCCCATGCTCTCGCGTACACCTCGCGTACAGCTTATGTCAGCTACGCGAGGGTATATCACCTCCTTACGCCCTCAATCCTTACGATCGATCGCGCAACGTCTTGTAGACTCCCCGAATACATACGCTTTATAGCCATTGCCCGCGTTCCGTAACATTACGTTACGCCTTTTTCTTTACTGATGTTTAGCCTACGACCAATTCTACGTCTCCACGATACCGCAGACGCTGCTAGAAGCAGCGTGTCCACAAGTTACCTTACTTCGTACTCCCAAAGAATTAATAATAGTAAGACGAAATTCCTTACTAGCTACTATATCAAACTTAAAGAACAACCCAATACCTATATTAAAACCACGACACCAATCAGTCCTAGGAGGATTTAATTTATTAACCCTAGCCTTAACCCCTAAAGGGAAGCCTAGTGGCTTAAAAGACTACAACAACCATAAGGGGGATATTAATAATGTCTCATCCTTTATTAACTACACAACCATAGATAAACAAGCTAAAGGGCTACCATCTATTAAAATCAAGATACGAGACGCCGAGATATTTATAAAAATAGTAGCACGAGAACCTAACAAATACTACCGCCTTCTACAGAACTACTATCTAAAGCTTACACGAGCTAAGATGCATACTGCCTAAGATTACGATATCATCTAAGACCTACAAGCTCGTAAGGCGCTCGCTAATAATACACGCTAAGAGATTAAAGACGACCTCCGCGCATCTAAACACAATATCCAACGATTAAAGAAGGCTGAGATTACACTTATTGCTACAGTTACCAAGAGAGAGGGTACAATTAAATACCTACAATCTTAGCTTAATAAGTATATTTATAACGATACCAGACACCTCTTTACTGCATATAACGCTACCTAAGTCTCTACGCCCCCGGCAACCTCACCTACTCAACGCTTAACGGAAGGTCAGCGCTAAGCAGCTTTACCTAACGGGAACCCCTACCACAGCAGCGGCGATAACAAAAGCCATAATAATTAAACCCAAACTACTACTATAGGGTCCAATACATGCTACCCCAATCCCCCAATCTTTAAGGGTAACCGCAAGGAATACAGCCACTGGAAGATACAAACCCGCAAGAAACTGGCCCAGAGCGCCTACCTTTTCCCTACAGAAGATACTAAGATTGGCTACATCATCGGACGAATAAAGGGCATCCCGTTTAATAGGCTTTTCACTTAATAGGAGACTAGCAGTCCTTAGAAGTGGCAGTCCCACTAGGAAGTCCTTAACAACCTTAACTAAATATACCGCGACCATAACCTAGTGGCCACTAGTCGAGCTAAACTATGTGCCCTAAAGATAAGTCCTACTAAATTATTTAACGAGTTCTATGTTAAATTCTAGAAATACACCAAAGTCCTTACCTAAGACGACACTGAAGACCAGGAAGATCTCCTTAAAAAAGTCACTTATCGCCTTAGTCACGCAGCCGCCAGCTATAACTATAACAACGTTTACAATATAGTAGCAGCCCTACGGAAGATTAAATGACAGCTAAACCAGATTACTACTATAAACCCCCACCCGAAGACCTCCTTATAGAAGCCCTCCGGACCTACTAAACCACCAACGCCTACTACCCTAAGCAACACCACTGGTCCTAATATTGACCTCTCCATACTAGCCTTCCCGAAGAAGCTACTAGATAGAGAGCGCAAGCTACTCCGGAAGCTAAGGTGTTGCTATAGATGCCGTTAAGAAGGCTATTATAGCTATAGCCCAAACTGCCTAATAGCTAGGTTTAGTAGCTGCCGTTAAACACTTAACCCTATGCCCCAGACACCAAATACGTCGCTATACGCCGCTACCGCACAAGACGAAGATGCAGCAACAGTAGTAAAATTAGACGCGGAAGCAGAAAACACAAAGTCCTAGCCCTAAGTCGCAGGTTGGGACACTCTAATAATAGAGGGATCTATATATTAGCTTGCTTAATAGATAGCTCAGTAAGAATAGAAAAATAGAAGCAAATAGTCTTACCTATAGAGGGAACTACCGCTAAAAAACAATATAAAACCCGTTTTATAATTAACTGCGGAGCTACTAATAAATTTATAAATACCTAATTTATGCGCACTTATAACCTACTTACCTTACCCCTCACCAAAGCCCGCGCCCTATAACTCGCTAACGGTAGTTATACTATATAAAAGATTACCTATATGGCACAACTCTACCTAAATATAAATGGATACTAGGAGGAGCTCTAGGCCTATATTATACCACTTACAAACTACCCTATTATCCTTAAAATGAACTGGCTCAAATAATACAACCCCGCCATTAACTGGTAAAAGAGAGAAGTAACCTTTAACTCTAAATACTACAGAGAGACTTGCCTAGGGTATAGCCTAGCCGCCTCTATCTACTCCCTAGGATATCAACCTAGGGAAACCCTTATTACCCCACCCACGACCAACTGCCACTATATAAGCGCCGCGGCCTTCTACCGCATAGCATATAGGAAAGGCTGGACCGTTACCGCAGCCTTCTAATCACGACTATATAAGCTTAATAAAGATCAGGACTATGTCCTCTACAGTAACAGAATAGATATAATCAACCTCCTAGAAAATAATACCCCCATAGAACTCTACGGACTTTCACCCTTAGACTTTAAGAAGTTTATAAAGCTTAAAAAAGGACTTACTAATAAGGAACTCCGCAAGCTCCTCCCTAAGAGATACCATAACTTTATCAACGTATGCTTATAAAAGAGCGTAGATATACTCCCCCCATATTAACCTAACGACTATACCATTAATATTAAACAAGGAAAAACGCTATCCTATAAGAGACCCTACCTAATGTTAAAAGACGAACTCCTAGTTGTTAAAAAGTATATCAACGAGCACCTTAACAAAGGGTTTATTTATCCTAGTATATCCCCAGCAGCCGCCCCTATCCTCCTTACTAAAAAGCTAGGAGGAGGTATTTAATTCTGCGTTGACTATAGAGGACTTAACGCTATTACAATTAAGAACCGATACCCTATACTACTTATACGCGAGACCCTTAAACGGCTTAGCTAAGCCAAAATCTATACTAAACTTAATATTATTGCCGCCTTTAACCGCCTCTAAATACGGGAAGGTGATAAATAGAAAACTACATTTATATCGCGCTTTGGCCAATTTAAATACACCATCATGCCTTTTAGCGTATGTAACGGCCTAGGCAGCTTCCAAAGCTACATTAATAATGCCTTATGGGATTACCTTAACAACTTCTACTCCGCGTACCTGGATAATATACTTATTTACAGCAACAACCCTTCTAAGCATACCAAGCACGTTTAAAAGGTCCTATAGCGCCTTAAAGACGCAGGACTTTATATTAATTTAAAAAAGTGCGAATTCTCAGTTATAGAAGTAAAATACTTTAGACTAATTATTACTATTAAGGGTGTCCGTATGGACCCTAAAAAAGTATATATAATCACCAGATGGCAAACCCCCACCTATATTAAGGACGTATAAGCCTTTCTCGGTTTCGCCAACTTCTATTAGAAATTTATATACAACTTCTCAGGTGTTATAGCACCACTTATAGCAATAATGCAAATAAAGGGCCTTTCTGTGAAAGGAAGAAAAACATATCTACATTTTATCTGGACGCCTAAATATAAAAAGGCGTTCTAAGACCTAAAAGATGTGTTTACCAAAGCACCTATCCTAGCTTACTTTATACTAGGATAACAACTCTACCTTAAGACTAACTCCTCAGACCACGTCAACACGGGCGTCCTCTCCTAGATAGGTAATAACAGTCTTCTCTACCTAGTCACATTCTACTCGTCTAAGCTTACACCACAAAAATGTAACTACAAGATCTATGATAAGGAACTCCTCGCAATTATATAAGCGTTTAAGGAATTCTAACTGGAACTCTCCTTAGTAGAACCTAACCAGCCAACTAAGGTCCTTACGGATTATCGCAACTTTAAGTACTTTATAACTATAAAACAACTAAACCAACGCCAAGTACGTTAAAACGAGTTCCTCTCTGGTTTTAACTTCAAAATCGCATATAGGCTAGGAGTATAAGGTACTAAGCCTAATAGCCTAATACGCCGTTCACAAGACCTTCTTTAGTTAGAAGATAACCCTTATAATTAATTCCAACAACAAACAATCCTAAAAGCACGAAACTTAGCCCTAGGTATACTACCTAAAACAGAACCAACCGCCCTTTAGCTTTATACCACAGAACTAGAGTTACCCCCTAAAATCAACAAACTTATTACCGCAGTATATAACACCCCTATTAACCCATTACTGCATCAACTAATTGCCGCAAAGATTGCCGGCACCTATACACTGCCTACCAACCTCCGAAGCTTAGGCCAGATTAATATAACAGCCTTAAAAGTAAAAGAGAACAGGCTCTATTATAAAGGCCATCTATTTATCCCTAACTTAGAAGATCTACAACAGCAACTAATCCAAATGGCCTACAACCTCCAATTAAGCGGCTACCCAGGCAAAGAAGGAATCTATAAGCTTCTTAGCCAATACTACTTCTAGCCTAAAATAATAGACTTAGTTAAACGCTTTATAAGCACCTACCATAGCTGTAAACGTGCTAAAGCATTTTATACAAAGTACCAAGGACTGCTATACCCTCTACCAGTACCTATACAACGATGGGCAGATATCGCCATAGATTTTGTTATTAACCTACCACCTTATAAACGACATGGCCGAACCTATAAGAACATCCTTATAATAATATACCGACTTATAAAAGAACGCCACTACGTCCCAACTGAAGGCGTAGCCGTAAGCGACGTTGCTAACGCCTTTCTCCGCGAAGTCTACCAACTATACAGGTTACTTAACTCTATTACATCTAACTAAGGCACGCAATTTAACTCTAATATATAGAGGCGGATCTGCTAACGCCTTAACATCTCCATTAAGATATCTACATCCTTTTACTATAAAACTGCGGGACAACTGGAAAACGCTAACGCTAGTATAAAGGCGTACTTATAATAGGTAGTTGCCTATAGTTAGGACAACTGGGTAGACCACCTTCCGCTAGGTAAATTTATAGCAAACAACCACGTCTTAGCCACTATAGGACTTACCCCGTTCTTCGCGAATAAAGGATATTACCTATAATCCGGTATAGAGCCACCAAAGCCTATCGATAAGAAACTGCCATATAGAAAACACCTTAAGATGCTACTTGCCAATCAATATATAGACCGTATGAAAGACCTACTTGACTACTATAAAGGAGAGATGGCCTAGGCCCAAGCAAAACAAGCTTACTTCGCCAACTGCTACAAAACACCACCACCTAAGATGCGTATTAGCGACTAGGTATAGTTAGATGCACATAATATCTTTATATAGAGACCTATAAAGTCACTTAATTACAAGAACCTTGGCCCCTACCAGATTAAATAAGTTATTAATAGAGGAGCTGTATACAAACTAGAGCTCCCGCCTGCCTTAGCCACCTGTAGGATATGGCCCGTGTTTTACCTATAGCTACTATACCTTTACTAGCCTAACCCTCTACCAAGACAAACACAGCCTAAACCCCTACCAGTACTAATCTGAGATAAGAACGAAGACAAGAACTATAAGAAGTGGACCGTTAAACAAATCATCAACTCCAAATACTTTAGCAAAGGTAGAGGACGGCGGCTCTACTATAAAGCTACCTATATAGGATTTGATATAGATCAGCCGGAATGGCAACCATAGGAAGATTTTGAAAACGTAAAAGATCTAATCAGTGATTTCTACTACGCAAACCCACAGAAACTAGGCCTAAGCAGAGATTTCGTACCTAATCCCCTATAGAAGCCGTCATAGTTAAATTATTGTACATTACTGTTACGTAACTACTCTGATGAGATGTTAAGGAACTTTAACCACCAGTTAAAGTTGTCTAATTAGTCAGATTCTAGACGCTAAGGAGAAGCTAACCAATTAGGATTTTCCATCCCTAGGATAGAAAATCGCTATTAGCTCGCTTGCTACTAGCGCCTCAGCAACACCCTCGTACCTTACCAAGTCCCCAACAGCCTCCTTCCCCTCTATAGCCCAGTACCTTCGCATAGTAGCAACCCACAAGCTTCAAGTTAGAAGCACCTATACGAGCCTGTTATACCTATAACGATATTCCTTCTTTTAGATACCCCAAGCATTTCCCCTATATGTACATAGCAACCACAGCGTCGCCAAAGCTCCGCCTCAATAGAAGGGGGGGTAGTGTTACGGAACCCAACCGCAGGGGCCTCCATAGGAGAACCCCGTGCTCTCGCGTACACCTCGCGTACAGCTTATGTTAGCTACGCAAGGGTATATTACCTCCTTACGCCCTCGATCCTTACGATCGATCGCGTAACGTCTTGTAGACTCCCCGAATATATACGCTTTATAGCCATTGCCTGCGTTCCGTAACAAATATCTATCTAATTAACTTGGTTAATATTATTACTTATTATACCTAAAGCATCCTCTTCTTCTTCTATAGCTTATTAGTTTCATATTATTACTGCTATATTATCTCTTAGTAAGATAATACTATCTCCATATTCTTGTTGCGCAAAAGAGAGGTTAGTTTATATTATCCCTTACACCAATAACTCTGTCCGCAAAGTGGTGGCCCGTGCGTAACCAACCAGAAAGCTATATCCGTAGGCGGTCGGCGTTCTGCCAGGAATACCAAAACGAATCTTAGAGGGGCTCTTAGAGATAGGCCAAACTTTAGATATTAAATATGTTGGCCACGGAGGTAGCCTTACTACAGAGGTGCGATAGGTGCTATTCAACATTAGTTTTAACCTGTATTATCACTTCCTAGGACCCCTATAGGGGGTCAATTCTCTTATATATATTAGGGCTCTTAGAGCCACCTTAAATAAAATAGATTACTTAATCAATTCTATATCTCTACCTATTAGCTAGCTTATGTCATTCGTAATACCAACCTGGCTAAAAGTTATAAGCCTGGTAGCCTTCTAAGCACCAGGGAGATCTTAGTGGCCAGACAAATACTACTAAGCCTCTTTGAGCATAGTTCGTCACGAAATATCGCGTGCTTTACGCGTAAGCGCGTCTCTTTACGCAACCTCTCTCGAACCTTAAAACAAAAGCCACTATGGCAACCACGGACTCTACCAATCCTCTTTTGCTGACCTAAAAAGACTGGCCTTTATGGTTTCAATTCATCCGCTAAGAAGCAAGTTTTGCGAAGATCTGGGACTATGTTGACCCAGATAAGACGGAAAACGAAATTAAGGAAAACACTGAGCCAGACATACCCTCGATAGCAGCAGCTCCTGCAGCTCTAGCAGCAACTCCAGCATCTACTGGAACAGCTATACCTGGGTCGTCGAGTCAGCAAGGACAACAAACTTAGCAATCTGTAGAGACACAGAGAATGCTTTTTAAGCTCTATAAGCTCCAATAACAAGACTACCTAAAGCGGGAAGAGAAGCTCCACACCTTTATAGCACTCTTGCATGCTACTATAGGCACCAATTTCTCTGGGTATCTTAAAAACCTTACTATACTATATTCGATTCTAAGACAGCTAAAGAAGGTAGTAAGGCCATCTTAAGCTACATTGCAGTAAATGGTATTAGATGATCTTAAGAAATAGAAACAAGGGCCTAAACATTAGACTCTGGAATCTTGGCTTTAGCTTTATATTACTATTATACAGAACGGCGAAGAGCTAGAGGAAGGGTTAATAGAGGCAACAGAAAGCAGTATTATACATACCTTTGTCTAGGACTGTAAGGAGATCTATCTAGCTCTATATTATGCCTTTATTTAAAAGGTAGCAAAGAGGTTAGAGAAGCTTAAAATAGCAATAATAATTAAGGAATTTAACCTCCTCTATAAGCATTTAAATACGGGATATAATGCCCATGCTATACTTTTAGGGCAGCTATCTATAGATCCTATAACGTCTACTACCCTAGTACCTTCTTAATTGCCCAAGATAAAATATTATACTTATGGTTTACCCTATAAACTAAAGAATTGCAAGTAATTGTTTTAGTCTCTTTAAGGTCCGAACTTTATACCAAATAATAAGTGTTTAAGGAAGTGTTAAGAATGGCTTAAGGTCCAGATAAATAAGTAGTATTATAAAAAAAGGGTTAAGTAGATTAAGAAGGAAGGTCCTAGGTTAAGGATATCTATATTAGCTTTATCTACTACTAAAAAGATTAAGGATCTAGACAGGCCCTAAGCTATAGCGGCTACTATAACAACATCTTTTTTATTATTAATATTATTACAGGATTATCTGGATTTATCTTTAATTAATACCTAGGGGTATAATACTATGGTAGACACCCACTTCTGTAACAATATTAGATACTTCTGTAACCTTAAGCTGTATATATTTACAGCAATAGCTAGAGATGCTAGAGCAAAAATCTATGGATATAGTAATATTAACTTGGCCATTAAGGTAGGTAAACAACGCCTAACTTAGTATTTAATATTAAGGAACGTTATTGTCGGTATACTCGCTTTATCAACGTACACGAATATCACTGTATTGCGATACGTATGCGGTGTTGAAGTTGGTAGTTATTGTTGTCTAGAAGTAAGGGGTTGCTCCAAGGTCAGGTTAGCTAGCCTCGCTTTATGGTCTCGTAACCATGTTACATGACTAACATTCCAACACTAGAGCAACTCTAAAAAGAAGGCTAATCTATACTCTAAAGTCAAGTTTACTTCTAGACTATTTATAGCGTATACGCAATAGCTTCCACGCTTCTTTTACAGGTCCGTAATTACATAACCCATATTACGGCTTATATAAATGTCTCTAAACTAAAGCCTGTAAAATACTGTATTACAGAGATACTACGCTAAAGAAGAGAAGAAGAAGAAGAGTTATTAGGGGTAGCAGGTTAACATATTACAAGGGCCGCCAAGGCGCTAGTGGTAAGTAAGCTAATAGCAATTTTCTATGCCGGGTATAGAAAATCCTAATTAGTTGGTTAAATTTAGGGTTTATACTGTTATAATTAGTTACCTAACACTAAGCTAAATCTGAGTTTGTTTGTTTAACCCATCCTATAACTTATGGGTTAATTCGGTTTGTATTAATAAGCCGTTAAAGAGCCGCGTAGGGATTTCCCTTTGTTATGGCGTTAGTAGGGTTGGCCTCTCTATTAATCCATTTTACCTTTGTAATCTGTCTCTGTTTATAGGCTTACTGGAGGCACATTACGTTAATTATTAGGCGTTTTTCTTGGGTGGTTCCGAGTTGTACTAGACAGTTATATAAGGACTTAGAGTTAGTATAAAGTACAAGTAGAAGGTTAATTTATAGGATCTTGTCTACTATAGACTTGATCACAACGCTGATGTTAAAGCCGTGGGCTGTGCCGTAGAGTTTAGAAGCTAGTACGCTCTAAGTAACTCTTTTACACTTAACTGAGCTCCAATGGACGATATTGGCCTTCTTTATAGCATTAGCTAGTATGAGGACGTAGCTAATCTGTAAAGAGAGGTCCTTGTTATTGGTAAATAACGCGTCCGTAAATACTAGTAGCTGTAGGGTTTTAATATCTAACTTAATAAACTTAAGACCTCTATTGGCGTTCTTGATTTGCCAGTTTAGACGCTTATTTAACTGTTTTGCGTCTTTCTTGTTGGGGTTAATTACCTAGGCGGTAAAGGATAAATCGAATAAGGCTTCTGGCTGGCATACTAAAGCAATATATACACCTCTAGCATGTTAAGCGATGTACTAGTCCTTTGGAGTTAAGGTTCTTATAGCTCCTCTTGATCCTATACTTGTGGCAAGCTTAGTACTAATTGTACTAAGGTTTATACATTATTATTCCTAAGTAAGTGTAATGCTCCTGTTAGTTAGTAGCTAAATGACTCCACTGTTAAACTTAATAGGTGTATTAATAGTAAGTTGTTCCTATTCCTTAGCCATAAACTTGGCCTTATGCAGCTCGTTTTGCTCTGCATTTATAAAGGTCTTATCTACTAGGAATAGAGTATTGTTAGTTTATAGGCCTATAATACCAAAGGGTTTATTACTCTATAGGAGGCAGGGGTTATATATAGACTAGTCTATATACAACTATTAGATATAATATAAGTGATATATCTTAAACTAGTGGTTACCAGCTTCTAGTACTCTGTAGAGTAGTTTTATAACCTTTAGAATGGAGGCCTTGTTAATCCTAAGTTGCTTAATTAGCTTGTACAGAGGTTGTACGTAGAACTCTTAATTTAGTGTGGTGGTTAATTGTATATAGGCCTGTAAAATATCTTGGAGGTAAAGTCGTGCCTGTGGAAGCTTTATGGCGGCAATATAGAGAATTAGTTATTAGCTGACTTATTAAATAGTTAGTAATTAGGTAAGAACCAGTTCCTTTTTTAAGTTATTATAAGCTTGTACGACTAGTTAGGATTTCTTAAAGGCTTTATTAGTTCCCTTGTTCTTAATCTTATTAATAAATCGCGAGTTAAAGAGTTATACGCCTTATAGTATATCCGTAAGTCTTACAATCTTAAAAACTCCCTTCTTAAGTAGACCAGTAAGCTCCTTCTGTTGGGAGGTGCTGAATTGGGTACTAAATTAACTGTTATCCTATAGGTAGATGGTGATATCAGTTATGGCCGTAAGTAGAGGGTATTTGCAAGGGCGTCCTTTACCTCGTTTTAGGGGTTGTTGCTAAGCTTTAGTAGGTCTCTCTAAGACAGTCTTAGAAAGGGCTGACCTAAGTAGAGGTTTAGGTGGTGATTTTAGTCCAATAATTTGCTCCTGCGATTTAGTTGCTTAAAGGTAGGGTTTTATAACTATAGATTGGAAGGCTATAGGTCCGCTAGACAGCTTAATGGTGTATATTTTACCCTTAATAGTAAGTAAGGTAAATGGCCCGTCCTAATGGCCGCTTTAGCCAGTGTTTCCTTCTCTCTAGACCAAAATAGGTGAGTTTAGTGGGAGATTATAAATCGCATTAGTATTAGGTCCGTTTTGCATATTTAGTGCGTTGGCGATCTATTATTTAGCTCGTAGCTTCTATATCTCTACTATAGCCTTTTTAATTGCGGCAGCGCGTTATATAACGGTAGGGGATGGTGCATTGGATTTAACCATTTGGGGGTAGGCTTTAAAGACTAGAAGTATAGGAACTAGTCCTTTAGGGCTAGCTAAATTATTAATTGCTTTAAACGCTATTTAGAGTCCCATCTCCTTATTAATGTTAGGGATTTCAGTTATAATGATCTGGTAGGCTTACTATAATGGATTATAGTAGCGCTCTACCATTCTAATAGAGTTATGTGCTTTAACCGGTACTCCCTTTATATTAATTCCTATAATGGTGGTGTATTGCTTGAATTCCTTACTAACAAAGTTCTTTTTAGTGTCGTAGGTAATTAGGTCTAGTAGCCCTAGGTAGATATTAATCTAGTATATTTATAGAACGTCCTATATATGTTTGGCGCTAATGTCTTATAGTTATCTACCGGCTTAGAATTGCGTTCCTTTATTAATAACGTATAAGAGGGGTGATCCGCTAATATATATGATATTAATAATAATATTGTAGTTAAAATTAACGTTATCTTATAGGGTGAAGTGGAATCTGCCTAGTAATTTGCTAAACTTCTAATAGTAGTGGCAGAACTTAGTTAGTTACTTAATGGCCATTCTATTAGTTTTATAGCCAGTATAGTAGAGTAGCTTTTGTAATTTCTTAACTAAAGGATGTCCAAATCGGCGATACAGGCGCTGTAGCTCTATATCTATTAAGTAGTAGGGGTTCGCGTTAAAGGATTTAGATAAATATAACTATAGTAATAAGCTCTATAGGAGAAATGGGTAGCCAAATTGTTGCACTACTAGCACTTTTTTGGTGTGAGTGATAACAACGTTTCTAAGGTTGTTATAGTAGATTTAGAGTCTGTCTATATCCGCTAAACAGAGCAAGAAGGGGGTATCCGCATAGACAATATAAAACTGTATCTTGCCTATAGGGGTGATAATATCCGTAGTTTTAATAGAGGTAGCAATTCTAATGCCGAACTACACGTTAACTTATCCTTTGGTTGAGGTATTAAGTCTTATAGATTGGTCCGCGTTCTATAGTGTCTAGAATTGTCTGTAGCTGGCCGTAGACTTCTTTGACGCACTAGTATTGATTATAATTCCTATAAATACTGTAGAAGTATAGCGTGAAACGGCGGTTATTGTATTATAGTTAAATGGGTCAGTTTCTGTAGTAGGTTCCGTGGAGGTTGTAGTAAGTAAGTAAGTGTAAGCCTTGTTGGCTAGTTCTATGCTTATAGAGGTTGCTTCGTCTGTAGTAAGAGTCCTAAATAATATAAGGTAGTAGCTATTAGGGTCTTCTAGTTCTTCCTTGCTGTTATTATTATTAGTGTTTTTATCAGCGTCTATGTCTAGCATAAGAGCTTTAAAAGTCTTATTACACTTATTATCGTCGTCTCCTTTATAGTAGATAGTATATTGTCTAAAGCGTTCTTTAAAGTTACCGTTGCGGCTCTTGCTATTGTTAAAACGTTTTTTATACTTATTTCTAGAACGGTTCCGCTCCTCCTCTGTGTGTTTCTATAAGTGGTAGCTCTTTTTTTGGTAAACGTAGCACTTAGTCTTTGGGGACCTAATGGTGTTTTGTCTATAGGAGCGGGTTTAGTCACGGTTATTACGGATGTTACGGCGGTATATGCAATCCATAAAGTAGGCTCCTTAAGACGGTCTTATTAAGGCCTAGGAAGGGTGTTCCTTCTCCTATATAACTATAGAAGATTATAGCTTGCTAATTAACTGGAAGAGGTCTTTAGAAGGGTTAGAAATAGCGATATAGCATACTAGTACTCCTTGGCAAGCGGTAACTAGCTTATTCGTAAGGAAGAGGTCTATATGAAATTCTAGGTGTAATCTATGGCGATGTTTTAAGAGCTTATTAAGGAGTAGTTGGAAACTCTAATAGATTTGCTTATTAGGGTTTTTATTAATAATTCCTTAAAAGTTGGTGGCGTTCTATTTAGTAAGGTTTCTCCAATAGTACTCTAGTCCTTTAAAGAAGTAACGTATGTGGTTGTATGCCTTAGTGAATGATCTAGTTAAAAGGCTGCTATTATAGTAGTGATCCTAAGCAAGTCCCTTTAGCATGGTTGGGAATGTAGTTATATAGCCTTTAGGAGGTAGACCAGCTCTCTTGCAGATATTATAGAAGATAGTTAACTTAAAGTTAAAGCTATTACTCACTCCATTGTACTTTTGGTCGTCTGTATAAATCTTAGCGATAGTAGCTGCCTCTTTGCTGTATATAGGCAGGTGCATAGCAGGGTCGGTATTGGCAGTACTAGGGTAAAGATACTAGGCAGGAGGAGCACTAGATAGGGTAGGAGCGGTTACTAGAGGGAGGGTAGAGGCAGTTGCCGTAGGTAATAATTGCTGGTTCTGCGTCTATAGGAGTTAAGTAAGGAGGGTAAGTAGTTAATCCTAGGTAGAGGTAGGTGCAGCTTGCTATTAGGTGGCGGTTAGTGCAGTTTGCTAGGGTATAGATGCAACAGCTAGTTGGGGTATTGTAGGGGTAGGTATTTACGTTCTAGGTGTTATAGCTATAGCTATAGGCTGAATTGCAGGCGTTGGAGGTAGTAGAGGTAGTTAATAGTTTACAGGCGTCGGTACCGTGTGGGAAGGTAATGGGCTGTAGGGGGGGGGGTTATAGGAACTAAAGAGGCTATAACTAATAGGGTTATAGCTTAATTTAATATTAGAGCTATTTATATTAAGTTAAGTTATTCTTATAGTGCCACTATAATTATAGGGCTGACTTCCTTAAGAGCTCCTGTAATTTCCTTATTTGTCTATTTATGAGGTTCCTTTTCTATAAGGACATTATATAGAACCTTATAAAGTGGGTATCTATTGCTGTATATGGCGACATATACTCCTCTTTAGAGTAGGTGAGTACGGAGCTTTACTCTAGTAACAAAGCGTATCTTTCTAAAGTCCTTAATAGTAAAGCCTTTAAATTCTTCTTGGAATAGCGACCATAGTATATAATTTATAAAGTTCTTATATATATACTTATAGATTTTTATTTCCATATATTCTTCTAGGTCTTCCTCTAAGGCAGTTGCTATATTAATCCTATAACCATGTCTGGCGATTCTCTCCTTCCATTTAGGATCCATCTTATTGTGTAAAGCAGTGTACTAGTCCTTGTGTATATTGTAGTTTAAGGTTAAGGTTAAGGTTAAGGTTAAGGTTAAGGTTAAGGTTAAGGTTAAGGTTAAGGTTAAGGTTAAGGTTAAGGTCAAGGTTGAGGTCGTCGAGGTAAGGGTGTTAAGGTAAGGGTGTTAAGGTAAGGGTGTTTGGGTATATACATCCTTTACAGCCGTTGGGCCTGTAAAGTGTTCTTAGCAAGACTGCGATTCTCTTAGCAATCTATTATATTGGCTATAAGGCCAGTACAAATTCTCTTAAGCTTAAGGGAGGTCGTAATCTTCTCTAAGTAAAGATATAATTCTCTAGGCGATCTGACGCGTCAGCAGTTAAGCTGATACGTGGTCTCGAGCTTTAAGGGTAATATAGCTTTCTCCTTTAACTAAAATAGACAAGGCTAGGTAATCTATGTACTGTTTCTAGTACGGTTCTTAAGCTCTAGCTTATTGCGTATTTCCTGATCTGTACGTCTACTGATTAGTGTTGGTATACTCGCTTTATCAACGTGCACGAATATCACTGTATTGCGATACGTATGCGGTGTTGAAGTTGGTAGTTATTGTTGTCTAGAAGTAAGGGGTTGCTCCAAGGTCAGGTT
>Ga0307507_10007774_pt1 | contig 15293 bp, 8 predicted proteins | sample 7_EM_MG_FD_207223 | JGI IMG/M metagenome (GOLD analysis project Ga0307507, IMG submission 207223) | Populus trichocarpa ectomycorrhiza microbial communities from riparian zone in the Pacific Northwest, United States - 7_EM | ecosystem: Host-associated > Plants > Roots > Unclassified | place... | reverse complement strand
CGCAAGATGTCCCCCTACTACTTCTAAACAATTCTTTCTCCTTTCTCTTCTTCTTCTTAGTTTAGTATTTTTACTAAATAGTAATCTACAAGCTTTAGTTTGGAGGCATTTGTACAAGCCGCTATAAGAGGCAAATTTTCGGACAGCGAGACTTATATTGCAGTGGCAATAGTAAGTAAGGAGGATTGATACTTATTACGCTAGTTAAGCGGTATTTTATATGTAGATGGCAACCACAAAAGAAGAGTTGCTAGTGTTGGGAATATATTATATGTGGTCACGTGTAGCCGCGGCACTAGCGTGGCGAGGAGCCTTAAGCTCCTCGCCCTCCCCTATTCTAGATCAATCAAGTATATTAACCAACATCACTGTAACCCTACTCAAGTAGTCGTTATTGGTGAGTCACCCTGTGTGACCAACACTAATTAATACCAATTACTTAGAACTGTAGGCTATGGAGTGGGTTAAACAAATAAACTAAGATTTGGCTTAGTATTATAATAGTGCCATATTCTATAGACCCTAAATTTAACCAGCTAATTAGGATTTTCTATCCCTAGGATAGAAAATCACTATTGGCTCGCTTACCACTAGCGCCTTAGCGGCCCTTGTAATATATCCACCTACTACCCCTACTAATTCTCCTCCTTCTTCTTCTTCTTCTCCCTTACCTAGTATCTTTGTTAGATAGCAATCCATAGAGAAGCTATTACGTATCATAGATGGAAGAACCAGTCATTGCGTGTATGCTACAAATAACGGGAATAGTACGATTTGGTTTCTTTTTAGAGTTGCTCCAGTATTGGTAGATATTTATTTTATACATTACGTATATAGAGCACGTGATCTACGCGACGCGCATATGTATTATTAAGACGTGTAGATAGAACAACAAGAATCCACTAACAACACCGCATAGTATATATTATTGTGATATATGTATTCTGCACGTTGTTAATGCATACTAACAATTATAGAGCCGTTTATATAGACGATTATAGAGTCTTCCTAGTATATTAGTGCTGCGTGTTAGTAGAGCTTAGAGTAGAGCATTATATAGAGCTTTGAGCAGAGCCTTGCGTAGAGCTTTTAAGCAGAGCTTAAGTAGAGCCTTAATAGAGCTTTGAGCAGAGCTTTAATAGAGCTTCTCTATATAGACCTTGTATTTAGGCTTGTTTTTAAAGGCCTTGTAAAGGACTTTATATAGAGCTTTGGGTAGAGCTTTGTATAGGCGTTCGTGCAGGCGTTTATGTAGACATTTATAGAGACGATCGTATGGCGACTAATTGTATGGGCGTTCGTACGGCCAATTGTAGAACCTTCCTAGTATATTAGTGCTGTGTGTTAGTAGAGCTTTAGAGCTCTATATAGGGCTTCGAGTAGAGCTTCAAGCAGAGCTTTGAGTAGAGCTCCGAGTAGAGCTCCGAGTAAAGCTTTGAGTAGAGTTCTAAAGTAGAGCTCCGAGTAAAGCTTTGTGCAGAGCTTTTGTAGGGCTTTGGTAGGGCTCCGTCGGTCGCAAAAATTCTAACTACCCTTCTACTGCGCCACTATAAAGCTATTATATAACTAGCTACTTGTAGATAACGTAGATAGCAGAGTAAAGAGGCTACGTTAAAGATATAGAGCTTTAATTACGTATGGTTGTGGTGCAGTTAGAGGTAGTTAATATTTAGATTAATTGGTTTTGGTAAGGGAGCGCGTGCCAAGACATTTTAACATGCGGATCGTTGGGGTCCGCCAACGAAAATTTTGACCCGAGCTTATAACTAATAAGCCGATTGATTAACCCAAAGCTTTGATTTATATATAGTTTAATTAATATATATATATATAGATATGAGGTTTTCCAGGGGGAGACCTCCTAGACCCCCCCTATATAGAGCTTTAGTAGAGCCGTGTGCAGAGCTTTGGTAGAGCCTCTGCAGAGCTTCGTGCAGAGCTTCGTGCAGAGCTTTGTGTAGAGCCTTGTGCAGAGCCACGTGCAGGCGTACAGGCGTGTAGACGTGTAGATGTTTGTACTGGCGATTAATTGTAGAGACGTTTATAGAGACGATTGTATGGGCAATTGTATGGACGTTTAATTGATTGTTCGTATGGGCGTTCGATTACTTAATTGTATAGGTGTTTAATTGATTGATTGATTGATCGTATGGGCGATTGTGCAGACGTTCGTAGAGCCGTTCGTGTAGATAATTATAGAGCCTTCCTAGTATATCAGTGCTGCGTGTTAGTAGAGCTTTAGAGCTCCGTATCAAGCTTCGAGTAGAACTTCGAGTAGAGCTTCGAGTAGAGCTTCGAGCTCAAGGGGGAGACCCCCTTGGACCCCCCCTGCGCACTGCGTGCTCCATTTACTGCGTGGGCAGAGCTCTTGCAGAGGCTTTGGTAGAGCGTTTGGTAGAGCTTTTGCAGAGCTTCGTGTAGAGCTTCGTGTAAAGCTTCGTATAGAGCTTCTATAGAGCTACATGCAGGCATGCAAACGTTCGTATGGGCAATTAATCGTAGAGACGTTTATAGAGACGATCGTATAGGTAATTGTATAGACATTTGATTGATTGATAATATGGACGTTTAATTAATCGATTGCACGGGCGTTCGTACGGGCGATCGTGCAGACGTTTATGGTAGAGCTTTAGTAGAGCTTTTAGTAGAACTTTTGTGGAGCTTTGTACGGAGGTTCGTGCAGGGCTTTTGTAGAGCTTTTGTAGAGCTCCATGCAGATCTTTGATAGAGCTTCGAGTAGAGCTTTGATAGAGCTTTGTATAGGCGTTTGTGCAGGCGTCCGTGTAGGCGTTCGTACGGACGATTGCATGGGCAATTGTAGACGTTTGTAGAGACGTTTGTAGACGCTCGCAGAGACGTTTATACGGGCGTCTGATTGATTGTATGGGCGATTGATCGATTGATCGTATAGACGTTTAATTGATCGATCGTATGGGTGTTGTAGAGACGTTCGTACGGGCGTCTAATTGATTGTATAGGCATTTGATTGATTGATTGTAGAGCCGTACGTAGAGACGATCGTACAGGCGTTTGGTTAATTGATTGATCGGTTAACTGATTGATTGTACAAGCAATTGTAGAGACGTTCGTACGGGCGATCGTGTAGACGTTTGTAGAGCCGTTTGTAAAGCCGTTTATAGAGCCGTTTGTACGGACGATTGTACGGGCAATTGTCCGGGCAATTGTAGAGTCGTCGTAGAGGTGTTTGTAAAAGCGTTCATAGAGACAATTGTGAGACTTCCTAGTATATTAGTGCTGCGTGTTAGTAGAGCTTTGGAGCTCCGTATAGGGCTTCGAGCAGAGCTTCGAGCGGAGCTTTAAGGGGGAGACCCCCTTGACCCCCCTGCGCTCTGCGTGCTCTATTTCACTGCGTGGCCAGTACAATGGGTAGGCAGAGGTGTTGCAAAGCCTTTGGTAGAGCTTTTGGTAGAGCTTTTGGTAGAGCTTTTGTAGAGCTTTTGTAGAGCATTTGCAAAGCTTTAGTAGAGCTCGCTGTTTTGAAGTTCGTCACGTGGATTCTACCACAACTTACCGTGCGCACTTTTTTCTAGCCAATCAGAAGCCAGCTTGGCAAGGTTTAAATTCCTGGACCCGAAAATATAGATCACTCGTACCTCGGGTGCACGCAAGAATATATTATAAAACTGCCAATCTATGCCAATAATTTATATAATCTTTATTTTGAAATGAGTATATTTCTACTATAATAATTTTATCTAAACTATTGCCAATATTTAAATATTGACACTGCAAGTGGAATCAAGTAAACCCGTCCAAAAATCACAGCCGTTTATCTATGACGGCTACGCTGGTGCACTAGCCAGTTTCGTGCAGACAGGTAATCCGAACGCGCACTAAGTGACCAATAGTAGTGTTCCGGGTGTTCCTAGGATTGGGACAGGCGAAGAATTTGTGGTACGGGCAAATGGATTCCAAGATATTCCACTCAAAATGCTGGAACTTCGGTGCGCATTTTGGGAAGTGCGAGGAGCGTCAGTGCCAATGTAATGTTCTCCCGTGATATATCTTCATTGAGAGATTTAGATAGGAATGGATTTATGAATGCTCTATACCGTACGACATTCCAGTCTACATATCTTATTGATCTCTACCTAATTTAATAACCAGGGGCTCTAGATACAAATACTGTAACCGACTACCCATACACCGCCAGAATGCCAATCTGACTCACCTGCATATTGACTCGCTCACCGACTCGGTCACTGACTCGGTCAAATAACTTAATCTATTACCCCTTATTGTCTACACCTTTTATATATATATACCACCTGATTTCCATAGATTTAGAATTAAGTTGCTTATTCAATTTACCCACACTGCACTGTTACAGTTATGAGCCCGGCTCACACTCCCGGATTGCACTACCTGCTGACTAATTAATTGGATCACACTACCTGTTGCACTATCTATTAAGCAGTTAATCTACTACCTTATTTAAGAAGTTACTACTTCTACCACGTTTATAAGTGTCTCAAGCTTCTTCAAATACCAAAACCAGTCTACAGTCATTACTGCAGACGCTCTACCAAAACCAGTCTACAGCCATTACGCTGCAGACGTCTTCTACACACAACCAGTCTACAGCCATTACGCTGTAGATGTCCTTTACCGCAACCAGTCTACAGCCACCACGCTGCAGACGTCCTCTACCACCACCACCACCAGTCGAACGGACGATTAAAGCCGACCAACGAATAAACTGACGAATTAAATCGTCAAAATAAGGTTTCCCCAAGACGCTAACCTAGGACCCTACTTAACCTGTTAAAATCCTAAAAATGACAACTATAAGCGAATTAAAAATCAACGTTATCCTTAACCAGCTATCTAATTGGATGCAATAGTTCTTTATCATTTAAGACACTGCCAAAACCAACAAGGTATGGCAGTATATCGACCCATTAAAGAAGAAAGACAAGCTTTTAAAGCTAGAACCTCCGAAATGACCTACACTAAAAGACGTACTTCCCACTGCTACCTTAATAGCTCAACTAGATCCAAACCAACTCATTGCCTACAATTAACTATACGCGGAATATAAGGACGACCTCTATATACACCAGAAGCAAGAGCAAGCCATAAGCAATGTCAGCACCTACATCGTTTAATTAATATCAGTAGACTACCTTCCTCTTATTAACAGCCTCAACACAGTGTATAAACGACTTCAAGCACTTAGGAAAGCACTTACCCCTACCACGTTAGGTTAAAAGCACAACGTCCTTAATTAATACACAGCTCTTAAAGCCTATAATGAAAAACAGAGCGTTAACAAATGGTTAAACAACTGGCGGAATGTTTATAAGCTTATAGAACAATTGGAGCTACCAAACGTATAGGGATTTAGACCCCACTATGATTTTATATAAGCTATTAAACCTATCTCTTCTAGTTTCATAGGAGCGCTAGAAGTAGACCTTATCAGAAAAGAATAAAAGGACAAAGAGGCCCCATCTATTATCAACCTCATTAAGGAATTTAAGGAGCACTACCGTATACAGCAAATAGCATTATCTCCTTTTACTACTACTGCCAATTACTCTGCATTTGCGACCCTTTAAAACAATTCCAATTTAGACTCCAACGGCAATTCAAACTCAAATTTAAGGTGGCATAAGAAATGCATATGCGGCCTTATACACCAATATAATAACTGCTACTATATCGTTAAGCACAAGCGCCCTCAAGGATAGAGACCAAGGGCAGACATTTAAAAGAAAATAGATAAAATGATCTTATCTATACCTTAGGTCAACCCTATGATTAAATGGATTTAAAAAGAAGAACTAGAAGTAAAGAACATAGGAATAATTAATTTTAATTCTAAAACCAGTCTAGCTTCTATAACTCCAACCCGCAATGCTGCCGCGTTTAGCACTGGTTAAACACTATTCAAACTCCAGAACACCTGGATACTTAACCCTAGCGCAGATATACACATCTATAATAACAAAGAAGACTTTACATTCTCTTACTTAATAGCAGAAGACGACTACCTAATTACTGGTGGAAATTTCGAAAAGATTTAAGCCTACAGAACAGTAACTATTACTGTTAATATACCTACTGGGAAGTTAAAGATAAAGCTATCCTATATAGCACTAGTACTAACCATATTTACAAATATTATAGCACTCTTAAGAGCTACTGATAATGATATCCATTTTAACTTAGGATGAGATGTGCTCTACTATCTAGCAACTAGCGAAACAGTCTACTATACAAAACAACTAGGGGGCCACTGGGCACTGATATATAGAGAGCCTATAAGTACCCTAGATTCGACTTAGTTAATATTCTCAACCTCTAAGAGATACCAGCCTACAACGGCACCAAATATAATAACTATGTTGTTACCAGATCTGCGTACATTGGCACCAGATCCGCCTACATTAGCACTAGTTGCAATGACCGCAACATTAATAACGTCTACAACGTCACCAAAGTCATCAAATACGGCGCAGCCAGCAGCCTATGCAAAGAAGACAACCTATTAAAGATGCAAGAAGCAATTTAAATTAGGAAATAAACTCCATAAGCACCTAAGAAAGAGCTGTAGATACACCTAGTAGCAATAAGAGACTTAATTAAATATAATAGCTTCATCCAGAGCCTCACCAGAAGTACCATATGCAATACCATTAACGGCTATATCCAAAGCCTCACCATATCAAACGACGACACAGTCGCTTAACCAGATTCAAACATCTACCTTAGGTTCCACTCCAAGCGTCCTCCTCAGTTACAGCTTAAATACTACCCCAAGCATCTCCTCGGCTACAGATTAAGTAACTACCCTAAGCACAGATTAAAATACTACACTAGAATTAAACATCTCACTATAAGGACTTCAAGACGATATCTTAGATATAATTAAAGCAATTCCAATTCAACTAAGCAGTTCACTAGAACCGTTAAATACAGCTCTATATGCTAATAAAATCTCGGTCAAACCTTCTGCTAACCTTACCCTACCAAAAGGATCAAACCAAATTCAACGTCAAGCGTATAGCACCATTGCCCTACCCTTCGCCGCTTCAAAATTGTATCTAAATTTCCTATTTTTGGTACAGTTTTTACCTTTATTTTATTTTCTACAGCTTTGACTACACCGTTAAATCTAGGGGGGTGTGTAACCGACTACCCATACACCGCCAGAATGCCAATCTGACTCACCTGCATATTGACTCGCTCACCGACTCGGTCACTAACTCGGTCAAATAACTCAATCTATTACCCCTTATTGTCTACACCTTTTATGTATATATACCACCTGATTTCCATAGATTTAGAATCAAGTTGCTCATTCAATTTACCCACACTGCACTGTTACAAATACACCATAAGATTATATTTCGACTACCTAGCGAAGTGACATCAAAAACTTCACCACCGCACCTTCGCAACGGGTCCCTCATATACCTTTCTCGCCCAAAACACATATACCAACGCAGCAATTATCATAACGCCAGAGAATAGCACACTGGACCAATTGAACATTTCTACAGTGGGTTGGTACGAGTTGGGCCAGAAGCTCCAGAAGAATGCCCAGAAAGCGTAAAGACATGCTGAACAGTTCACCAGTAATCCATAGCGGCCAAGGCTCCACCTTGCAGTCGGCAGCGGCTGGCGGGTGAGGCGCTTGTATGTTACAGATCCAATACTGATCAGGTAAGTGGCCATGAGCGCAGAGCTGGTGAGGGAAAGAACTGCATTGAACCCAACGCTGGAGCCGATGTTTATGAGAGAGAGAAGGATGGTGTAGAGACAGGTAAAGATGATGGAGTTGGCGGGAATTTGAAGGGAGGGGTGGACCTGTTGGTAGGAGTCAGAATGCGTTAGCCGAACAAGATTGAAGGGGGAATATGAGAGGCGTCATAGGAACTTAAGATATTGGGGACATATCTTACATGCGATAACCATCCCGAGAACGGCAAACCACGGTCCCTAGAAAATGCCCAAATCTGGCGAGAAGAGGATGCCAGGGAGCTAATCGTAATCATTATCAACAGCAGCAGGACAACTACTACCAGTGCGATAGTGCCTCCACGAGATTGCGTGGCATTGGAGAAGACGTAGATGAATGGATAGCCTGTAGTTGAGCCGAGGGCTTCGGTCACGTCTCCAATACAGAACAGATAGGTGAGAAGAAGGCCGAAAGTAAGTGGGATATTAAGTAGAAAGGCCCACATCATACCGCGAGGGACGATGACACCTGCATCTTCGATTTCTTCGGCTACGTGGTATTAGCAGAGCGAAGATGAAAGGGCAGCTTGATTTTAGACATAAGAGGGTAGTTTAAGATCATGCTTACAGATATGAGCAACCGAATCTGAACCGATGACCGCAAACATAGAGGATACCTGGCCAACCATTACAGCCCAAGCAGTCGTAGGCCAGCCAGCACCATTGTCCGTAAACTCGACAAATACGGCACGGGCAGATTGCTTTGGCGCCATTGCCCAGAGTACTGCGATGACTGGAAAGAAAGCAAAGACGTGAAAGGTTGCAAAGATGCCTTCAGCGAGCGGGAGGTGTTTGGCGCCATAAATGTTGAAAAGACCAATTCCAATGGCAGAGGCAATAATAAGAAGCGTTGCTTGCCAGCGCTCAGGGACATAGTTTGGGTCTGCAACGACGATGAGACCTTGAACAATTCCGCCGACAATATAACAGTCTGCGGCGACAATGCTTTGCCATGACAGCGTAGCCAGCCAACCTGTATATTTGTTAGCTAAACCGGGATTGAAGATAATTCGGAAATTCGGAGTGCACCAGATGTATAACTCATCCATTTTTGATATTTACGTGGAGCAAACTCTGATACCCAATGATACTGGCCACCTTGAAGAAGTCAGATGGAGTGTGAAGCTGTATAAAGGATTGGAAGTGTACCAGCAGTAGGAGCCCTGGTTGCGATTAGACAATATACCAGAATTTGGGAGTCCTAATCCCAGACTCACATGGATGCCATTTCCGCCAAAGAGAGAACAATAAACGTCTGTCCAACATAACACCAACATAGCGACCAGAATAACCCTGCCATACCTCCCGCAATCAATCCTTGCGTATTAGCCCTATGCAAGATGTTAGCCAATCTAAACTATGTAACTCTACAGATGCAAGATGTTATACGTAAGTAAGATCTCCCAGGTTCCCATAACACATGTCGTAAACCCAACGGTGGAAATCAGACGGAAGTTTCTCTACTCATAGTTAGCGGCAGGATTTCATGCAAGAGACTCGTTCACCCACCATCAACTCCTGATTCTTACCCATACGGTGCATGTCCCTCCTATCATTTTCGGTGAATCCATGAACAGCTGGTGCCGTGTTGGGCGGGTCAATATCAGAGCCTGAAAGCTCCTTGCTCTCAGTAGTCACGGTGCCTTGTAGTTCGAACCCTTTCTGCATTCCTTCCATGATGAGAGAAGAATAAAATGTAACCGCAAATTCAACGAGGAAGCAAAGAAAGAGAAAGAGGAGTGCGAATAAAGAGAAGATTTGAGTGGCTCAACGTGGGGAATTAGAGGGCGCCCTCAAAGTTCGTTGAGCATCCTTACCCTGCCTCGAGGGCTCGGGTCGTACATGAAGAATCAAGAGCTGCATGTCAAGGCCATGCAGGTTCTGTGATAGACAGCTGTGCGGAATGAACTGCATAACGCAAGGGCCACGTATGGATCACAGTGTGAATTTGAACGGCAGGCAGGGGGCGGGATGAGGAACGAAAGCTGCAAGCAATTTCCGTGTTAGGGTCAGGGCCAGTCCGATAAGAAACCTTATTTGAACAACAAGCCATTGCCGAATCACCTTCCCTTTGCTGACCTTTGACCATGCAACGACTAGGCAGGGTTGGGAACTCGAGAGCGTCAGCGGAAACGATCGTGGTTGACCTCCACACGGTAAGCCGTGTTTCGGCCATCTTTGAGAACGACGTCCCAGGTTTACGACCCGATAGAACGGAATAACGTGGGGTTGCACTCTCAGAAACCTAAAGAGATACGCCATGCAGAAATATTCGGCTAGCTACATGTACATAACGTCTTAGCCACCCAAACGAGCCACCTACCCAAGCGAGCCACTGAAAATTACATTAAAATTAGCCAACTTTATATACTAATAAATTTACCACCACTTAACAAATAAGTAGTGGTGGAGTTATTAATATATATAAAGTCAGCTGATTTTGGCGTAATTTTAGGTGGCTCGCTGGCCGACCAGCTCCGTCAAGATAGGCCTCTGGCAGGATTTTGGAGCCTCGTGGAAACGTGAGTGGTTTTGCTTCTTCATCGAGTATCGGAAACAGCAGGCTTCAGCCACCAAGGCACATTCTTATCATACCTGGATACGCTGAGAAATGGCGTTGCTGTACCTCTTACACATACGTGTTGTTCAGCGGAATTAGACTTGGTAAAAGCAAGCTGTCAAGCCCGCTTTGACTACTGCGAGCACCCTGCACATCGTCACGGACCCTTCGAAGTGCCTTGCATGGGTGCACCTACCATATACTTGTCCATGCGGGCTTGACAGCTCGCTTATTACCAAGTCTGCACGGAATATATCGTATCTACGATACACATTTCAACTTTCGTGGCATCCTATAGATTCATAGTTCCCGACTAGGGGCTTTTCTGAATACCATTGGACTTCCAGGCAACCAGACTTCCAGTGTCAACGGAAAGGCAACGGCACAGGGGTTAGTGGCGTCGCAAAAGCATCATATCCTTGCACCGTTACCGAACCATCTCCTCGACACCCATAGTGGCCTTCCGTTGGATAACCCACGGCCTGGAATTCCTCGTTTCGTTCCACATTGAGGACGCCATGCGCAGTAAGGAACTGGAAATCTGTCTCAATAATTCTCCAGGGCGCTTCCAGTTGCCAGTTTTCTTCCCGTAAGTTATGGTTCTTTATCTTACTGCCATGTTCTGCTATCGCGGTAGAAAACGCCAAAATAATGGGCCTTTTCCATTTGATGTTTTCTCCGAATCCCTTATTCGAATATGCTTATGCCGTCGATTACGCTATATAATTGTCAGCACTTACACGCGTGAATTATTGTCTCGGACATCTCTTGAATTATTCCACATAATGTCCTCTTCTGACGGTCGTTTTCTTACGCCCAGCAACCATAGTGCCCTAGTAGGGATGGTGGTAGCAATTGGAATGGTGTGGACAATTCTTGTCTTCAGTATTCGCATCTTTATCAGATTGAGTATCGTCCCTCCTTTTGGTCAAGATGATGCTACGGCATCTCTTGGTTTGGTAGTAACATCATGAACTCACTTCTCATCTGAAACTAACATACATAACAGATTGTAGCAGCCGGTCAGGCTACTGCTACGCTTGTATCTGTGCATTACGGACTAGGGCAGCGGGAAAGTCATCTCACTAATAGCCAGTTAGACGGTTTTCTTCAAGTACGTCGTTCTCACATCATCGCACGAGGTGTTGCATTAGTTAAAGAACGAATCCTTGCAGTCATCATATGCAGCAGCCATTCTCTATATAATAGCAATAGCGGCCTCGAAATGCTCAACGAGTCTGCTCATCGCTCGTCTCACACGGACAAAGCATCACTTGATCGCAAGTCATTCCATTACAGCGTTCATTGCTTTGTGGGCACTCGCCTCCGTTTTGGCTATTGCTATTCCGCCTTGGGACTCTGAGAAACGACTGAAAAGCTATCAGCCGGATAGGGTATGCATAGTCTAGCATTGTTCTGAACCTCCTAAGAGACACTAACGAGTACATTACATGCAGTATACCCGGTGGGCTGTAATCGAGGGATTTAGCATGGCAATAGAAGGCATCATCTTTGCTTTATCTATATATCTCGTCTGGTCTCTCTATATGCCCCTAAAGACCAAAGCGGTTGTTGTCGGCGCGTTCTTCTGCCGAATCCTGTATGTGCCCCTCTCCCTAGGAATATACGTAGCTCAGCTAACTCCCACCCCAGTATCATCCCCCCCACAATCGTCCGCTTGCGTCTCCTCAGCTCCGTTCTCCACAATACAGATTTGGCTTACGACAGCGTCAATCCCGCCATCCTGACTCAAGTAGTCATGCACTTCTCGCTCATGGCTTGCACAATCCCTTGCATGAAGCAATTCCTTCGCGCATTCGACACCGACCTCGGCCACACGATTAACATTAACCAGAAATCAGTGCACTCGTTCACCGGCAGCGGGAAAAGCCGATCACAAAGCCACGGGGGCAGCTACGTCTTGCACTCAATCGATAAATCCGGGGAAGCTAGCACTCCTACTCGATTGGCAGGTCATCAGCTGAGCACAGGAGTTGAGGAAATACGGCTGAGGCCAGAGAAGGTGCTTTCACGGGCTGATGTGTCGCGGGCTAATGAAGATGAGGTGCAGGAGGAGCGTAGCTTCTACTCTGAGGGAAGCGAGAGGGCAATCATTAGGAAGACGCAGAGGTGGGATGTCACGTTTCATGCCGAGCAACGGGAGGAATGAGTATATCATAACATGTTGATTGTTGGGGTACAAACCAACGAAAATTTTGACACGAGTCTATGATTAATTACGTGTAGTAGAGCTCCGCGTAGAGCTTTTATATAGAGCTTTGTGTAGAGACCGTCTACGCAGGGCTTATATCTGGATTCCATTTTGAAGGTCTTGTAGATGATCTCGTGTAGAGCTTCCGTATTAAACCTAAAGGGGGAGAACCCCTTGAACCCCCTTACTACGTGGCTAATATACTGTGTAGCAGAAGCTTTATATAGACTCTAAGGGGAAGACCCTCTTAATCGTCCTCCCTCTGTAGAGCTGTAGGGCTTTCAGTTCGGATCATTTATAGAAGCGTTGCGGAGGACTGCGTGAGGTGCTCGTGCAAACGTTCGTGCAGGCTAGTATTGTCGATGATATTTGCCTCAACTATATTATTATTATTATTATTCATTGCTTAACGTCCGATTCGGATCCCTATTGGGCCCACGCGGACTACTCCTTATATACATGTGGGGAGAAAACTCTATTTGAGAAAACCCCGTGATCCATCTCCCCGCCTTTTGGGACTCGCCTACAAGGCGCCTATAAGGCGCCTGCGAGTCGCCTGTGGTGCTCTACTACCTTACTTTTCGACCTCCTTGGGAACCACTGCTGCCGTAACAAGCCTACGGACGCGCTAGTATCGCAAACTTTACTCTACTACTGTAGAGTCATTAGGGGGCGCCTGTTGCTCGCCCCCCTGCCCTCTATTGCTATTTCCTTTGCAACCTAGAACTGGTTTAGTATATTTTAGCTAATAAGCCACTGGGTAACCGCCTTAAGGCCTTTTTATATTAAGAGTAGTATATTATAGTTCTCTATGCCAGCTACTAAGAGTATTGCTTCTTGGTTAGTGCGTAAGGGGCATAATAGTATTACGTGTTTTAGTATCTGTCTTGGCCAGCTATATTCATATCTTAGGCTACCTACTAGAACACCCACCCAGCAGAGCCAGTCTTTTAGTCCTATTATTCCTGTTCTTAAGAGTGTTGCTATTGTATTTTCTGCCTTTGTTAGGCCTTTTTGGAGCCCTAGAGTGTTTACCCCCCATAGCGTTAACTATGCTATGGCTTAGGTTCCTCTTGCCTTAGTTAGCCTCTGTATCTTTAACTCCCATACACCTCTCTAGCGTTGGTCTAGCCAGTATTATATTGCGGTAGATGGTTTCTTAGCGTTTTTTTGTGCTCTACTTTAGCTCCTTTCTCTTACTTGCTATTATCTTTACTGGCCTCTTACGCGTCTCCCTTCCTCCTCTATATAGGCCTGGGCCCTAAAGCAGCACTATTCTTCTTCTGCTTTCTTTACCTGTTTCTCTAATATGTCTTCCCTACTTTGGGGTTGTTGGTTTGTTCTCCTATAGGGCGCCCTAGGGTCCCTCTATAGTCTATTTAGGCATGTCTTAATATACTTTATAACATTAGAGTTGCATTTATTTTACGCCCTTTGTATTGCAGCGGCTTTAATATATAGTTATAGGGGGGAATATTGGCTTCCTTCTTAAGCAGTGCTATAGCTGTTCGCTTATATCCGCCTATTATACTCCAGAGGCAGGCTATTTGGACCTTTTGGAGTGGTTTAAGGAGCGCTTTGGGGGGGCCTTTCTTAGATTCTCTAATGGCCCAAATACTGGACCCGTACGTCATGGTTCGCCGGACAACTGCTGTATATAGTAGGCGTGACCTCTGGAAGCATAGACCCCATGTTTGCCTTAACTATATATTTATTTATAAGGAGTGACAATAATTGAATATTTTAATTGCCCTTATAGATATATATGGAGACTTAAAGCTCTTGTAGTATAGTAGGAAGCTTTTGTAGTGTGGTAAAAGGATACTAAGGTATATATACGTAGGAGTCAAATTCTTCAGACTCGCCTATGGATACCTCTTTTCTATAATATTATCTAACCACGCCCCCTAATACCACTTACAATCTAGTACTATACCTCCCTCTCTCTTACAATCTACTTCTATTAACTCTAACAGTAAGGCTCCTTAGTAGAAGCAGTGTTTTTATCAGTATTCGGTACTGATTACGCTTATTAAAATATTGAATATTGACATTTAATATTCAATATTCAATATCAATACGATATGTTCAATACTGAAAGTTATTGAATATTGAATATTTTTATAGTTGAGGTAGTAGAAATACGGCCTAGAGGCTCGGTAAATAACTCTCAAGCCTCTTAACAATACGTGCGCATTTCAAATTTATTAGGTAACCCTATCCCTTCCAACGTCAAAATTCGTCCTACCGTTATCGATAAGAGCTAGCCAATAGAATCAATGGGATCAAGGCTCTGTGGCCATACGCGTACTTTTGATTCTGGTGTTCGCGCACGGGCCACCTCTCGTAGGACGCTGACGTTGCAAGGGATACAAAGTCAAAATTACCAAACATTAAACTTGTCTTTACACGTCATTATATGCAGTATCTTCAAATTTTACACCCCTCTACCTGCTCCACCTTTACAATTAACGCCATGCCTTCCTTGCCTCCTAGTGTTACTAACAATAATAATATAACCTTATCTACTCTCTCTAAGCTTAATTCTGATCAGTTTACCTAGTCTACTAAGGATGACGTGTTAAGTAACTCTTAACTAAATATATAAGGTAGAACTACCTCCTAAACACATCGGCAAAATATAGTACCCTTTCAATGGCCTCAATGGTTGGTGGTTGACGCAATTGGCGCGCAGTTGAGGTCATTTGGCAACTCGACCGACTAGCCTATGTCGTGTTTTTTTGACACGCAGCC
>Ga0307507_10007773_pt1 | contig 15294 bp, 4 predicted proteins | sample 7_EM_MG_FD_207223 | JGI IMG/M metagenome (GOLD analysis project Ga0307507, IMG submission 207223) | Populus trichocarpa ectomycorrhiza microbial communities from riparian zone in the Pacific Northwest, United States - 7_EM | ecosystem: Host-associated > Plants > Roots > Unclassified | place... | reverse complement strand
ATAACAACTCTAAGACCTAGAAGAAATCCACCTAATACTAAATAAGCAAGGCTTATTAGCTACCCCTAAGGAAATTAATTAAAGACTAGAAAGGATCTAGGCAGCAATTAAAAGTGGGCTAAAAGAGTACTGCCTGGTTTTAAAACCGGGCCCCTACGCGCGATATGTATGGTCCGCATAGTGCGCGGCCCTTGTAGCCGGCCAATAACGAGCAAGGAGGAAATACACAAGCAGCCACGATTCTAAGGATAAGAGATAATATAAAGACATAAGAAACTAGCTAAAGAATACCCTAAGAAAAAAAGCAAGGAATAACTAGAGATAGTTTATAAACAAATATACTACTAACCTAAGTCTTTCCTATAACAAGGGCCTTTGGACCATAGCGAAATGGGTAAAGAAAAAGGCGGGACGCCTAGTAGAAGATCTATACCTACTACCCCTATGAAGAGCAGGCGAACTATAGGCCACAAGCAACAATAACAAGAAGGCAAAGATCCTTATAGAAAGATTTTTCCCTTAACTAGCTCCAGCAGACCTTAGCAATATTACTAGTAAAACACCGGTAACTCACCTAAGGGTTAACAGCGACATAATAACTAAAGAAATGGCTAGAACTATTAGCCGCCTCTTAAATAACACAGTATTAGGACTAGATAGGATTTTAAACGAAGCCCTAAAGACCTGTGGACTACTTATAGCACCTTGGCTTGCAGATGTAGCTAGAGTATACTTTATAATAGGCTACTACCTGCAATTTAGAAGATCCATAACGACGGTTATCTTACAAAAAGAAGGTAAAGCAGACTACTTAATCCTAGGAAGCTACCGCCCTATTGCCTTAGAAAACACCCTAAGCAAGATCTTAGAAAAGGTTATAGCGGACCGCATAGTAGACATAGTAGAGGAATACGCCCTACTACCACAAAGCTAAATGGGGGTAAGAAAGAATCGCTTAATGCTATTAGCACTTATACTACTCGCTGCTACTATTAAAACTACATGGGCTATGCGAAAGGACTTTATAGTATTAATACTTAGCCTAGATATTAGCAGCGCCTATAATAATATACCCTATAAGCGTCTCCTATATATCCTTAGGGCAAAGGGCTTCCTAGAATAGATTATTTAGTTTATTTAAGGATTTATAGGCTAGAAAGAAATGTTACTGGTCTTTAACAGATACTAGAGCCCCCCTATTGCAGTCGTAATAGGAATATTATAAGGATTACCTCTGTCGCCTATACTCTTCCTCTTCTTTATAAGCAACCTGTTTAATACCTTTAAGGAAGAGGCAACCTAGGGGATAGGCTTTATTAATAATATAAACCTAATTATATATAGGCCAACAGCCGTAGAGAACTGTAGGACACTAAAGAAAGCCTATAACACCTATATAGAATAGGCAAGATAATATAGAGTCTAATTCTTACTAGAGAAATACTAGCTAATCTATTTTATAAGAAAACGTAACTAATCTATAGATCTTTAGCATATAATCTATATCTAAGGCTTTGGGGGTTAACCGGTTTAAGGCCTAAGGGTATTGGGAGTATAGGTAGATAGCAAGCTCTAGTAGAGCGTATATGCGGCGCAAGCGGCCTATAAGGGCTAAGTATAGTATATCGCCATGTCTAGGATTGTTAATTCTATATAGGGTCCATGCTTCTAGAGGTCACGCCTACTATACATAGCAGTTATCCGGCTAACCATAACGTATGGATCTAGTATTTGGGCCACTAGAGAAACTAAGAAAGGCCCCCCTAAATTACTCCTTAAACTACTCTAAAAGGTCCAAATAGCCTGCCTTAGGAGTATAACAGGCGGGTATAAGCAAACGGCCATAGTACTACTTGAGAAGGAAGCCAATATTCCCCCCCTATAACTATATATTGAAGCCGATGCAATGTAAAGGGTGTAAAAGGAACGCAACTTTAATGTTATAAAGTATATTAAGACACGCCTAAATAAACTATAGAGGGACCCTAGGGTACCCTATAGGAGAAGGAACTAATAACCCCAAAGTAGGGAAGATATATTAGGAAAACAGGTAGAGAAAGCAGAAGAAGAATAGTGCGGCGCTAGGGCCTAGGCCTATATAGAGAAGGAAGGGAGACGCGTAAGAGGCCAGCAAAGATAATAGTAAGGGAGAGAAAGGAGCTAAAGTAGAGTATAAAAGAGTACTGGAAAACTATCTACCGCAATATAATACTAGTTGGACCGACGCTGGAGAGACGAATAGGAGTTAAAGGTACAGAGGTAGACTTAGGCAAGGGGAACCTAAGCTATAGTATAGGTAATGCTATAGGGGGTAAATACCTAAGGGCTCTAAGAGGGCCTAACAAAGGTAGAAAATACAATGGCAACACTCTTAAGGATAGGAATAATAGGACTAAAAGATTAGCTTTACTAGGTAGGTATTCTAGTAGGTAGCCCAAGGTACAAATATGGCTGGCTAAGACAGACACTAAAATATGTAATACTGTTATGCCCCTTATACACTAGCCGAGAAGTAATGCTTTTAGCAGCTGGTATAGAAAACTATAATACACTGCTCTTAATACAGAAAGGCCTTAAGGCGGCTACCCGGTGGCTTATTGGCTAAAATGTACTAGACCAGTTCTGGGTTGTAAAGGAAATAGTAATAGAAAGCAAAGGGGTAAGTAATAGGCGCCCCCTAATAACTCTATAGGAGTAGAGTACAGTGTATAATACTAGCGCGTCTGTAGGTTTGTTATAGCAGCAGTAGTTCCTAAAGAGGTTAAAAAGTAAAGTAGTAGAGCACCACTGGTAACTTATAGGCGACTTGTAAGCGAGCCCCAAAAGGTAGGGAGACGGATTATGGGGTTTTCTCAAATAGAGTTTTCTCCCTATATGTATATAAGGAGTAGTCCGCGTGGGCCCAACAAGGATCCGAATCGGACGTTAAGCAATAAATAATAATAATTATCTTATTAATGTATTAGGCTTCTAATTAAGTTTACCTAGTTAGTATATAATCTTAAAGTCAAATCGTAAGAGGTATTTAGCCTAATAAATTTAGCGCTGCGTTAACTGCTTTATAGTTATAAAGTACTGCAGGTTTTTATGGTCCATTAATACGCGTATTAGAAACAACAATCCTTTAAGTTCTAGACGCCATTATTTAAAGCATCTAACAATTACAAGCAGTTCCTTATTATATATCTTATAGTTTAATTTAGCAGGGGCGAGCTTTTAAGAGAGAAAGGCTACTAGACATAGCTTACCATTCTTATTATATTGCAATAATACTCCCCCTAGGGCATAATTAGACAAGTTTGTTTTAACAACATATTTAAGGTCAAGGTTAAAGTAGGTAAGAATTAAAGCAGTTATAAAGTGTTGTTTTAAGTTGTTAAAAGCTTATTCGCATTTAGTAGTCCTTTTAAATTTTAAATTTTTTCTTATTAGGTTTACTAACGGTTAGGCAATTTTTAAGAACTAATTAATAAATTAATAATAGAAATTTGCGAATTCTAGGAATCCTTAAATATCTTATATATTACTAGGGCTTCCCTAGTTTATAACCGCAGCGACCTTTTTAGGGTCCATTTAAATTCCGTTGCGGGATATAATTAGGCCTAGGTATATAACTTTAGATATATAGAACTTATATTTCTTAATATCGCATTGTAAACCTATATCTTGCAGACGTTTAAGGACCATTTAGACATGTTTTTAATACTTAGAAAGTAAAGACAAGTAGATTAAAATATTATTAATATACGCAGTAATAAATACATTAAGGAATTTACGAAGTATATTGTTAATATATTACTAAAATATACCGGGACCGTTCTTTACACTAAATGGTATTACTAGGTATTTAAAGAGTCCCCATTATATATAAAAGGCTGTGTACTTCTTATCTCCTTCTTAGACGCGAATTTAATTAAAGGCAGCGACTATATTAAGTTTTATAAGAATAAATAATATTAAAAAGGAGCTCTTGCTGCACCTAGCCTAAAAAGACCAAAACCAACCAAAAAGAACCCTGAAAAACACCCAGAGAATCCCCCTAAGATGCCTACATCACAGGGGAGGCACACGTCAAACGACGGTGGTTCGCACTTGCGCGCAACCACCAGAACCACGCCCAGCAATAGCCCTCCATAATAAGAACGGGCGAATACCATACTATAAAGCGGAAATACCTCTATTAAAAAGGCATCTGATAAAATATAAAGCCTATTAGACGCGTCTAGTATCTACAATTATAGGGGAGTAACTGTTAGCTATAATAAACTAATATAGCTAGTAGAATAGCTCCACCAGTTTAGTGTCCCTTAGGCGCCCCTCTAGTAATCCCTTAATTAAATCCTCTAACGGCTAAATAAAATTAAAATTAAACAAAACCCCTTTTTACTGGCGAACTATACCTAGGCCGCTATAGCTATACTTCTATAACACAGGGAACCTAACACCCTTAAGATAATAACTAGGTATATAATTATAATATAACCAAATATAGAAAAAGTAGAGGGGCTTAGGGGATAATTAGAAACAGAAGTCCTTATAAAGATTTATAAGGAAGTCTATAACGCCGTTATAGTCCAACACCTAAAGAGCGGAGACATTAGAGTTACCCTAAAGGACTAATAGGCAAAGGAATAAGCTATAAGGGTAGGGGATAGGCTAGGAGAACATATTAGTATAAAAGTACTCTATAAAGACTACTTAGTCGAAGTCCTAGCGGTTCCTATAAGCCTTAGGGTGGAAAAGGGACGCCAGGCAAATAACACAGCAACTATATAGGAGATAGTAAAATATACAAAACACCTTATACTGGGACTTAAGATTACCTAAATCTAATAGCTTTAATAGAAAAATACAATCTAAGCATATAATAAGAACAATAAGAGGATATAAGAGTCGCTAGAGACTTACTAGGGAGATACTAGTTAAACATATAGCTCCCTTATTATCAGCATATATATACCAGGAATGCAAAAACTCCTTATCTAAAAAGGAATAATTATAAATGGCCTTATATACAACATAAGGCTCTATAACCACAAACTACGCCTAGAATAATGCTATTGCTATATATAATAGGGGCACACCCAATCCACATACGCAGCATAGGTGTGCTGCGGCCACTATACAGGCCCCTATAATATAAGACACTACTTAAATTAAGACTAAATAAAATGTGTAAACTGTCACTAAAGTACATATAAGGCGTGGGAGAGAGTAGACTGTATTAAATATAGGAGATAGAAGGCAAGGGCTTAACAGCTACAAGAATAACTATACGCTAGATTATATAAATAGAAACAATAGGTAATAAGCTAGGGGGACATAGGTACCTTTCTAACATTCCCTACCTTTAATACTAGGGGGCTAGGCCAGCTATCCCAAGCCTTAACGGGCCAGAAGTAACGCCGCGCAATATTACCAGACTAAATAGGGACATAAGGGTTATAGGGGACACAAGGGAGAGAACGCCCTATAGGAAGACCCCTATAGATAGCTATAGCAAGCTTAAGACTAGGACAATTAAGAATTAGACTAAATACGGCAAATTTAACATTTACAGCCAACCCATAAAGGGCATAAAGCTGACTAGTAAGACTAGGGGAAGAACTGGAGATAATAACAGATTTGGATATAGAAGCGCTAGTAGGAACACAAGACACAGAAATAGAAAGCCCTATACAAAATAAGTAGCAACTAGGGTGTAGATACAAGAGACAAAAGTTCTAAAAATCTTAAAGAAAGTGGAAATAGAGGAAGCAAAGAATAAAGGAGAGTTAAACAACTCTTACTAGGGGTCCGCCACTTATCCATTATATAGTATAACTACGGCAATACAAACCACCACCTTATAAGGCCCCTACTAGACAGTCTAGATTTAGAGAAACACCATATCCTTGCTATATAAGAGCCGTATTATAATACCTATATATAATTAATATACTGCCCCTAAGGATTCTAGCTCCTATATAAACCAAAAGCAGCTATACGTGTGTACTTTATAATTAGTAAGGCTGTTAGCCTATCCTTATAGTTATAGCAAGCAGTTAACCTAGATATTACAGTTATAACAATCCAGATATATAGGGGACCGGTACAAATTATTAATATATATAACCCTAGGGTTAAAGGGGTCCCACAAATAGAGAATATTATATTAGTAATAAGCTTACTAGAAACCAAAGGTATAAAGTTTATCCTATTAGGAGATATAAACCTCTACTACCCATAGTAGGGGGGTATCCATATCGCTACTAAATAATAGGTAGAGTGCCTATTAAGAGCTATAGACATCTAGGACCTTAAGCTAGCTACTCTACCAGGAGCAATTACGTGGCAATAAGGCACCACTAGAAGTACAATTAACCTTATATTTATAGATAATAGCCTATACCAGAGACTTAAAAGGTGTATCCCTAAAGAAGAATAGGCACTTACCTTAGACCATATCCCCATCTAGATACAGCTAGATTTAGATATTAAGGCGCAACTAAATAGTAAAAGATACGCAATAAGGAAGCTTAAGATAGACAGTTTCCTTAATATAGTTAAACAACAACTTTAAAACCTAGAAGAAATCCACCTAATACTAAACAAGCAAGGCTTATTAGCTACCCCTAAGAAAATTAACCAAAGACTAGAAAGAATCCAGGCAGCAATTAAAAATAGGCTAGAAGAGCATTACCCGGTCTTAAAACCAGGCCCCTATACGCAATACGCATAGTCCGCACAATACGCGGTTCTTATAGCTAGCCAATAATAAGCAAGAAGGAAATATATAAGTAGCCACGACCCTAAAGATAAGAGACAATATAAAGACACAAGAAACCAGCTAAAGAATACCCTAAAAAAAGAAGCAAGAAACAACTAGAGACAGTTTATAAACAAACACACTACTAACCTAAGCATCCCCTATAATAAGGGCCTTTAGGCTATAGCAAGATAGGTAAAGAAAAAGGTAGGACGCCTAATAGAAGACCTATACCTACCACCCCTATAAAGAGCGGGCAAACTACAGGCTACAAGCAATAATAATAAAAAGGCAAAGATCCTTATAAAAAGATTTTCCCCCTAGCCGGCTCTAGTAGACCTTAATAACATCACTAGTAAAACACCAGTTACTTACCTAAGGGTTAATAGCAACATAACAACTAAAGAAATGGCTAGAACTATTAGTTGCCTTTTAAACAATATAGCACTAGGACCAGATGGGATCCTAAACAAAGCCTTAAAGACCTATAGTCTACTTATAGCACCTTAGCTTACAAATATAGCTAGAGCATACTTTATAATAGGCTACTACCCGCGACTCAGAAGATCTATAACAATAGTTATCTTATAAAAAGAAGGCAAAGTAGACTACTTAATCCCAGAAAGCTACCGCCCTATTACCTTAGAAAACACCCTAAGCAAGATCTTAGAAAAGGTTATAGCGGACTATATAGTAGATATAGTAGAGGAACACGCCCTACTACTATAAAGCTAAATAGGGGCAAGAAAGAATTGCTCAATACTATTAGCACTTACACTACTCGCTACTACTATTAAAACTGCATAGGTTATGCGCAAGGACTTTATAGTATTAATACTTAGCCTAGATATTAGTGGCGCCTACAATAATATACCCCATAAGCGCCTCCTATATATCCTTAGGGCAAAGGGCTTCCTAAAATAGATTATATAATTTATTTAAGGGTTTATAGGCCAGAAAGAGATATTATTAGTCTTTAGCGGATACCAAAGCCCCCCTATTACAGTTATAATAGGTATACTATAAGGATTACCTCTTTTACCTATACTCTTCCTTTTCTTTATAAGCAACTTACTTAACACCTTTAAGGAAGGGGCAACCTAGGGGATAGGCTTTATTAACAACACAAACCTAATTATATACGGGCCAATAGCCACAGAGAACTGTAGAACACTAAAGAAAGCCTATAACACCTATATAGAATAGGCAAGACGATATAGAGTCTAATTCTTACTAGAGAAATACCAGCTAATCTATTTTATAAGAAAATACAACTAATCTATAGATCTCTAGCATATAATCTATATCTAAGGCTTTAGGGGTCAACCAGTTTAGGGCCTAAGGGTATTAGAAGTATAAGTAGACAGCAAGCTCTAGTAAAGCGCATATGCGGTACAAGCAGCCTATAAGGGCTAAGCACAGTACATTACATTATCTAGGATTATTAATTCTATATAGGGTCCATACTTCTAGAGGTCACGCCTACTATACATAGCAGTTGTCCGGCTAACTATAACATATAGATCCAGTATTTAGGCCATTAGAGAAACCAAGAAGGGCCCCCCTAAATCACTCCTTAAACTACTCTAAAAGGTCTAAACAGCCTGCCTCCGGAGTATAATAGGCGGGTATAAGCGAACAGCCACAGCACTACTTAAGAAGGAAGCTAATATTCCCCCCCTATAACTATATATTGAAGCTGCTATAATGCAAAGGGCGTAAAGTAAACGCAACTCTAATATTATAAAGTATATTAAAACACGCCTAAATAAACTATAGAGGGACCCTAGGGCGCCTTATAGGAGAACAAACCAACAACCCTAAAGTAGGGAAGAGATATTAGAGAAACAGGTAAAGAAAGCAGAAGAAGAATAGTACTGCGTTAGGGCCCAGGCCTATATAGAGAAGAAAGGGAGACACGTAAAAGGCTAGCAAAGACAATAGTAAAAAAAAGAAAGGAGCTAAAGTAGAGTATAAAAGAACGCTAGGAAACCATCTTCTATAATACAATACTAGTTGGACCAACGCTAGAGAGGCATATAGGAGTTAAAGGTATAGAGGCTAACTTAGGCAAAAGAAACCCAAGCCATAGCATAGTTAACACTATAGGGGGTAAACACTTAAGAGCTCCAAAAAGGCCTAATAAAGGCAGAAAATATAATAGCAACACTCTTAAGAACAGGGATAATAGGACTAAGAGATTAGCTCTACTAGGTAGGTATCCTAATAGGCAGCCTAAGATATAAATATAGCTGGCTAAGACAGACACTAAAATATATAATACTATTATACCCCCTACACACTAACCAAGAAGCTATACTCTTAGTAGCTAGTATAGAGAACTATAATATACTACTCTTAATACAAAAAGGTCTTAAGGCGGTTACCCAGTGGCTTATTAGCCAAAATATACTGGACCAGTTTCGGGTTACAAAGGAAATAGTAATAGAAGGCAAAGGGGCGAGTAATAGGCGCCCCCTAATAACTCTACAGAAGTAGAGCAAAGTTTGCGATACTAGCGCGTCCATAGGCTTATTACGGCAGCAGTGGTTCCTAAGAAGGTCAAAAAGTAAGATAGTAGAGCACTATAGGTAACTCGCAGGCGCCTTGTAGGCGAGTCCCAAAAGGTAGGGAGACAGATTACGGGGTTTTCTCAAAAGAGTTTTCTCCCTATATGTATATAAGGAGTAGTCCGCGTGGGCCCAATAGGGATCCGAATCGGACGTTAAGCAATGAATAATAATATATTAAGTTTTATAAAATATCGTGCCTTTGCTAGACGGTTAAGCGTCTCTTAGATTAAGGGGATTGGATATTAGTTTTAAATAGTAATTATGTTTAGGGCTTAGTAATTAACATAGAATCTTAAGCCTCCTTCTAGCTTTTTAATAAATAGTATAGGGGAGGCAAATGGAGATTAAATAGGGCGAATAAATCCTTTTTCTAGACACTTATTAAGGTATTATTGCATTATAAGCAGTTCTTCTTATAACATTCTATACAGTAGACTAAACTTTGTTATTATACCAGGTTTAAGTTCTATCTTAAAATTATGTTTATCCTAATATAGGGGCAACTAGTCTATAAATTGTTTTTTAAACTTATTAATTAGATTATGGTACTCCTTAGGTATAAGAGGTTAAGGGTTAATATACTACTTTAGTTCTAGCGCTTTCTTAATGTCTTCTATTATTACAGTAAAGATTTTATAATCTTGTTTTCTTACTAACAAAACAAAAGGTACGGCTTATATTATACGAATTTTAAGAGGTTTTAGCATAACGTCTTCGCATTCTTTACTACAATTAGCAGTTATAGCTTTATTATTTTGGTTTAGGGTCTGTAGTAGGGGCAGTTTATATTATATTAAATTTAAATAATCTTGTGTATGTTTGTAGGGCAGGTGGTGTTTTAAGCAATAACTTTAGCAGTAGGTTATGCGGAATTTTAGTGTTTCTTTAACCTAGCTAATTAAAGGGTTGTGTTATTTTAGCCATCTATGTCCAAGTATTATCTTATATTGCTTTAGGGGTGTTATAAATAGGGAAATGTATTTAAGGTGTTCGCCTATCTACATTTTTATAAAAGCGTAGTGCGTTAATTCACTATATATTAAGGGTTTGCCGTTAAAGCCTTATAGGCCTTAGGGCTTATTAAGTTTCTTTAAATTTAGGCGTTGGGTTTTTATGTAGTTTGTATTAATAAAGCCTATACTAGTGGCTCCGCTGTCTATAAGGATTTATACATCCTTCTATTTTCCAAGTATTTAAATTTCGCTAAGTACATTAAGGGAGTTGTGTTATGTATTAGCGCTAGAAGAGCCTAGACACTTATACTCTTCCACTTCTTATCCTAAGGCGCGACTTGGCCCTAGGATGATTTATTTTCCAAGTTCGCTAAGGGTAAGATGCTTTATAATAACTAGGTATAATTTATAAAACGAGTATAAGTTAAGGAGTGAGTACGACTTAAAGAACAAGTATAATTTAAGGAGTGGGTGTAATTTAAAGACCAGGAGGAACTAAGGCGAACCTTTTTAAAAAGGTAAGTTTGGCAATTCTTTTAAATATATCCTTTTCTACTACATCCAAAGCATTCTCTATTTGTGGCTTGGGTTCTTTATTTATTAGTTCCTAAGGGTATATAGGATTAAGTGGTGTCAAGGTCTATAGGGTCGTGCGTAGGTTTTGGAGAAGGGTCGCGCTTTAGGGTATATATTAGTTTCATAGGGTCTTAAACACAAGGCGTGGTTGGCTTTAGAAAATAAGTTTGTTTATTATATTAAAGGTCCTCATTAATTCATTAACATATTATAGCAAATTTGGGTAGGTCCTTTAGCAGTTCCCTACCTACTAACTGTACTCTAATTTTATCTAAAATAGCTTATTAAAGAGCCGCAACTTTAGCGGCTTTATTCCAATCCAGTTCGCTAATAAGGCCTAGAAATTCTAAAAAGAAGCTAGTAAAGTCTTGGTTCCGTTATTATAGGTTTTTAAGTTTAGTAACAGCTATATATTTACAGCTGGCGTTATTATATATTCGTTCTAATAGAGAGATAAAGATTTTAAAATTAATAAAGGTGCTGTTACGGAAGAATGGGTCCATGGTTTATATAGCGTCTTTACTTAAATAAGATATTCTATAGCTAATTTTGCTAGCTTTAGTAGGGTATTAGTTATAGTTTATTAAAAGTTTAAGATGGAGCTTAGTTATAAAGGGACGCAGGTTATTTCGGTTTTTATTAAATATTAAAGGGTTAGTGTTACGGCGCTGGTGGAAAACGGTGGATTATAGTAGACGTTATGGTAGACGCCGAGTCACATGAGTCTACGTGACTAGAGGACCGCATAAAACTTCGCACGGCGCTGCTATTCTTCTCCCTTTCTTTCTCTAGCTTTGGATCCTCGTTTATAGACTACCGATTATACAGGCTTGCGCGTCCCTTATGCCATACTCGTGCCTTAATTAACTAAGTCGCTAACATTATCTAAAGCTTAACTACTCTTTCTTCCTAAGAAGGAACTCAAATATATCTATAAAGGACACAGAATAGGACCCCAAGGACATCACTAGGACTATAAGGACAGGACAGACCCCTAAGAACCAAAAGAATATAAATAGAACGCGAAACCTAAGAATAGGACACGCACGGACCAGAACCCCTAGAAAATAAATAAATACTAGAAATTACCTAATACCCCTACCACCATGCTAAAAAATACAGCAGCTGGTAAAGCTGCTATAGGACCCGCAAATACCTCTAATAGTGAAACAGTCGCCGTCTTAACCCCCTAGAAAGAGCTTGCAGTAGCTAATGCCGAAATTAAACGGCTTTAAGAGCTGCTTAAAACCAGAGACACCCCTGCACCTAATAAGGAGTTATTAGATACCTAGAGACTTGCTATAGTCCTTAAGACCCTAGCCTAATGTACAGTATCAGCATCGTTGTGGTCCGCGAAGGTTGCGGACCCCCTATTACTTATAGACGGAACTGACCCTACATTCGACAATTGGAAGCTTTAACTACAAGATAAGCTTAAAGTTAATACGGACCACTTCCCTACTACCTAAGCTAAAATGGCCTACGTCTTTGGCCGTACTAGCGGGGACGCACAGACGTATCTACGTCCGTGATACGCCTAGGACTTAACAGACCCCTTCCTCTCTAAAGAAGAGATGGTTAACTACCTATCTTCCATTTATGAGGACCCCTTTAAGATATAGAACGCCTGCCTTAATTATAAAGCTCTTAATATAAAGACAACGGAGACCTTTTTAGCCTTCTAGACCCGCTTTCTGTACCTAGCCGGCTAAGCCTAAATTCCCCATAAAGACCTAATGCCAGACCTCTTTAACAAGCTTACCCTAGACCTACAGCGCGCCATACTACCAGTTTTTACTACTATATAGACGCTAAAGGTACTTACGGACCACTGCCTAGCTATTGACCAAGGCCTCTGTTAAATTAAGGCACGATCTAAGCGGTATAAAGCTAGAAACTCTCTAAACCAGACTGCAAGCACTTTACAAACGGCCTATAACACCCTGGCATGATCTGCGACTTCTACGGCACCAGCTGTATAGCCCGCCATTAATTTAGCAGCTAGCTATGCAGCTAGTCCTACTATAGGTCCGGCATATACTTGGCCCACGTACAACAACCCCCGTAAATAGGCCCTTAGTAATTAAGGAGCTTGCTTTTTATATGGCCAAAAAGACCACTTTGCAAAGGATTGCCAGATAAAGGCAAAAACGGGCAAGGTTCTGTTGATTTAGGAGGACAGTGTGGAGTTAGAAAAAGAGGAACCCTAGAGGAAGACTCCTCTCTAGGGTTAAAAGGGATTAATATGTTATATATTAATCTAGGTCGGCTAGTTGGTGGAAGAAGCTGCACTATCCCTTATACTTTATTCCGCAATGGATATTAAGTTTTAACCTCTACTTTAGCTAACTCTGGAGCAAATGCCTTTGCCTTAATAGACACCTAGTGTGCCGTAAAGCTGGCTAACTTTTTAAATGCACCTTTTAAAAAACTGCCTAAACCAATTCCTATTCGCGGGTACAACGGACGAATAGGGCTACCTATTATAACTATCTTGCGGATTTACCTCCGCATTAACGGACAAAGGTAGTATAATATCCCCTTTCTTATTACGGACCTTGGGAGCCACAATATAATCATAAGGAGAAAATGGCTAGCCTATTTAGGCTTATAGCTCGACGTATAGAATAGACGGCTTATCTAGCCTAAAACCCTACCCCTAACCCCTTCCTTTATAAAAGAAATCAGCATTACAATGGAAAACCTTATACGGCCCTAGATTAATACTATTTACTAGGCCGATGCTATGCGCAGAGACTAGGCCTTCGAGAAGGATATATGTCTTGATCCTTAACGGATCCATATACTACGCCGCCCCTAGACTATATATGTTACGCCATCCGCACTAGAGACCTAGGAAGTCAATAGTGACCTAGCTAAGCCCCCCATGGAGAACCTAGGCCCTACGCAGCCCCAAAGGAAAACCAGGGACATTGGACGCTATACTAAGCTAATAGACAGGAAGGATAACTTATAGAAAATAGAACATAAGCTAAGGAAGACTATATACCTTATACCGCAAGATACGGCCCGATAAGCGTCTGTAAAGAAACCTATAGACCTCCCACCAGTTGATATCTGCTGTATTGGCGCTGTTGTGACGGCGCTGGGGCGCGTCACCTAGTCAGGGGTTCGCTTAGGGCTTGGCTTGTGTATTTAGACGTGGCCTCACCACTTCTCTTGCTCCTCACCTTGATATCTTCGTAATACAGCATTCGTTCGCTTCATCTTGGAAGCATTTGTTCAAGTCTTCGTTAAGACATTTGTTCAATGGTTCGAGCCGTCACAGCTATAGGATTCTACCAGAACTTGGTTCAGCCTAATACCGTTGCCTTTACGACTAGCCTATACGAAATTGATTAAATGCTTAAGGAAAAGAAAAGCGAGCTTAGCGGACAGGAAAGCAAGCTTATGGATAAGGAACTAGTAGAACAAAAACTGCCTAATTAACACTGGAAATTCAAGGACGTATTCTCCAAGGCAGCGTTAGATATACTTCCGCCTTACCAACCATATAACCACAAGATCAAGATTGATTAAGGCAAGGGAAGCACCCTTAGCTTTAGCCCTCTCTACCTATAGTCTATCGCCGAATTATAGGCCATAAAGCAGTACCTTATTAACAACCTTAATAAGGGCTTTATTAAGCCTAGCCAAGCCCCTTTTAACTCACCTATTCTCTTTGCTAAAAAACTAAATGGAGGACTGCGCTTCTGCATTAACTACTATAAGCTAAATAATATAACCCGCAAGGACCGCTATCTACTACCCTTACTTAATAAGACTCTTGCCTGAATAAGTAGAGCTAGGGTCTTTATAAAGCTTAATATCCGCTAGGCCTTCTACCAAATTAGGATAGACCCTAGGTTTAAGGAGCTTACTATATTTTAAACCCGTTACAGAACGTATAAATACAAGGTACTCCCTTTTAGACTAACTAACGGACCAGCTACATACCAGCGGTATATAAATAATATACTCTTTAACTACCTTAACAACTTCTATACGGCCTACCTAGATAATATTATAATTTACTCTAAGAACAAGCTGGAACACAAGGAGCATATTTATAAAGTCCTATAATAGCTCCGCAAGGCTAGTCTCCAGGCCGATATTAAGAAGTTAGAATTTAGTGTTAAGCGTATAAAGTACCTAGGTTTTATTATTAGTATAGACGGAATTAAGGCCAACCTAGAGAAAACGGCCGCAATTAACCAGTAGACACCCCTACGGACCGTAAAGGGGGTATAATTATTTTTAGGTTTCTATAACTTCTACCAACACTTTATTAAGAACTATAGCAGGATCGCCTGGCCTCTTAACCGCCTTACTAGGAAAGACCAGCCATTCCACTTTAACGCCATATATATGCAGGCCTTTAATAAGCTTAAAAAGCGGCTGGTATTAGCTCCCCTACTTACCCACTTTAACCCAGAATGGCCCT
>Ga0307507_10007771_pt1 | contig 15296 bp, 5 predicted proteins | sample 7_EM_MG_FD_207223 | JGI IMG/M metagenome (GOLD analysis project Ga0307507, IMG submission 207223) | Populus trichocarpa ectomycorrhiza microbial communities from riparian zone in the Pacific Northwest, United States - 7_EM | ecosystem: Host-associated > Plants > Roots > Unclassified | place... | reverse complement strand
AATGGTAAAACCCCCCGTTAATTAGTAGTGGCAGCCAACTGCTTATAGAAAGCCCCCTAGGCCTTTAGGCCTAGGTAACTGGGACTAAATACTAGAAAACTGGGGTAGAGGCCTAGATAAGCAGGTATGTTAAACTCTACTATATAACTACCTACCGGAGGCAATAACAGACTCAGATTTAGAAAGGCTAGTAGGAACACAAGATATAGGAATAGAAAGCTCTATACAAAATAAGTAGTGGCTAGGGGGTAAATACAGGAGATGGAAGTTCTGAACATTTTAGAGAAAGTGGAAACGGAAGAAGCGAGGAGCGAAGGAGAGGCAAAGAACCCCCGCCGGGGGTCCGCTACTTGACCATTATATAGTATAACTGCGGCAATACGAACCACCGTCTAGTAAGGCCCCTACTAGATAGTCTAGACCCAGAGAAACACTATATTCTTGCTATATAAGAGCCGTATTATAATACCTATACACAATTAATATACTGCCCCTGAGGATTCTAGCTCCTGTATAAACTAAAAGCAGCCATATGCGTATACTTTATAATTAGTAAAAATATCAGCCTTGCCTTATAGTCATAGCAGGCAGTTAACCTAGATATTGCAGTTATAACTATCCAGATATATAGGGGACTAGTATAAATTATTAATGTCTATAACTTTAGGGTCGAAGGGGTAGCATAAACAGAGAATATTATATCTATAATAAGCTTGCTAGAAACTGAATACACGGAGTCTATTCTACTAGGAGATATAAACCTCCACTACCTATAGTAGGGGGGCATCCATATTACTGCCAATTAATAGGCAGAGTGCCTACTAAGAGCTATAGATAACAGGGGCCTTAAGCTAGCTACCCCCCCAGGTGTAATTATATGGCAATAGGGCACTGCTAAAAGTATAATTAACCTTATAATTATAGACGAAAACCTATACTAGAGACTCAAAAGGTGCTCCCCTAAAGAAGAATAGGTACTTACCTTAGACTATATCCCTATCCAGATATAACTAGATCTGGACATCAAGGCGTAACCAAATGGTAAAAGATACGCAATAAGAAAGCTTAACGTAGATAGCTTCCTTAATACAATTAAACAACAACTCTAAGACCTAGAAGAAATCCACCTAATACCAAACAAGCAAGGCTTATTAGCTACCCCTAAGGAAATTAATTAAAAACTAGAAAGGATTTAGGCAGCAATTAAAAGTGGGCTAAAAGAGCACTACCTAGTTTTAAAACCGGGCCCCTACGCGTAACACGCATAGTCCGCACAGTGCGCGGCCCTTATAGCCGGCCAACGACGAGCAAGGAGGAAATATATAAGCAGCCACAATTCTGAGGACAAGAGACGATATAAAGACACAAGAAACCAGCTAAAGAATACCCTAAGAAAAGAAGCAAGGAATAACTGGAGATGGTTTATAAACGAACACATTACTAACCTAAGTCTCCCCTATAATAAGGGCCTTTAGACTATAGCGAAATGGGTAAAGAAAAAGGCGGGATGCTTAGTAGAAGATCTATACCTACTACCCCTATAAAGAGTAGGCGAACCACAGGCCATAAGCAACAATAATAAGAAGGCAAAGATTCTTATAGAAAGATTTTTCCCTTAACCAGCTCCAGCAGACCTTAGCGATATTACTAGTAAAACACCGGTGACTTACCTAAGGGTCGACAGCGACATAACAACTAAAGAAATAGCCAGAACTATTAGCCGCCTCTTAAATAACATAGTACTAGAACTAGATAGGATTTTAAATAAAGCCCTAAAGACCTATAGACCACTTATAGCACCTTAGCTTGCAGACGTAGCCAGAGTATACTTTACAATAGGCTACTACCCGCGACTTAGAAGATTTATAACAACGGTCATCTTATAAAAAGAAGGTAAAGCAGACTACTTAATCCCAGGAAGCTACCACCCTATTGCCTTAGAAAACACCCTAAGCAAGATCTTAGAAAAGGTTATAGCGGACTATATAGTAGATACGGCAGAGGAACACGCCCTACTACCACAAAGCTAAATGGGGGCAAGAAAGAATCGCTTAACGCTATTAGCACTTACACTACTTGCTACTACTATTAAAACTGCATGGGCTATGCGAAAGGACTTTATAGTATTAATACTTAGCCTAGATATTAGCGGCGCCTATAACAATATACCCTATAAGCGTCTCCTATATATCCTTAGGGCAAAGGGCTTCCTAAAATAAATTATTTAATTTGTTTAAGAATTTATAGGCTAGAAAGAAATATTACTAGTCTTTAATAGATACCAGAGCCCCCCTATTGCAGTTATAACAGGAATACTATAATGATTACCTCTATTGCCTATACTCTTCCTCTTCTTTGTAAGCAACCTACTTAACACCTTTAAGGAAGGGGCGACCTAGGGGATAGGCTTTATTAATAACATAAACCTAATTACATATAGGCCAATAGCCGCAGAGAACTATAGGACACTAGAGAAAGCCCACGACACCTATATAGAATAGGCAAGATAATATAGAGTCCAATTCTTACTAGAGAAATACCAGCTAATTTATTTTATAAGAAAATATAACTAATCTGTAGATCTTTAGTATACAATCTATATCTAAGGCTTTAGGGGTCAACTGGTTTAAGGCCTAAGGGTATTAGGAGTGTGGGTAGACAGCAAGCTCTAATAGAGCATATATGCAGCGCAAGCGGCCCATAAGGGCTAAGCACAGTATATCGCCATATTTAGGATCGTTAATTCTATATAGGGTCCATACTTCCAGAGGTTACGCCTACTATATATAGCAGTTATCCGGCTAACCATAACGTATAGATCTAGCATTTGGGCCACTAGAGAAACAAAAAAGGCCCCCCTAAATTACTCCTTAAACCACTCTAAAAGGTCTAAACAGCCTGCCTTAGGAGTATAACAGGTGGGTATAAGCGAACGGCCACAGCACTGCTTGAGAAGAAAGCCAATATTCCCCCCCTATAACTATATATTAAAGCCGATGTAATGTAAAGGGTGTAAAAGGAACGCAACTCTAACGTTATAAAGTATATTAAGACACCCCTAAACAAACTATAGAGGGACCCTAGGGTGCCCTATAGGAGAAGAAACCAATAACCCTAAAGTAGGGAAGATATATTAGGAAAATAGGTAGAGAAAGCAGAAGAAGAATAGTGCGGCGCTAGGGCCCAGGCCTATATAGAGGAGGAAGGAAGACATATAAGAGGCCAGTAAAGACAACAGTAAGGGAGAGAAAGGAGCCAAAGTAGAGTATAAAAGAGTACTAGAAAACCATCTACCGCAATATAATACTAGTTGGACCGACGCTGGAGAGACGAATAGGAGTTAAAGGTGCAGAGGTAGACTCAGGTAAGGGGAACCCAAGCTATAGTATGGGTAATGCTATAGGGGGTAAATACCTAAGGGCTCCAAGAGGGCCTAACAAAGGCAGAAAATACAATAGCAACACTCTTAAGGACAGGAATAATAGGACTAAAAGATTGGCTTTACTGGGTGGGTGTCCTAGTGGGTAGCCTAAGGTGCGAATATAGCTGGCTAAGACAGACACTAAAATACGTAATACTATTATACCCCTTACGCACTGGCCGAGAAGCAATGCTCTCAGCAGCTAGTATAGAAAACTATAATATACTGCTCTTAACATAGAAAGGCCTTAAGGCGGCTACCTGGTGGCTTATTAGCTAAAATATACTAGACCAGTTCTAAGTTGCAAAGGAAATAGCAATAGAAGGCAAAGGGGCGAGTAATAGGCGCCCCCTAATAACTCTACAGGAGTAGAGTACAGTGTGTAATACTAGCGCGTCCATAGGGTTGTTACGGCAGCAGTGGTTCCTAAAAAGGTTAAAAAGTAAGGTAGTAGAGCACTACTAGTAACTCGCAGGCGACTTATAAGCGAGCCCTAAAAGGTAGGGAGACGGATTACAGGGTTTTCTTAAATAGAGTTTTCTCCCCATATGTATATAAGGAGTAGTCCGCGTGGGCCCAATAGGGATCCGAATCGGACGTTAAGCAATGAATAATAATAATATATAAAGATTTATTAAGTTCTCCATTCTTTCCTTAGCTATGCCACTTATTTTCTTTACTTATTATAGCAATAACGATATTCTTAGCTTATATCTATAGTTCGCCTTAAAAGGTAACATGCATATCCCTTCTTATAGTATTGTATTATATATAAACTATATAACTAGTAATAATAATACCTAATTATTCTATGCGTGGTTAATATAATACCTTAGATACTGTTTTAGTATCTAGTTTAGCCTTTCTATTTAACCGTCTATTTGTGGGTAATTAGCTATTAATATCGCTGCTTAAACCCCTTATTCTGCTAAAAATACCTCCTAGAATACTGCTACGAATCTTAAATCTCTATCCAATATAACTTTTGTTGGTGCTCTATATCTTACAAACACTTCTTTAATATAGATTCTAGCCATATCTTCTGCTAATATTTCTTCTATATATGCTATAAAGTATCCCTACTTTGTTAGCTTATCTACTATTACTAAGATCGCGTTATAATCTTATCCAGTAATAAGATCTTTTAACTTTGGTAACTTTATAATAAAGTCCCATAATATAACTTCCTATCCCTTGCACCAATAGGGTTCTCGGAGGTATGGCCTATACGCGCAAACACCAAAATATCCTAATATTTGGTGTTCCTGGCAGAACGCTGACCGCCGAAAACGCACGTGCCACAACTCCAAGAACCATATTATTGGTGCAAGGGATAGTCTTTCTAGTATTTTAATAGGTTGTAGCCCTCTATACGGCTTATGTTTTATTAGTTTGTTTCTCTAGCAATTTAGATATTCCTTTATAACTTACCTCACTAGTCCCCAAATTCCTTAAACAATGTACTCCTCTTAAAGTCTTAACACTAAGCCTATAGCTCCATTGTGTCCCAAAGTTAATCCCTTATAGAATAACTTAATAAACTCCTTGGCTATTATCTTTAGAATATAAGTTACTTCTTTGTTCTTATATTACTCTAAGTCTAGATCCTCTACTTATACCTTTTAAATCTTCTATATCTAGTTACTAGTAACTTATAAACCTAAATTTTCTTAGTTACTGTAATTGTAACGAAACCTTATAGTAAGAACTACGGTGGGTCCTGTCAATGGGCTAGGTGTGTAGGTAAACAAGAAGTTAACAACGTAATAACAACTGGTGGAGTAGTTGCCTAACAGATTAACTCTAATTGTATTCTAAGATTTACTGTAAGGAGAGAACTATCTATAGTAGGGACTAAGGTCCTTTAAATACACAACCGTACTCCTAAGAAATCCTCCTTATACGTAAGGTACGTATTGTACGTAAGGTACGTAAGTTCCTCCCATTCCTCTTGTTTAATATATAGCACGTTATATAACCTCAGTTACTCTTCCTCGTTATATAGTTCCACCGGCTCCATCTTAGACCGTGCCTATATTAACTAACTAGCTTCCGCCGACTCCTCTCTTAGTAGTTATAACATTATACTTAAGCTGTCCGTAACACTATCTCCCTCCTCTTTATCTTCGTCCTTGAAGATTCCTAATATCTCTAAGTTGTTTACTAGAGGTGTGATGTCCGTCTAATTAATTTAGTTGATATCCTTACTTATTATGCCTAAAGCATCTTCTTCTTTACACGCGCAACGACGTGCTCGTACTATTGCCTCTATCTTATCGCTAGGTGAAATTATGCCGTCTCCGTGTTCTCATTGTGCGAAAGAGGGGTTGGTTTGCGTTGCGTTGGCGAGTAGCTTAATATTCCCATATACTGGCTCTAGCATTGCGATATGCTGTATAGGGTAGATTTTCATTCTGGCTGGTAAGTTTAACTTAAATATAACCGGTGAAATCCTCTGTGTAATTTTAAAAGGTCCTAGTTTAATGTGGTCCAATTTCTTACTTGGTCGTCAACTCTTGAAATTTTTATGTAGTAGCTATACTTTATCCCCCTCCTTAAGATCTGGTCCCTTAGATCTCTTAGCGTTGTAGTACCTTTTTATTCTTTACTATATTAATTTAGCTATATCTGTGAGGTTTGCGTAAAGATTTATTAATATCTCCATTCTTTCTTTGGCTGTGCTACTTGTCTTCTTTACTTATTATAGCGATAACGATATTCTTAGCTTATATCTATAATTTGCCTTAAATAGTAATATTCCCATTCCTTCCTATGGTGTTGCATTATATGCAAACTGTGTAACTAGTAATAACAATACCTAATTGTTTTGTGCATAATTGATATAATGCCTTAGATACTATTCTAGTATCTAGTTTAATCTCTCCGTTTAACCGTCCGTCTACGGATAATACGCTATTAATGTTGCTACACAAACTCCTTGTTCTGCCAGAAATACTTCCTAAAATACTGCTATGAATCTTGGATCTCTATCTAATATGATTTTATCTAGTGCTCCGTGTCTTATAAATACTTCCTTAATATAGATTCTAGCGATATCTTCTACTAATATCTCTTCTATGCATGCTATAAAGTATCCCCACTTTATAAGCTTATCTACTATTACTAAGATCGCGTTGTGATCTTGTCCACTAATAGGATCTTTTAACTTTGGTAACTTAATAATAAAGTCCTATAATATGACTTCCTATGGTCTTCCTGGTGTTTTAACAGGTTATAGCCCTCTATATAGCTTATGCCTTGTTAGTTTGTTCCTTTAGCAATCTAGATATTCCTTTATAACTTACCTTGCTAGTCCCTAAATTCCTTAAATAATATACTCCTCTTAAAGTCTTAATACTAAGCCCGTAGCTCTATTATATCCTTGTGTCGTTCCCTTATAGAATTCCTTAATAAATTCTTCTATAATAGACTTAGGTATATACGTCGCTTCTCTATTTTCGTATTACTCTAAGTCTAGATCCTTGGCCTATACTTCTTAGATATTCTATGTTTAATTACTTTCTAGTAATTTATAGATCTGACTTTCCCTGGTTGCTACAATCTTCGGATAATTATATCTAATTAATCTGTCTTAATCCCTTTGTAACAAAGCTCCTAATAGCTTTTCTTTATTTTATAGTTCAGCCTTTCTGCTTAAAGCATCTGCTCGTGCATTATCTGTACCCTTAGTATACTAAATCTTAAAATGGTATTCTATAAGCATTTCTACCTATCTAACCTATCTTTAGTTGAGTTCCTTTGTCGTTAGGAATCCTATAAGGTTCTTATAATCTGTCTTAACTATAAATGGTTTCTCTATACCTTATAAGAATGCTCTCTATTCCTTTAATGCTGCAACTATACCTAGCAACTCTTTGTTATAGATGTTATAGTTTAGTTCTGGTGGTATTATCTTCCGACTATAGTACGCTACTAGATGCTATGCGTTCTAATGCTTCTGTAGCAAGTATGCTCCTAATGCAAAGCCTAATACGTCTATCTTAACAACCGTCTCTAACTTTGGTTAATAGATCTTAAGGATTAGTTCCTAGGTAAATAACTCCTTAAGTTCCTTAAATAACTTCCTTTGCTTATTTGCCTATATCCATAGTTCCTCTTTCTTCGTTAATCAAGTAAATGGCTCGATATTCTTTAACTATTATACTATAAACCTCCTATAGTAATTGCAAAACCCTAGAAATAATCTTAACTGTATAACGTTCTCTAGTTCTTGCCAATTTACTATAGCTTCTATCTTCTTTAGGTCTATACTAATTTTTCCTAGTTTAATAATAAATCCTATAAAATTGGTCTTCCTTGTAAAGAACTCGCATTTCTTAATTGCTACTAGCATTTGTTCTTCTTATAGTCTCCTTAAGACCTATTTAATGTGTTCCTTATGTTCTTTCTTACTTATTAAGTAGATAATAATATCGTCGAGATATACTATAATAAATTTATTGAGGTGTTCTCCTAACACACTGTTAATTCGCTTTTAGAATGTTGCTAGTGCGTTTATAAGCCTAAATTGCATAACTAATGGTTTGTATAGCCCTTCCTTTGACCTAAAAGCTGCCTTCTATTCGTCGCCTTCCTTAATCCTAATCTGATGGTACGCCCATCTCAGATCTATCTTTATAAAGATCTTTACGTTGCCTATCCTGTCTTGGATTTCGCTAATTAAGGGTAAAGGATATCTATCCTTTCTGGTAATGCTGTTTAACTATCTGTAGTCTATACACATCCTAAGTTTTCCGTTTTTCTTTGGGATGAACAGTACTAGATATCCTATTGATAACTGTAATGGTCTAATATATCCCTTCCGTAAGTTCTCCTAGATAAACTCCTTAAGTGCCACTGACTTGGTTTTAGTAAGCTTATAGATTAGAAAAAACCTTAGACTTGTTCCTGGTTCCAATTCTATCTTATAGTCCTATGCTATATGCTCTAATAGCTTTTCACTTTCTGGTAACTATAACTTTTTGCTATACTTGTGGTATCTCTTTGGTACGTAACTTAAGCTTCGCTTAGTCTCTTTATATATCGCTCCGACTTGGTACTATACTAACTTGGTTTGCTGTTACATTTTGCGTTATTAAGTATCTCTAATATTAACCTAACCTGTAACCCAATTAACCTTTAGATTGTATTCCTATAACTAAGGCATTCCTAGTATCGCCTTGTTATTACCTAATGGTAAGATATTAAAAGACATCTTAATTTATCTTCCTTTAATAGTTAACTAAATAGGTCCTGTTTTGAGATTAATAATGCCTCCTCTATAGGCTATCTAATCTCCTAAAATTGTTATAAGTGGATATAGGTGTTCCTTTTGTCTATATAGTAACCCTATCCTCTCTACTACTACTAGTAATATATGGTTCCTTATTACTCCACTATCTATTAATGCTTTAAACTATTAATCTTGCCATTTAATTCGTAAATTTAGGTGTTGTCCTTGAATTCCTTTAAGGGTTTAAGGCTCTACTACTGGTTCCCTCTAGTCCCGTAGGCCTCCCCTTTTCCCAAATATTAACTTGGCTCACTTTGTACTTGGTCCAACTTAGGCCAATACTTAGTTTGTTTCTTTTCCTCTATATACTATAGATAAGTGTTCTCTGGGCACTCCTACCACTGTCTTCTATCTAGGCATTCTTCTGTAAGGAATCTTCCTAGTTAAAGTATTAAGTCCCCTTAACCTTGTACTTCTACTAGGTGCCATCTATATATATACTTAGCGTCCCTAAACCGTTTCTTATCTAGTGCCTAATATATTCTTGCCAGGTATTTCCGGTTCTTTTCTTTTAGTGCTTTGTGCATTCCGTATATATTATCTATACAAGCTATCTATAATAATGTGTAATGCGCTAGGTGATTTAGGTTAACTCTTAGCTTGTCTTCACTCTTAAGTTTAAACCTCTATCTAGCCGATTTAACTATTAGTCTTTCTTCTACGGGTACTAAGACTTGTTAATTACTTCTCTAGTCCCTAGATCCTTCTTCTAGGTTCCTTAACGTTATAATTAATGCTCCTTTAATATAACTTATATATTTTTCCATAATGGGTTGGTTTTAGACAACTTTTTTATCTAGCTATATATAAAAGTCTTCCTATTCGTTGTTATATTATTGCCTATACCACTTTCCATACAACTGGTTTAGTATATATAGTCTGTCTATAAGAAAGTACCTTGTTATTACTGCATCGTGACATCCTTTAGTATATCTTTCTTCGAATCTAGTTAGAATCCCTAGATCCTCTTCTTGTTCCAGTTTATCTAGCCATTTTGCTCTTGGCGTGCCTGTCTTAGGCCTATTAGTGATTCTTTGTATAGGTGCTCTATCCCTTATACGACCTGGCATAGCTAATCTCTTATCTAGCTTTTGCTCTTACTATGCGATAATTCTTTGTCTAAACTTATCCATAGTTTCCTGTTTTCTGCGTCTTGCAGCTAGATCTTTAAAGTCATCTTGCTTTTTAATCTCCGTATTAACTTTTCAATCTTTAGGCTAAACACTATATTTATCTGGGATTGCTATAGACCTTATTTGTTCTTCAAAATCTTGGCTCCCTGTTAATGTTCTTATTTGTTCCCTAAACTTATAGTTCTTAAACTTACGTCCTATACTTATTCGTTTGTTACTAAACTAAGTCACTACTCTTTCCCATTGGTTATTGTCCGCTATGGGTTCCTGAGCTATCCTTATTGCGTCTTGCGAGTCTGGAGCCTTCCTTATCTCTTCTTAAGAATCTTGGACCTGTGGCCTTTTACCTTTATTAAGTAGTAAGCTGGCACTAGCAGTCGTCTGCTTGCCTAATTTTTTACTAATGTTGCTTCTTCCGTCTCATAAAGCGATAGAAATTGTATTTAATAGTGTTATAATACCCGTTACCGAACCGCGTTCTATAGTGGTTTTAGTCTCTACCTCTATATTAACTTCTCTAAGGTCTATATGCTCCCAGTAAGCTGCCCTTATTACCTTGTTATCGGTAAATGCTTCGCCTATATCGAATTTATCGTCTTTGATGTTCAATCTACGAGCTAGTTCGTTGGTTCCCTTAAACTTAGATAATCCTAGCTCTTGTAGCCAATAGCTTATGCCGTACTTAGTGTCTTTATAAATTCGGCATGCGTTGTTATAACAAAACGCAAAACTATTAATTAAACATTTTTTTATTCCTTGTAGTGCACCGTCGTCCCTCTGTATATACATGCTGTCTACTAGTCTGGTTCCCTTTACCGCATAGTTACTTTAACCACCTCTATAGTCTCTGGCAAAATAACCTTATTTTCCGTAATTTATACAAGCTCCATCTCTAAACCACTAATTTTGCTATGGAGTCCGCCTAAACGTTATCTACTATTGAGATCCCTGGTTTAGCCTCTACTTCTTAGTCCTATAATTACTTAATCCTTAACCCCTAGGTTTCTATGGTTTCTTATTCTATCTTTTAGATTCTTTAGTACCGCTTAGGTCCATTGGCTCTGCGCTATTCTATAGTTTTAACTCTATGTCTGTCAATACGTACTCTACGCCTTATACAACTATAGAACTCTATCTTGCCCTTTCTTAGCTTGTTCCCTTTAATAGATCCTATTATTAATCTTTATTAATTAATCTATTAACTTTCTTAGAGTATCCGCATCTTCCATTAGGATAATTGCGTCCTAGACTTTAGCCTAAAGTCCCTATTTATACTATGCCATAAGCGCCCTATTATTCCATTCAACCTACGTGACTAGTATTTAAAATTATGTTGTATACTTAATTGCTAAAGCGTGTTGTACTAGGTTTTGAAGTTTCCGTTCTGCCGTTGTTGTTGCCTCTAGGTCTCCAAACATCTACGTTAATTGTTTTATAAACCCGTTCCAACTGGCAAAGATATACCGTATATCCTAGTTAGTAGTAGTTATACCATTCGCCTGTATCTCCGTGAGATAAGGTTTAAACTACTTAAGTGCCTTTCCCGTTAGGAATAACCCTGCGTACGCCACTTAATCTAATAATATTGCTAACTTCGCTCCTTCTTGCATAACCTTAAAGTGCATTTACATAAGAAATCCTTTAAGCTTTAACTTCTCCCCTAAGAATCGTTTAATTAATAGTAACTTAACCTTTACTGCTCTAATTTTATTAATGCGTTCTTTAAGTATCCTATTATTGTCCTGTAAGTGATTAACCATTTCCTATAACTAACCTCTTATAACCATTTACGAATCGGTATTAGCCATACTAGTGTCACCTCCTAAGGTAGTTGCTGCCGTTAATAGCGTTATAACCGGTGCTTTGGGTAGCATATTGTTTAACTTTATTAATACCATAACCAGGTAGTAAATGTGTAACGGAACCTTATAGCAAGAACTACGGTAGGTCCTATTAATAGGCTAAGTGTATAGGTAAACAAGAAGTTAATAACGTAATAATAACTAGTAGAGTGGTTGCCTAACAGATTAACTCCAATTATATTCTAAGATTTACTATAAGGAGAGAACTATCTACAGTAGGGACTAAGGTCCTTTAAATACACAACCGTACTCCTAAGAAATCCTCCTTATACGTGAGGTACATGTTATATATAAGGTACGTAAGTTCCTCCCGTTCCTCTTGTTTAATACGTAGCATGTTATGTAACCTTAGTTACTCTTTCTCGTTATATAGTTCCACCGGCTCTATCCTAGACCGTGCCTATATCAACTAACTAGCTTCCGCCGACTCCTCTCTTAATAGTTATAACATTGTACTTAAGCTGTCCGTAATAGTAATTCTTGGATAATTATACCTAATTACTTTATCTTAATCTTTTTACAGTAAAGCCCCTAACGGCTTCTCTTTATTTTATAATTCTGCCTTTCTGCTAAGTGTATCTGCTCTTGCATTTTTAGTTCCCTTAGTATACTATACTTTGAAATAATATTCTATAAGCATCTCTGCCTATTTAACTTGTCTTTAGTTTAACTCCTTTATTATTAGGAACCCCATTAGGTTCTTATAGTCTATTTTAACTATAAATGGTTTCTCTATACCTTATAAGAATGCTCTCTATTTCTTTAGTGCTATAACTATACCTAATAACTCCTTGTTATAGATATTGTAGTTTAGTTCTAGTGGTGTTATTTTCCGACTATAGTACGCTACTAGATGCCATCTATCTGGATACTTCTATAGTAAATACGCTACTAGTGTAAAATCTAACGCGTTTATTTCTATTACTATTTCTAACCCTAACTAGTAAATTTTAAGAATTGGATCTTAGGTAAACAACTCCTTAAGTTCCTTAAATAACTTCTTTTATTTACTTTCCTATATCTATAGTTTCTCCTTTTTTATAAGTCTTATAAAGGGTTTGATTTTCTTTAACTATAATACTATAAACCTCCTATAGTAGTTGTAAAACCCTAGGAATAATCTTAACTGCGTAACATTCTCTAGTTTTTGCCAACTTAATAACGTGGGTGACAGGGTTTTGACAGTGTGATAGGTTTTGATAGTTTTAAATACCGCCTGCCTAATTAGGTTTGGAGCTTGCCAAATCTAGTATACTGCCAGTCGTCACTCCAAAATCTCTCCTTTTTCGACCTGCTTTTTGATAGCTGCTACTTAATTTAAAATTTTACTACCAACGCTATTATGCCCCGCTGGCCTCGCAAACCTAATACGGACAAGAAGGTATCTATTGCTATTATTGCCTTTTAGTCTGGCTTATACAAGAGTTGGGAAGCTTATGCAAAGGCGTATAAGATTAACCTAAATATATTTTAATAAAGGCTTGCTAGGGTGCACTAATCCTATAAAGTCGCCCACACTAACTAATAACGTATTTTAACAGCTAGCGAAGCTATAATTATTTAATATTGTATATATCTTACTAAGGCCGGATTTCTATATCGACTCTATATAGTTTAAATGATAGCGACGACAATCTACTAGTATAAGTACTGGAGGATCCTACGCCTTTAGCCACCCCCCCCTTTGGGCTAAAGATAGGTATATTACTTTCTAAAACGCTAGGAAGAGTTATATACTTACTATATACGCTTAATTAATTAAGAACGAGCTATAGCTGGCAACTCTCCTACCCTAGTAACGCGCTTTTTTGCCAACTACTCTAAAGCTAAGGCGCGGTATAATATTAAGGATATTAATATTTGGAATATAGATAAAACGGGCTACGCTATAGGCTTTGCTTATAGTGCCAAAGTAGTTATACTACGCGGTAATATAAGCAATTTTAAGACAATTGACGGCTTAAAGGAGTAGGTAAGCTAGATTAACGCGATTGATATATATAGGTAGACTATACTATTGTTTATCATTTTTAAGAGACGCCAGTATATAGATTTACTATAGCAGAAAGCTACACGCGCTATAGGCAAGTGTTCTATTAGAATAACAGAGAATAGGTAGTTAAATTAAGAAGTTAGTATAGAGTGGCTGCACTATTTTAAGCGCTATACTTAATGCACTAGAGCACCAGAGCACCTTAGTAGAGATAATAATAATAATAATAATAACTATAACTCTATTTACGGCTATCAAATGCTTATTATGGACGGCTATAGTAGTTACGTTAATCTTAAGTTTATGCAATTTTGTAAAGACTATAAGATTATACCAATTTACCTACTACCTTATTTAATATACCTTCTACAGCCTTTAAATCTTGTGATATTTTTATAGCTTAAGCGCCTCTACTTATTAAAAGTTAATAAATATATAGCGCGTGGTGTTACTGGAATTAATAAGGAATATTTTTTAAGGATTTTAAGGGAGATCTACCCTTATATATATACACCAAGACTAATTAATAGCGCCTTTTAAGCCGTAGGCCTTCTTCCCTATAATCTAGATAAAGTGCTTAAGCGCTATATAAGTCCTTTTATATCTACCCAACCTTCTATACCTTTATCTTTTAATTAGTAAGCAATGCTTCTATTTTTGCCTTTACACCCACGTACGCCTAAAGGCCGCGATAATTGCGCACGGTACGCCTATATAATCCTCCACCCTAAAACCACACCTGTAGTAGCTAAGGTAGTAGTAAGCAAGCTTATAGAGCACCTATAATTAATAGAGGATTAAGAGGAGCTTCTATAGGTAGAAAATAATAATCTTTAACTAGCTACTACGGAAAGGAGAGCAAGGAAGGCTTATAAGCGATAAGTACTTTCTACTAACTTAGTGCTTACTTCTAAATTAATGCAGGTAATTATTACTAAGTAAGAGGCCGCTAATTAAGCTAAAAAGGAAGCTAGATTACAAAGGGAGCAGAATAAAAAGAATAGAGAGGAGGTAGCAGCGCTTACAAAGAAACAGCTAGAGGCTTAAAAGAATATATATATTGCTTCTACTACTGCTAAGAAGCTTGCAGAGTAACACCATAAGGACGCTTAAGCAGTAGTATTGGTAGCAAAGAGAGAGCAAAGGGTTTTAGAAGCTGCTGCCAATGTTACTAAGAAGAAGAAGTGTATAATTAAAGTACAAAAGGCGTCTATTAAAGCTGCCGCTACAGCTGCCACTATAGCTGCTGCAGCCGCAGCAGAAGCATTATTAAAGAAGGCTGTTATAGAGGCCTCTTTAGCTGCAGCTGCTGTGGCTTTTGCTTACTATAAAGAACTGCTTAAGGCCTTAAAGAAGATAAAAGAGCAGGCTACACAAATGGAGGAGACTTAGGAAGATAAATTAATTAACAAACTGCTTAATTTAAGCAACAATAAGGTTACAAAAGAAAGCCTAGCTATATAGCTTAACAATTAAATAGCTTTTACCATTATCAAATATCGTAATAGAGCCTCTATAATATATATTTACGGCTTTATATTTTTTATATAATTAAATAATACTGCGCGATGCCTTTTACTAATATTCTGCTTGC
>Ga0307507_10007770_pt1 | contig 15297 bp, 5 predicted proteins | sample 7_EM_MG_FD_207223 | JGI IMG/M metagenome (GOLD analysis project Ga0307507, IMG submission 207223) | Populus trichocarpa ectomycorrhiza microbial communities from riparian zone in the Pacific Northwest, United States - 7_EM | ecosystem: Host-associated > Plants > Roots > Unclassified | place... | reverse complement strand
TTTTAAAACGCATAAAAAAGTATAAGGAAAAAAAGGTTATTAATGCTTCCATAACTCCCTGACCTACCCATAAACTATGGAGTAGCTTGAGAATTTAAGGACTTAATTGCCAAACCCATACCTACCCATGAATTACGTAGATACAAGCATTATTAACGTGTACATTACCTAAATATTAATGTGGTGGTTGCGTCGATTATCCGGAATTCAATATGGATAGTGATGGTGTAGAAAACTTCTTTAAAAAAAGCAACACCGACTCATCCTTATCGTTGGCTTTTCTATACCCATGCATCGGGCATACATTCAATGTATTAGAAAGTCAAAGCGACGCCGCCGCGCACACCCTCTTATTTTTGTTGTGTACTTTCAAACCATATACATTCAATGCAGGCCCATATATGGTTTTAGATGACTCTCTTGTACATATCTTCTTAGCAAGTGATTTTAGAGATGAATGTTTAGTTGGATACAATGCATTATGGCACGTATTTGTATACCTAATGACTCATATTATTCAAGACAAGTTATAGAAACACTATGGATTGACTTGTTGTATCGTGATAAAGTGAATTGCTAGTTGTTCTCTTGAATGAAGAGCATTATAGTTAGCCCATATGAAGTAATATTTGAAAAAAAAAATTCAAAAGTTTTTATTTTTCTTTGTTTTAAATTATTTGGTATTTTTAAATCATTTGAAGTGTTGATATTAAAAATAATTTAAAAAAAAATTATTTTAATGCATTTCTAAATGAAAAGCACTTTGAAAAACAACCGCTACCACAATTACAAACACATTCTACAACACACCTCTTAAATTACGAGGAAAGGCATAAACTTCTAGATAAGCATGTTCTTATATGAGCGTTGAGCTCGTGGTGGGGCTATTGATAGCACTATTTAATTACATGTGTGCATAGTTTAAAAAATTTAACAAATCAAAAAGTTTATACACACATGCAATCAAATAAACTAAGAATTATGTACACTAATAAATAAATAAATAATCATTAATGACACATAAAAACAAAACTTGAAAAATCGAAAGATAGATGTAGATCAAGATATTTAATCTCAAAAAATATGACATTTATCTAATCATGTTTGCTAATTAATCAAACGATAATAGAAATAGACAAACATATTAAATTGATTGAAAAAAATAAAAAGAAAAAAAATAACATGTAAGGCTACACATATTAAAAATATCATCTGAAAATAAATATTTATTATTTTCAAAAACATAGTTTATCTATATGAAAGATAAAAACAAAAACATAGATGAATCAGAAAAACCTCTTCAAAAATTAAACACATAACCAAAAAATCAATATTATTTAAAAGATGCTCTCTAAACAAAATAAAAAAAAATAAAATGGGTATTAATGTAAATATAATTAAGTTTTTTTAAAAAAAATCAATTGAAATAAAAAAATAGGGGAAAAAGAGCTAGGCCAGCCCGCATGCCCCGTTTAACCAGGGCCCACACGCGAGCCCACTAGGGGAGGCCCTTTTTAAAATATGTGTCTGGAGTGGATGACATGTTGTTCGCCTCATTTAAAAAAAAAAAAACAAAAGACGCGTAACCTATTTTGTCCAGATTCTAGCTACTATGGTGGTCGAAAAATTAGGACTTATGTTCTTTTAACTTAAAAACCTATTTTTCAACTTTTTTTTTTACCCAAAACACCTATAAAATACCTTAGAAACCATGATGAACCTCTTCATGACCTCAAAAAACCCAAAAAAATAGCCCCAAAAACCGAACTCAACTCGAAACTAAAAATCAACCTGAGCTCAAATCTGTTTTTTCACGAACTTTTAAGGTACAAAAACACCTAATATGAACTTCCCTCGTCAAATGAAACAATTTGACACAAAAATATCCTATTTAGTGGCCTAAATCGATGTCAACGACAAGTTTCTCTATCTACTGCTGGAATCTGGCTACCCCTCTCTCAACCAGGGATCAAAACAACAAAAATAAACCTCTATACCAACATAAAATTGGAACAATTTTAAGGAACCGAAATTGTATAATTTACGTGATTGTTTAAGATGGAGAACCAAAGTGTATTTTTTCAAAACTTATGGTACGCCACCCATGGTTACCATGTTTTTCATTTCGGTCTCCCCTTTTCCAATCCCACCGTTTCATAAGAATTTGAAATCAATTGCTCCTTAAATAGGACTAAATCTCCTAAAAACAAAGTTCGAGGATTAAATTGAAAAAAAACATAATTTTACACAATGATAAAATCACAGTAAAAATCCCACGTGTTTTAGAATATAGTATAATATAATGTAAGTGGTTAATATCTCACATTAGTTAGAAGTAGAAAAGAATGGTGGTTATAAACATAATTAACCTTTAACCAATTAGTTTGGGCTTTTGAATTGAAATTGTTGTGTGTGTATTAATTATTTTATTTTTTTTATTGAATACTAAATAATAGTAAAATAATTGATATTCATATGAATACCTAAACTCCATAAATAATTTATAAATAATTATATTTTTTACTTGATAAATAATAAATATGGTATGTATGTTAAAAAATTCGACCCACCAGTACCCCCTCTTAACGTTAAAGGACCACGCCTACCCAATAATTATGGAGCAGAGGGGGTAGATGATACAAGTCAATTTCAAGGATTATTAATGTGGACGTCGTTTACATTATCAATCTACTAACATTAATGTGGTGATTTCATAGATTCTCAAGAATTCAAGATAGATAATACAGAGACGGCGAACGTGAATTGCATGTGTTTCTGATTATCCATATGTTAAACGATACTTAATTCATTCCATTGTAGAAAGAGTAACCATGTAATTAATATCTGTAGCCGTCCCAGCTCCCAGAATATGTACTTAGTCGAACAATTAATAACTTCTTATTTCAAGTTATATTATATTACAGAATATACCAAAAGGCATGGCTTAATTAACGTGGATTTGCACGGTTAACACGCACGTATAATAATATTGTGGACTTACTGTTATTTTTCTAATAATTTATTTTATTCCTCGAATTTTTATTTTGTGTGATTTGATCTTTATTGAATAGCAATTACTTTTGATTTCTTAATTATTGGTAAAATTGAAAGATGAGTGACCGAAATAAAAAGGACATCAAACATAGATGGTATGTCAAAGATTGCATGACAAATACACTTAAGTCCTCGATCTTTCAAAATAATACAATTTATACAATCTAGATCCCTTTAAATTTTAAAAAAATCAGTTTTGGTACACAAGTTTATTTATTTTATTTTTCAATCACTAGTTAGAGAGGGGAGAGAGGGGGGGTTGTTAAATTCCGGCGATGAGAGAAAAAGTCATCGTTCACTCCATTTTCGACTATCAAAATTAAATTTTTTGGTGTCCACAGGTTCTATGAGATGAGAGGTGCTTCATGATGATTGTTTGAAACCTCAATATATATCGCATAAAAAACCATATCAAAACCGGTAAAGCCAAAGCTAACCCAGTTTGATTTCGCTTATTTGGGCTATTTTTTGGGTATTTGGAGTTGATGGAATGGTTTGTGGGTGTTATAAGGGTGATGATGAAGTATTTTTGGGTTGAAATGGTTTAAAATTGTGTTTTTTTTTTTTTTTTTACCAAAAGAGTCAATGCCTCGATTTTTCAGCCATCATTGTGGTGTTTGGAAACTAGTGGGCAACCTGTCGCCTGCTTATTTTTTATAAAAAAAATATTGTCCACCCATTTAAAAATAAAAATAAAAACAAATAAGCCCAGGTACACCAACACTCATGGGTTAGGCACGTTGGGTTATAGGCCTGCGAGTCTAGGCTCTTTTGGCCCTTTTTTGTAAATTGGATATAAATTTAAAGGGAAAAATTTATTGAACCCAGTTTAGTTCATGGTCTGGGTCACAAGTTTAACAAGTAAAGCCACAATACCCAGGCTATTATTATTTTTTGTTATCACTTTTTTTTAACTAAAATCTTTTTTACAATATTTTTTTAATTTATGTTTCAATTAATATCCTTTATTTGTGATTTTTTTCCATATTTAACCTTTTTTTGTTAGAGATTGTTTTTTGATGGTGTTGTGCATGTTTAATTTTTGAAAATATTATTCTAATTTATCTATAATTTTTTTTATCTTTTGCATACAAGAAATTTATTTTTCAAAATAAAAAATATTTATTTTTAGATAATATTTTTAATACGTGAAATCTTGCATAATAATTTTCACTTTTATTTTATTTAATCAATTTAATATGTGTATCTATTTTTAATATCATTTGATTGAATAAAAAATAATTTTAATAAACAATTCAGTAAACACAACTGGATAAATATCCTATATTGCAAGATTAATTATCTTGATTTATATCTGTCTCTTGATTTTTTTAGTTTTATATTTAGTTATCGTTAATAAAAAGTTTCTCGTTTATTAACACATATAATTATTGATTTATTTGATTAGATTTATGTATAAATTTTTTAATTTATATTTAAAATTTTTTTAAGTATAAAAACACATCTAAAAAACCTGTATGTATAATTTTTTTATAAAAAAAAAACTTAACCCGTTGGCTAATCACGAGTCAAATAGCTAGTATACTCTAATTCTCATTGTTCTACGTTTCGGCTTTGGTTTATTTGAAATGGATAACAAGAGATTTTTGGTGGATCCTTACACACAATTTGTTGTGTATTTCATCGGTGTCTTCGAAAAGTAATGCTTTTTTTACAAAAGTGTTGACAGAATATTAGATTGGTTTTCTAGTAGTTCCTGAATTATTTTTTCTATGTTTTGTCAATCATAAAAAAATAATTTATAGTATTTAATTGTGTCATATAACATGAGTTGAAAAATAATTTATTAATATTTTATTTCTTTTAAATTTATTAAAAGAAAGAAGATTTAAAGAAACGATGATCAAATTTGACCGATGAAAAAGTTGAAGAATGATACAATTGAGAAAAAAAAATTATAATTTCATAAATTATTTAAAATAAAATAATAACAATAAAAAAAATAAAAATCAAATAAAAAATGTAAAAAATTGGAGTGTTAAATTAAAAAACATCAGTTTAATAAATTATTTTAAATAAAACAAATAATAAAAAGAATGGAAAAGTATTTAGTCATTTCACCTTAATGTTTTATTAAAAAAAGTTTGAAAGTTTTCTATGAGAAAATAAAAGAAAATTGTTTTTTTACTGTCAATTTTTTCTGACTAAAAAATGTTTTTTGTTTTATTTTTTTTAAAGGTTACCAAATATTTGAAAGGGAGTACTAAAGTAATTTTCAAAAAAAAGTATTTTTCTAAAAATAAGCGAGGCATAAAATTCTAAATTTTACCTGATAATATTTGCACCTTCCTCTGGTCAGTATAAAAAGGGAATTAGGCCCTTTTCCAAGGGTTTCGCACCACCCCACGTACGTTATGTCAAAACCATTAAAGCCTCACAAGCCAGCTGAGAGACATTGGGTTCGATAAAAAGCTTCTTGCTAGAGCTAGCCCAACTCATAATGGTTTGGCTCAACTTCTTGGGACTGGTTTTCGTTGGATTGCCATCTTCATTATTCTTTAAATACCAGGCTAACAAAGAATGATTCTGCCTTAATAAATTATTGAAACTTGAAATCCTAATGGCTTTCTACACAATTTTTCAAAACTAGCTGGTCCTTGATGCCTTCAAATAAAGCAAAAGGACTGGACTTGTATGTATAACCTTCTACCAGTCTAATAGACCAAAATCAAAACTACAAAAGAGATTGATTTCTGCAAGGTTTATTTTTAACAAGGACTGGACTTTTGGCTTTATTTTTATGCACTATTTTTTTCTGCTTCCAATTCATGCCAGGTTCAATTTTCATACTCACTCCATTTCGAATTTTTACACATATAGGCGATGATGGTAGTTTTGTAGATTTTATTTGCAACCTAGAGCAAAACCTAAACTCGGATTCAGAGATAGAGACGAGGCTTTGACTGGATTAATTGTTGGCAAACTTGTCACAAAAAAGAATAGCCTTGGGTTCCTGAAACACATATATGCAACATAAACTATAAATTTAAAATTTTTTCGGGAATCTCAAGGATCTTGTTAGACAAATTATATGTTGTTTTAAGTTTATGCGAAAATTATCTGAATATCAAATGTTTCTTTCGACTTTGAATATTTGCTTCAAGACTGGGTTATCGCAAACTATAAGTCATCCAAATGTTTGGCTTCTAACGGCAATCCACATGAACCACCAATGAGAAATCTCCTAAACCCTTTTAAGAGAGAGGGATTGTTATACCTTAGAGTACTAGCTCTTTTCTTTTGTGTTTTACGTGCTTACGTATTGTACTCTACTCACCATTAGAAAATAAGAGGTATAGCTTTCTATTTAGATAAACCTAAAAACCCTATAAATGATAAAATATCAATTTGACCCTTAAATAATATTACATATATTATTTTAGGCTAATTTTATAAATTTATTCAATCAAGTCCTTACTTTATTGTTTTTAGGTCTAAAATTATAATCTCATGTATTAATTACATTCTAGTCCTTAATTCATAAAATTTATTTACAATGAAGTCATGTCATTTTAATTTTTGACCAATGGTTTTTATGTGTGTGACCCATTTGATTCCCTAATAAGTTGACCCAAATATAAATCATAATCCTAAATAAAATAGGATTAAAAAAATTAATTTATTATCAATTCAACAATTGATTGATTTATATTTAAAGATCAAGTACAATGTCTAACAACATGTCATGATCCCCCAAATATTTATTAGGAAAGTCATAAGTGGTTTGACTTAACCTTTTAATGACTAGTCTCTTAGTGTAATTGTTCTTTCATCAACAATGTTTTGATTTAGATATTATAGTATTGAGTGTGTCTACTATGTCAAATCATGTTTATTTACAACACCATAGTCATTGATTCTTTGAATAAGATTTGAAACTCTTTTTAAATCTCATTCCACCTTGCGCAATGATTTACAATCACTACTATTTGAGAACATGTGAAACATTTTTCTCAATTCACTTAGGGTGATGAATCCTCTTTTAATTACATAATTATTTAAGTTTGATAGGCAAGTAGAGACTTGATTGAAGAAATTCAAAACTAATGATCAAATTGTAAAAGACGTGAGACTTCAGGGACTAAAATCAAAGGCCAAATTGAAGACAAATAAATGTTTGATGGTCAATTGAGGGTAAATTTGTATAAATCAGGAACGAATGACCGAATTGGAAAAAACACTGAACTTTGGGGCTGACAATTGAATTTGACAATGGTGGAATTGCATGAAATTAAAAGTTATAAGGCAATTACAGGTGTAATTAAAAGAAATTAGAAGAACAAGGATTAAATTGAAGTTTTCCAAGTTCTAAATTAAAAACCCTAATTTTTAGGGTTTAACCTAGACGACGCGTCACTCATATTTGATGAATAGATTGAATGACATATTGTTCGACCACTATTCGTCTTCTTATTTGGCAGTTTTTGCTGATTGAGTTGGCACCTTCAAACGAATGAATGTGAAACTACAAACCTCCAAATAAAGTAAGGTTAGAACCAAATAAAGTAAGGTTAGAACCAAATAAAAGGTGTGCACCCCTTCACCAACTTTAAATGGTCTCCAACGACGATGAAATCGGAGTTGTTCAACAAGGCTTCAAAACTACTCAACTTAGTGAGTTATGACTATGATACCCACTATGCAAAAACCATTTTTTTTTTTGTATGTTCACACTTCAAAACTTCTCAAAGGGTTCTTATCAAGGGCTGAAAACCTTTCTCTCAAGATCAAAAAGTTAGAAATAACTCATTTCCCTCTAAATTTAGCAAAACCATTATGAACCCCTAAAAACCAAAACCACAATTGCAAAATCAACCTAGTATAGAGCTTCCAGCTATTAAGCTTTGTCCAAAACCCTCTCATTTTGATCAAAGGCTTGAGCATTGATCAATCATGATCAATATTTGATTGAACTAAAAAACAAAACCTAGCAAAACCCAATAAATACTCCCTGAAAAACAAAAAAGAAGGAGGAATAAGAAGAAATGGATAGGAGAAAAAGCATATCCTTGGAGTTCATTAATAATCAAGTTTATGGCTTCACATCTATAAGCTAAAATGATAAGTTAAAGGTTGAGCAAAAGCTATTTTTTTAGGAAGAAGGGAAGTAACCATTCTAAACTTTGAGCAGGTATAATTGACCACTAACCTAGTAGGTGATGTTTATGAGGTACACCTCTAGCTTGTTTTACATGTTTAATGATGTTTTTGAGCTTATTTTAATGTTATAATATTTTTAGTTTTAGTTTCAGTTAATACGTAAAAGTGTTGTTTTTTTTCTTCTTTAATCTTGCTTTAAGTTGTTGTTAGTGTTATTAGATGCCAAGAAAATATATTTGTGACTTCCTTTGATAAAATAATAAAGTTTTGGAATCTGCCAAAATTAGTAGTAGGTGTCTGATGTCTTTTTAGGGTTTGTTACTGCATGTTCTTGGTTTTTGGGTCTTGTTTGAGTCTTTGAAGTGCTAAAGTGTCAATTTTGAATCCGACATTGCTGAATATGCTTGCTATTTAGCTTTAGCAATTTTAAATATTAGAATCTCATGTATGTTCCTATGATTTGTTGTTTTTTTGTTGTTTGTTTTGAGTCAAACGTATATAACTATGGCAATAGGGTTTGTGTGAACAAAAAAAGATTAGTTTAGGGACCTAAATGGTTGGTTCTAGGTTTGACAGTAGGCTGAGAAATTCTCTATGTTTTAGGGTTTGGATTCTTCATGTTATTCCAAAGAACGTTGTCTTAGCTCTATGACTTGGACTAATTTTGTTACATTTTCTTACACTAAACACTTCGGGGAACTTGATTAGTCAATAATCTTGAGTTAATTTGCATCAATAACTTTTTTTATGAGTTTTAATCTTAGAGTTTTTGTTTTGGTATTGAAACCTATTTTGGCCAAATCGCTTTATCGAGTGATAATCATTGATTTTTTAGGTTTGATTATGATTCAGGGATTGATTTCCAACATATCTATGTTCTTGGATTGTTCATACCGGGTCTGGTTTAAGAGTCACGTTGTTGGGTTCACTTTGAATGTTCTTCATTTGTTCTTCATGATCTTCCCAAGAACGTTACTTTAGCTATGTGATTTTGAGTAGTTTTGTTTCATTTATTTACATCTTCATCTTCACATGACATCATTAACCAATAATTTATAGTTCTTTTGCATTTATAACTTATTTTAGTGTTTTAATATTAGGGTTTCGGTTTTAGAATGAAATCTTTTGTGACCAAATTGTAAAAATTTAATGATAATCAAAGTGAATGTACTCTTAATTTTTGATCCTTGAATGATTTCTAGCCTTTTTGTGCTTTCTATTTCATGAAATCTGATCTAAATTAGAGTTTATTTTGCTAGAATTGGTTTGAATGTTTATTGGTGTTCTTCGTATTTTTTGTTTTTTCTAGTTTTGATTTGTTTTGACAAAAAAAATTGAGTTTTTGTGTTTTTGCAAGTTTGATTCGTTTCGGATTCTACTTTAGGTTCTAATTTGTTTTTTGGATCAAACCAATGATCTTTTCAGTTTATGGTCGAACCAAAGGTTTCGGGTCAATCTGATCGAGTCAAAGTCAGGTCAAATATTAAGACCCTGTTTGGTTTGCAATTGTTTTGATAAAAAGAATTTTGCTTTAAAGGCATATTTGGCAAACAAACCCGTAAGCCTGTTTTGACAATTTTGTTTTAAATAAAAATAAACTTTTCCCAAACAAGGCCTAAACAAATAAAAAAAAAATGCATGTGGAAAGAAAATCCTAGAAATTATTTGAGCATTTTAAAAAAAAAATCTGAAGTATTTTGGTATGTTTAAAAAAAAATGTTGCATGGATTTTACAACAAGTTCATAAAATTCAAAAGGATTTTGACCTATATTTTAAAAATATTAAAAACTTATTTTGACAAGAAAATATATTATTCATTTTTAATATAAGGATAAAAAATTTACATAAAGATAATATTATTAGGGATAATAATTTATCATTATTAACTTTTAATATAAGGATAGAAAAACTTATATAAGGTTAATATACAAAATACTATTGGGAGTGATACAGCCCATTCACTTATAATATAAAAATAAAAAATTATAAAAAATTTTATCTAAAATATTATTTGAATGATCAGTTTTTCTTGAAAAAAACCTAATTAATAATTAAGAATATTTCACCCTTCTAGACCACTGGACCACGTTCCAGACCTTTTTTTTTTTTTTTTAGCCTTTGACTAAGATATATTCACCATTTCTAATTTTTTCTTTGGAATTAACAGTCTTGTCGAGCTGCTTGCAAAGCTTCCGATTATTTGTCATATGGTTTGTGAAACCATTACCAATCAGCCAAGAGTCACTAAAACCATTGCTTGTAGCAAACCATGTTGCAACAAACAACCGTTCCTAATATGCGGATGATCATCAGAACTTCAGGGAAACAACACATTTTAATCGCAATCACATTAATATGCGGATCTCGAGTGAGACCATGAGCACTTGATCATATCTGGGGAGGTTACGAGTTGCAGGATGTTCTACTTATTATTGTGACTGTTTGGAGTATTTCTTTGTCAATGAGCTGCGTTGGTGTAGGTTTCAGGTTCGAACCTCTCCTAAATTAGCCTCCCCCAGCACAGCTATGACAGCTGGTTTCTAGAATAAATCTTGCCATATATTTCTGTTATTCACATCTGGTGTCGATTCATGCTGTTGTCAATGTAATGTTAAACTAAGAATCTTACGGTACATGAGGACATGCTTTAAGAAATATTTGAACACTTGCATCTTCAAACAGGCAAACATCACAGATAGTTTGCTAGACATATTCCATCATCAAGTCTCCATTATATGGGAAAGTTTAGATTGAATCAACTTCTGTCGCTGTTCAATGGTTTGAGAATCCAAATTTGAATCCGCGTGGAGGAATGTATCATCCGAAGGTGAGATATATGGGAAAGTTTAGATTGAATCAAATATTGACAAGGACTTGAAACCATATATCAGAACCATACACTTGATCCCTTCAATTATAGGCCTGAAAGCTTCAGCGCCTTTCCAGCAAAGATATGTCATCAATTCAAAGTACTGGAGTGGTGCTGATGCCAAAGCAACAATCTTTGCTTTCATGCATACAAACAAAGAAGAAGTTTCTTATTGAGTTCTTAGACTGTACTGTACAGAACTTCCATAACTTATAAAACCATACTTCCACTTATCACCGTACTCAATATATAGCAGTGATGAAGTCCTAATCCATACAGAGGGAATAGGGAAGATTAACAGGAGTAATCAAGGACAATCAAGAAAATAGCCAACATAGATATACCATTCATGAATATGCAATATTCATTCAAATATATATGAGAGTAACATCTTCCAGATCCATGTTCAGAAAATAGTATTTGCCTTACATCACAAGGAAATCTATTCACGTTATTATCTACTTTTATATATTTTGAACATCAACTCCAAGCATAGCAAACTATACAGTCTTCAGTCACCTGAATCAAAAAAGCTTCGTCAGTACTCAAATAAAAGCTGGCATCATCATGCTTGACGTCGATGCCATTGAACCAACAATATTTTAGCTACTTTACACCATCGATGGTTTTCTGAAACAATGACGTAACTTAAAGGGTAAAATGTAGACTACAAGATGCCAGGATAAGAAAATTGATATAAACTAGACTAAGAAATAATGAGTAGGGTTATAATATATGCAAAACATTTCACAACTAAACGGTCTTGTGCCTCTCCAGAGAAGGATTTGGTGAATGAATCACTATTTATTTTTTGCTTAGATGCCAATTTATATTATAAAGGTTTACGACGAATCACTATTTCAAATTCAATTAGACAAGATGCAGTTGAAGAACACCACTCCCTAGAGTTGCAGTCGAAAAACCACCGCCGCATATGTAAGCTTGCAAACCAAACATACGCTCGTAAACTTAACGAGTGGGTTAAGTTTTACTCTTGTCATTCAAGGAATTGGGGAAAAAAACAAATAAAAGTAAAATGCTTTCTTCACTAATATTTCCTCTCTGTAGGCTTTCATTTTAAATAGACGTTAAAGTAATCCTGCCACAAGAAACCCAGTTGAATAAAACAGAATCTGAGTTGATTTTGCAAAAGACATCCAACCAAAAACTCATCCCAACATGTTGTTCTAACTCCAAAAACAAGGTGCATCACTTGATATACAGCTATGAGGTCCACAAAATTCTCTTATTTCCTATCTTCTAGATGAAATTCTACTGGCATCTTACAAGTTTTAGTTCCATTGACTTCTTGCATGGCTGCTTAAGCATTCCTTTATCGTATCACAGGAAAGGGAAAAAATAAAAAAAATAAACCAGATCTATGTTCCAACAACAGCATCATAAAGTGAATCAAGCCGACTGCAAATCATGACCTAAATAATCTAAAATTTCCAGAGTTGACAGCGTAATAATTCATTAAAGAAATCAAATGCAGTTAATTACATATACCTAGCTAGGCGCTAGAATCACAAGGAGCATCCGCAACAAGCTTGAATTCCTGAACCTCCTTAAAATTCAACCATGGCTTCACCCACACCTTGGCTTCATACACTTTCTTGTGACCCCCTTCAGTTACCTCAAAGGTAATATAATAAATTGTCCCAGCCACCACCTGCTGCTTTGCATTCAACACCCTCTTGAACTCCAGCACTGAATTCTGCACAAAAACAAGCATCGGATCAAATTGAATCAAAACAACAATACTTCAAAAATAATGTATTCAGCTAATTTTTTGAATTTCAAGAAAGAACCTGTTTCTTGTTGTAGTCATCAACAGCAAAACGAGCAAGACTGTCGATTTCAAGACTGTTAGCTGTTCCTTCCACCTCCGTAATACCACCTACTGTTGCCATTTCGTTCTGTCTTTCTTTCTGGGAGTCTCTGCTTTTGTTGTCAAGAAAAGAGAGGAAGACGAAGATGTTTTTGGAAATTCATTGGAGAGGATTGGAGGGCTTTAAATAAATATTTTTTTTAGATTAAAATCGTTATCCTGTTTGACCTTTCATCGATGTCGATGGTTTAGTCAATTTTGGCGCGCCGTTTCCATAGACGATCAGTTGGCGCACACGGATAATTAACTACTTCAGTTCATACCAAACGAATACTCAACCAGTGCCGTGTTTTACGAGCATATGTCTTAATTGTTAAGAAGGTAATCCAAACTTCCTATTTCAACATTGAAAAAATAACAATACATGAGATGGATGAAAAATAATTGTGATATTACTATGGTATTTCATCCATTGCGTGGAAAGATCCAGTCAACCTAATGTACTAGGTATTACTTAGGGACACGTTCAGAACAGTGTTTCATTAAAATTTTAAAAAAAATATATTTATTTAAAAATATTTTTTTATGTTTTTAGATAGTTTTGATATGTTTATATTAAAAAAAGTTAAAAAATATTATTTTGATACATTTATGAATGAAAAACATTCTGAGAAGTAATCATTACTACAATACCAAACACTAAAATAGCTTAAAGCAACTTCAATGTTCATGTTGATATGAACATCGAAGTTGATCCTCCCTTTTTTTTCTTTTTCTTTTTTTTCTTTTAATTTTTCTTTTTCAATTTCTTAGTCATCTAGTTACCTTTAGATCAGCCAAGTAGACTAGGTTACATCGAGTAACTCCTGTATGATTTAATTTTAAATGCAGAGTAGGTAATGAGTTAAGTTGAAAGGCTTTAATATTGACCCATTAAGCCGAGTTTAATAATAATATTATATAGTTTTCTATTGCCTAAATATTTTTTGTTATATTAAAAAAAATAATCCGACTTCCACAAGCCTATAAATTAGTTAACAAAAAACTAAATCCTCTAAGGAAGTTACTAACCATTAAGACACAAATTACTAATCATTATAATAAGGTAATTATGAATTTACCCTTGGGAAAAAAAGGCAATGCACTAAGCTTTAGGGGTAAGATTATCTTTTTCAAATTATATAGGGTTAGTTTGGTAATTTTGTTTTATTTTGTACAGTAAAATTACTAATTTAACCCTAGAATGAAATAATCTAATACCTACTATCCAGGAACATTTTTGTATTTTTAGAATAGTGTAATTACTTTGATGTCCTTAAAGACAAAACCAATTGAACTCTCACCCAATGGCTTTTTTCATCATTTTACGTTATTTTTATTGTAACTTTCAAGGGTGATCAAGGGTACTATTGTAAATTATATTTATTAAATATAATTAAAAAAATTTGTTGGCACATGCACGACTCACTAGCAAGTGGATAGTCCTTGCGTCGTTCAAACAACATATAGGGGGTCGTCCAGCCATCAAACGTCTTCTTCTGGAGTGACGTTTGATAGGTATCAGCACCTCAGACCATATGAGGCAATGCATGTGCCAAGATTCACGACAGTTTGAGGTCAGCGACCATTTCTTTCGCCCCCTTCTTCTTTCTCCCCCACCTAGATTTTCATGTTAGACCCCTTAAAAGTTAAAAAACAACCATTTAATTTGTAGGTTCTTCATATTCGATCTCTTTTCTTTTTATTATGATTTTTTATCTTTAGTCATTTATTGAATCTAATTCTCATTCTTTTGATTGTTATTTTTTGTTTGGAATCATTTTATCAATTGATTTCATTTTACGATTTCACCCTTCTTTTATTTTTATTTTTTTCTATCAAATTTAATCCTTCTTCTATTGATTGTCAATTTTTTAGCCTTGAGAAGTTTTTATTTTAAATCATAAATAATTTTATTTTACAATTTCACCCTCCTTTGGTTTTTATCCTATCAAATTTAATTTCTATTCTTTTGATAGCTATTTTTTTACTTTGACAGGTTTTAAAAATTTATATTTTTAAATTGACTCATAATAAACTTATTGATTGGACCCGAATTCAGGGTTTTATGGGTTGCGAGTTTTTAAAATTTGACCGGGTTTAGAATATTTGTCCGGGTTTGCTTGGTTTTTACAAATGTTTTTCAATATCACCCCCAATGATTTTTTTTTCTTTAAAATTTGGTCACCATTCTTTTAATTGTTGCTAATTTTATTTGTCATCATTTTTTTAATTTTTTTTAAATTACATCCTTCTTGGGTTTTTTCTATTAAATTTTATCCTCACAATTTTTTATTGAATTGATTGAGAATTAGGTTTCTTGATTGAATCCAAGTCAAAGATTTCACGGGTTGTGACTTTTAGATATTAGACTAGGTTTAA
>Ga0307507_10007769_pt1 | contig 15297 bp, 6 predicted proteins | sample 7_EM_MG_FD_207223 | JGI IMG/M metagenome (GOLD analysis project Ga0307507, IMG submission 207223) | Populus trichocarpa ectomycorrhiza microbial communities from riparian zone in the Pacific Northwest, United States - 7_EM | ecosystem: Host-associated > Plants > Roots > Unclassified | place... | reverse complement strand
CACCCCCTTAGCTTTGAGCTCTTTGAGGTCAAAGCTAGCCACCTTCTCGTGTCCGTCAATGAGTCAATTGAACCGTAATCTCATCTGAATCCTTCCGTCTTGCTCTAATACTGTCCCTTAGGTCCTCTAGTTGCTTCTCCTTATCCAGCTGCTCCTTAATATCCACTATCCCGATTATATTAATGAAGCTTTAAAACCTCTGCTTGGGCAGGGCCTTCGTAAGTTCATTAGCAATCATCTCCTTCGTTGCTGTCCATTAAAATCGTACTCGTCTCATTGCGTATTCCTAACGTAGCCAGTGTTAATGGATGTCAACGTGTCGGAGCTTTATGATTAGCTTTGCCGTGTCTTCTGTAATTAGTCAGAGCGTTTATATATTATCGCATTTAATAATTAAGGGCTTATTTAGGCGTAACGTTATTGCTTTAAATAGCCTACTGATAAAGATAGCTTCCTTTGCTATCTATAATAGGGCTAACAACTCGGCTTCTGTGCTTAACGTCGTCACCATACCCTGCTTATTTGCTCTCCAGGCGATCGGCCCCCTGAATAGCTTCATAATGTATCCTTACAAGCTCTTTCTGTCAACAGAGTTGTCCGCAAATGATACATCGCTGGTATAGATAAATAATTACGCTTTACCTCTACCGTCTCTTCCGTCGTCTTGTCCTTTGTCGCGTATTCCTTTGTCTCTCCCTCTACCGTTCGTTCCTTCCTTGTCTCCTCTATAGTAGATTGCTCTGCTCCTCGTACTATATAGGTACTGGATTACTCTATCTACCGCTTAATAGTGCTCTTAGCTTGGGTTCTGGTTAAACCTTGCCAGCTATAATACTGTAAAAGCAATATCCGGACGCGTTATAGTGGCTGCATAAAGTATTAAACCCATTTTTCTCTAATATAGCATCGTAGAAGCTGCTTCTCTTGGTAGGGACATAGGATGGACTAGTAGGTCTATATTAGGGGACGGAAGCGTCAGACGGATCGATCGGTGATTAGTAGGGAGGAGTTCCGATTCTGCTATAGGAGTGTCTAGAAGACGCCCTTTAAGATCTATCTTATACTAGTTAGCTATCTTCTTAATATAGGCTTCCTAAGATAGCCACAGGAGCCTCTGGCTATAATTATGTAGTATATAGATTCCTAGGAACTATTTTAGCTCGCTAAGGATATTTATCTAGTATTCCTTACATAGCTCCTTAATTGCTTCTTAAGCTTTCTTCTCATCTATTTTTTAGTAGCAGAAGACAATATCATCAATATAGAAGAAGACGACTATTCCACCTTTTAGCATAACACACAGCTCCTAAGGTACCTCTTTAAAGCCCAATTCGTTTAACAAGCTCATAAGATTCTTCTACTATAACAGTGGTGATCGTTGTAGTCCATATAAGGCTTTTCTTAAGCGCAGTACTTTATCTTTCTTTCCTTTATTAAACCCTGGTGGTAGCTTTATGTAGACAACCTTATCAAGATCACAATAGACAAACGCATTAACTATATCTATCTATATCGTCTCCAGGTCAAATTTTGCGGTGATTGCTATAAGGGTTTGGAAGGTCATATTAGCTAATGTAGTAGCTCTTATAGGTAGGTCTCCTAGGGCCTATTAATTTCCGCATACTACTAAGCGTGCCTTGCATTTCTAGAGAAATCCGTACTTGTCCGTCTTGTAGATGAACACCTATATTAAGCTAAGGACCTGCTGTCCCTTTATATACTTCTTATCTGTTTCTTAAAACAACCTCATTTGATAATAAGATTAGAGATAGGCTTGTTAAGCCTCTTAGAACTGATCTTGAAGAGGATATGTATTAAGGTCCCAAATTGACTAAGGTGGCGGAGGTAGGTTCTTCCTATGTAATCTAACATCGCGTGTTCTGCCTAATTTTAGCTTACTATTGTTGAGTCAACTATTAAGGTTAAACTTCCTTCCTGCTAAGAAGGCGCCTTAATAGGCTGATGTGATTCTTTTAGTAACAAAGTCTTCAAACCTATTATTATAGGCTTCCTTAAACGAGTCTTTAACTAAGTCATTGGACACCCCCTAAGTGTTAAACATATCTCCTACTTAATAAGCGTCGTCTTAATCAGTACCTTATACACCTAACTTCATAGGATACTTAACGTGAAAGGCACATGGAGATTCTTTGTCTTCTTCTATTAGAGGTGGTGTATAGTACGCATCTTTAAAAGCTCTTATAAGCTTAAGATCTGCTAACTTATTAAAGGTTTAAACTGGCTTATTAATATCGTCGTTGTCTTCCTCTTAAATTGACGGTTTAAATATTTCTTTATTATCTTCTAGAAGGACCTCATTCTTAGTTAAGGTATTAGGAAGTTAAATCTTCTTAATTAGCGTGTCTAATTCAGCGTGTAGGTCCTTTAAGATGTCCATTTACTTGCCGTTAAAGAACGTCTTTTTATCAAAGATAACGTCCCTAGTAGAGATAATAATACCTTTATATAGGATCCAGATCCTGTAGATATTAATAGAGTTATAGCTAACGAGGTAGCCAATATGGGCTCGCAGATCTAGCTTGCTTAGCCTTTTCTTCTTCAGCTGGGCATTTAACGTTATCATATACGCCCTACAGCCGTAGGCTTTCAGGTGCGCCAGTTACGGCTTTCTTAACCTATTAGCTAGGAAGGTATAGAACCTCTTATATAGCAATTTCCAATTATTGCTTTCCTGTGGCGTTTAATCTTAAAGGTAGACTATATAGTTAACTATCTCATTCTATAGGTCATGTGGTAGATTAGCAGCAATTTTTATTACTTATACTCTCTTAATAATCACACCCCCTGAGCGTTTGGCGGTACCGTTCTAAGCTTAAGTATATAGCGCCAAAGGCTTAAATATAATCCCTTGTGTCTGTAGCCATTTAAGGGTTCTTCTTCTCCCTAGCTCATTATCTGATCTAATAGTATTAACTTTAAGATTATACCTTAGATAAATCTATTAGATAAAATCTTTAAGTATTCATAGTGTCTCCTTCTCCTCACCATGCGTTATTATAAAATACAGGAAGGATCTTCCTAAGAAGGTATTATAGATAAGCATAACTCATACAAATCCAGCATGCGCTTCCTTAAGGTCAGTCCAGTCAATATAGAGGTCAAGATAGGGTTTATCAATTTTCTATTCTAAGAACCTTCTTAAGACCTAACGCTTAATTTTAGTGAGACTGCAGTGTTAATATTCCATCGTCTTAGGGCCTTAAAGCTTAACTCCTAGGGCGTTAAGACCTAGATAATAAAGGCTTATAGGTCCTAAATGACCTAGACGCAGATGCTATAGATATGCATTACCTTTTGAATCTAGACAAGCATCTCTTAACAATACTCTGCGCTTCTATTGGCGGCGTAGTAGTTGGCTTGTATTAAATGCTGATAGACTTCCTAGTTAGACGTATTCAATAGTTTGTTATCCGTGACGTTCTTCCATTTAACATAGGATTATGTCGTCCTTCTAAACTAGCAGATTATTGTCTCCTTTATTATCCCAGTAGAACCCTTGTTTTTGAAGTAGACAGAACAACACTAGATTCATATTGAAGTCTATATAAAAGGCAACGTCCTTAAGATATAGGATTCCCTTACTCTTGTCTGGTTTTATAACCTAGACAGTAATATTACCATAACCTAGTATAGGCACTTCTAAGCTGCCGGCGATAACATATTTGTGTTTTAAAACTTTCCTAAAATTATAAAAATAAGAGAGGTTATTAAAGATATAGAGAGTGGTTCCTAAGTTAAGAATAGTCAATAGCTTTAATAGATAGAGTTAACCAGTATAATACAATTCTAGAAATATTGCATTGGCTTCTCCCTTAATCTTAACTATCTCCTATTATTGTTAAGCTTTATTAACCTTTAATTCCTTAAGCTTAAGTTATTTCACTTAGGCAGCTAGATCCTTGTCTTGCTCTACCTTTATAAGCACCCTTTTCATATATATACCTACGGCTTTGAATCCCTTAGGCCTTTTGCTCTCAAATAGATACCAATAGTTAGGAAGGGTATATCCCCTTATATTATATGCTAGGCATTTAAGATTCTTTAACCTTTTAGAAGACATCTCTTCAGTCAAATTTATACCTACCCTTTTTTAGCTGCGAGATAAGTTGTTCCCTTTTCCTTTTTAGACTTTAGCAGCAATAGAGATACCCTCTTCAGGCTCTCCTACGAAGTCTATGTTGAATGCACTCCCTCTCGCCGTCGTAGGTACGGCTTTAGAAAGGTTTTGAAATGCTTTTTATAGCTCTATTACTACTTTACGGTATTCTGATGAGGGAGCCTTTTTAGTATTATTTGCCTGCTTCGTGTACAGAACAAAATAGGTTTCGCTTATAGGTTGTATTACATTTACAAGGTCCATTAGCCAGATCCCATTAGTTATCTATAGAAGATTATACTTCTCTACCATCTTCATCACATACTCCTATCGGTCAAGCCACTGGGTAACCTTTGTCTGCTTAAGCCCCTTAAGTGACTCTGTGTACTATAGCTATACCTTCCTTATCATAAAGTTCTTTGAGGGCTTAGTATCTTCTTTCAAACAAATCAGCCATTCTTTAACTATAAGGGAAGGGTCAAGCAGTAGCTTCTTCTAAATTGATACTGTGGATGTGATCTAGGTGCGTATCTGTTGCAGATGCTCTTCCTGTTTCAGGAAGTACTTCATGTCCTAGTCGTAGTATCGTCTACTGTTCTCGTACGCTTTCTGTTGATTCGTCAAGAGCTATACATATAAGGTTGCATTCTCATTAAAATCAGTAACTTCTGGATAGACTGGTTCTTATAGTAGAGCTCATTGAGGTGCTGTATTATTTGGGTCAACGTGGGCCCAAATTCGTTTATCCACAAGGGCTTGTAGTTGCCATAGCCATTGTTCCCAGTCTTCTGGCTTATTGAGGATGATCGTCGTCGACGTACTCGACGTCGGTGGAGTCATTTTGACTGATAGGCAAAGGAGGAATTGAGATGGTAATTTGTCGTTAGGATCGTCCTTGTCATCAGGATCGTCCTTGTCATCAGAATCGTCCTTTTGACAATAAGGTAGAATTTCGTAGAAACTCGTGGAATCTTGTGGAATCTCGTCCTGTGACGATTGAGGTAGGATTTCTGTCAGAGTCTGCGTCTTGACGATGAGGTGTCAGAGTCTAACAATGAGGTAGAATTTCTTCAAATGATTGAATAATAGCTGACTAGCTTCTTAAGTCGGCGGACCAGGCTCATAACTGTCACGAAGTTCAAATAGATGAGTTCATTGATGAAAAGGGTTGATTGATTGATCTTGACTTGATCGTTGATGATCTTATATCGTGTCTTTAGTGACGTGTCTTCGTGCACATGACTCGTGCACGTGACCCACGCCTTTAGATAATACAGATTATCTAACACTTTTCTTATATAACATAAGCTGTGCTATGGGTGTATCTGCACCCCTCTTCTAGTAATGGGTTACCCTCCCCAATTAATTCTAGTAGACTTTAGTTAAGACACGTTAATATCATCTCCGTTATAGTAGATGAAGCCATGGTATACGTGCTTACTGTACTTGTGGAAATAGTCCCTAGCTTATATACGGGATTTCAACTCCGGCACTAGAGCGAACTTGAAAAAAAGATATCGCCTAAAGTATAGAAGTGCTCTAATTGATATGCAGGAGATAGGCAATATCTTAGGTTAAATTAAAGATATAAGTGCAGAATTGGTGCCAGTAATGCTGGCCGGATTACAGCAAGCGATCCGGCTATGCATTGTTTAGAAAAGGCTCTAGAAAGAACCCCTAATTAGAAATCCAATTCTTTGGGTATTTAACGCCATCCCTCTTTAGGCAATAAAACTCAGCCACCCTTGCTTTAAAAGTTCTGCAGACCTATATAAATTAGGCAGCTGCCTAGCTTTAAAATCCGAACCTAGCTTTTAACGGCCCTATAGCATATAATTTAATCAGCTCCTTTCTCTCTCTCCCCTTACCACCATGCCCACTGATCCCCAATCTTTCAGCATGTTAGCAACTACAATACTTTCGCAGTTAAAGGGCCTACTCGAAAAGACTAAATAATTATAGCCGAAATTCTATAAGGTCTATCCAACCGATAACCAGTAGAACACTTTAAGCAACTTAAGCTTAAAACTTTCGGAGGCGGCAAAGAAGGTTTAGAATAAAATCCAAGTATTAAAGGAATCGCGGACACAGCAAGTGTGGAAGGAAAGCAAAAAATATAGGTTAAACGTATAATTATTAAGGGGTGACCTTTTCGCTAAGGGTCAATTAAAACAATTAGCCGTCTTTAGGAGAAATATCCTTATAATATTTAAGGGTCCTAAAGATTTAAAATTCGATTCTAAGGATGTAAAGTTTAGGAAGGAATCTACCTATAAAAGATACGAGTTAATCTGAGGCTTGAGTCCTAACAGGGTAATTTTATAGGCAATTGCTTTCGCGCCTACTATTTAGGCTGGAGGATTGATAGCCTTAAATATATTTACCTGCCTCCTTAATGATATCGAGCCCAAGTTAGTTTAGATATGGCTACCTACAGTATAAAACACATTGCATATACTTAAGGAAGATAAAGAATCTTTACAAAAGTCTCCTAAATACGGCGAATTTCTTAGAGGTTGGTCTGCTATATTAGTAAAAATAGCGTAAGGAACTAATTATGGCCAGTAATTAACAATCCATTATAGAAGCTAGTAAAATATAGAAAACAAAGGCGTATCAAAGACGAAAGCGAGTAAGAGAAATTAGCACCAGCTGATTCATTATTACCATCTAAGGAAAACAGGGGTGAGGAGAAGCTTTAAATATATATAAAGCCCTACTGATGATTTTACCAATAGAAATGAAGTATATATATACAAATATACTAGCTAGTAACATCTCGAAATTGCCTAAGCCATTTAGAACGGCCGTCCAGAATAGTTAGCTATAGAAATAGGAAAGAAGTCAACAAGAATTAGAAACAATAGAATACTTAGCTACTTTGTTCCCAAAGGATAATATATAGGATGTCTCCTTTACTATCTAGTATAGTTACCATAATGGGTACTATCTAATTAATGCCTTTAGGCTATAACGTGCAATCTCCTCCTAGACTTTAAAATATACGCTAGCGCCTTTAATGTAACAAGTATACCTAGTAGGCACCTTATATTCCTAATATTTACTTATATTTTCTTCGAACGTTTTCTGGTGGCTAGTTTCTTAGTTAATAATTAAAAGATATTCGCCTTTAAAGTATATCGTCTTGTCTTTGGTAGTTGGGGGGAAAAAATAACCTAGAATATCCTTTTCTTCTTACCTAGTAAGAGCTTCGTCACCTCTCTAAATAGACATACAAGTTAGCTATAAGTATGTTAAAGGGAGTAAAATGGAAGTTTAAAATATCTAACCGCCATAATCAATAAGTAGATAATATAATGCGAAAGGTTTTAATGGAGACACCAAGTCGGCTAGGGGAGAAAGGCTATAATTCGCGCAAGACCTGTCAGCCTGTTAGTAGCCAAGAAAGGAAGGCTTAGTTAATATTTACTTTATCTAAGAATGCAACTTGTGGTTAGCTAGGAAGGGGCATACAAAAAGGGTAAATGGCTAAGCTGATATTCACCTTAATGGCAAGAATAGAATTGCTAGATAACTATAAGAGGCGGAACACAAGAAATATAAAAAGAGGTAGATGGTAGGCTTAAATAGAGAGCGGCTTTACGGAACTGCGCTACAAACAATTACCAAAGTAGGGTTAAAGGAAATTTATAAGGGAAAATAGAGGTGTTGCTGCAGCTAATAGATTTATGGCTACTTAGGCGTTAGTGCCTAATAGAAAGGCTTATATAAAATAATTGCTAAGCGGCTACCTCTTAACCTAAGCTGTGGCCGGATTTGCCCTGCCCTACTATTAAAGCTTTCTAGCGTAGAACATTATATATATAATTAGGCCACCGGCCAAATAGTAGAACGGGTAAGGCGTCCTCTATAACGCGCATTTCAGCTATGCATTGAAGTCACTAGATATATATAGCCCCTCCACTAACTAAAATATCTTATAAGGATTGGATTCTTGTGGCTCGTTCTTATTTATAAGGCAAATTAACTGCAGCCAGTTTATGCGCCTTTACGTTATATGCATAAGTTAATCAATTATTAACGCCTAACTTTATATTATTCGGACTGCCGCTCGGCTTTAACTGTGTCACGTAATTTAAATTGGCTAGCTAAGTTATAAATATAGTTTCAGTATTGCATTCTCTATTATCTATAGCGTTGTAAGTGATAATAAGTGGCTTTTACTTACCGCCCTTAAAAAAGTGATACTCTTGCGGACCTTTTTATATAGCCCTTATATGATTGCCTTCTATTTAAGGCACTTTGGGAAAACAAGTTATTCCGGCTAAGAACTGCCCACGTGCCTATCTGCTTACCGCACTAAGTCACGTGCCTTTAACCGGGACTTATAATAGTCCTTAATTATAACAAATACTCGTTAAATAAACCTCCTCATCTCGCGCCCAAATTCTCTTTAACGCTAGCTACTGCCTTGCATCTGCGTAAAAGCAAATGCTAAAAGGGCTCACTGATTTTCTTAGGGTGGATATTGGCAATATAATAGGCCTATAAAGCTACTAAATGCAAACGCGTTAAGCCAAAAGCGGAATAGGCTAGATAATTAACAGCGTTTTATATATAGCAGTCTTCATCTAAACACACTAATATGGGATATAGAAGGCTAAAGCAAACTTTATAAGGCCTCCATCTTTATTAAATACCGCGCTGAATACGTCTGGTGCCTTATAGGATATAACTATAGGGTAAGGCTCTGTAGGAAGCTAAATATGCAAGACCTTAGAGTTGGGAGTAAATGTATAGCTAAAGGTGCAGGACTGACCACCTTAATATAAGGTAATAAAGTTAAATATTTTAGAGCCTTAGCTGGCTAATTATTTATTAAATCTGGTTCCAACTTAAGAAACAGTTAAACTTATATATACATTTTATTCATTACAAACTTAATACTAACTGCTTTATATATCTTATACGTACCTACTATTTTACAGGCTGTGGCTATGCGGATTAGGACATCTGGAAGGAAACAAACGGCTATAGCGGACAATATATAGATGATAATATTACGTAGACCAGAGGAACCCTAGATTAGGTAGGGAGTTGTTATAAATATACCTACCCTACTCTAGAGTCGCAAGACCTCCTCAAACACAACTATAGCTTCGATTGTCGCGCGCATAACACTATATACTATATCGCCCCTAATTTAAGTTCTTATCACCACTCGCCCGGCTCTATTTAACTCTTATTAATTAGATACCAATTAGGCGGACATAGAGTTAATTTATACATTCTTTAAGCAAACACTTGGTTTTACTAACACTACAGTAGATATAAAGCCTACACGGCATTTAATTACAAAAGTGGTAAGACATATTTGGATTATCTTTAACTATAGGGTTCCTAAGAATAATTATAAACCTCCTATGGCCGCGTTTTGGGTATTGGATAGATCTACCTTTTCAACTACTAGATTTTACCATCCAGGATTGGAAAAAGAGGTAAATAATATAGTAGATATATCGCGGGGTTATAGCGCGAAATTTCCTACCTAAACAGACCTTTGGAAGAATTAAGATACTTAAAAAAATATAAAGCAATAAATTTCGTCTTTAAACTCTTTATAAGTCTATCTACAGCCAACACAAATTAGGTTCCAAGCGCTAAGAAGAGGACCATTAATAGCATCCTCTATTATCATTTTAAGTATAACATTAGGAACATTTATACGTTGAGGCCATTGCCTATAAGGGAGTCCTTTTGGAGACGGCAGGCTTGCCGCAATATAGCGTATAAATGTAACTAAAGCAGAAGGAAATGCAGACACCATAACTATACAGATACTACCTATTAATAATAGCCCAGTGAACCCAGTTTCGTTTATTTTCTAGCGTGTAAAGGGTAGTATTGCTAATTATTACCTTAACTAGTAAAAGAACTACTACTAACTGAAATACAAGAATACGCCCAAGCTACTAACCCTATCCCTTCTACACAGTAACTCTGCCCTTTACTTTTGCAACTTTGGAAAAAGAGTGCACCTATAATAATCTAGCTTTGGCTTGCCGAACGCGTCTTTGGTAAGACTTAAGGGCATTATTAGAATTTAAAAGCCCGCTCTTATAAACCTAGGTAGGCTTCCAAGCTACCTTGTATTTATGCCCTAACTTAGTCATTCTTTCCCCTAGAATATTATTAATCTCCCATTTATTATCCAAGCTTATTTTGTTGATTTTGTCTTTTTTAGTCCTAGTATAACGCTTCACAGCAGGCTCTAGGTTTAAAACGTCGCTCCAATTATTAGCAACGCCACCGCTATTACCGTCCTTGTCCTCGTCCTCGTCCTTGTTATAAGTACAATTGCTAGCCTTGTCATGCGGCGGTTTAATGCTATGGAAAAGGGTAGGCTCCTAAAGCGAAGGGCTAGCGGGCTGTGGAGTGGATACCGCTTACTAGCCAACTTGCGGGTATTAAGAGTTGAGGTTAAGGATAGGAGAGATAGGGGGGCTAGGAGACAAGTCTTTATAATAGGTAGATAGCCTTTATTACTTCTAGGGACGTGGACTATTACTACCCTCACTACCCTCGCCACCCCCGCTACTCTCTTTGGCAGGGTTGTTAGAATTATAATTGGTAATATTATTCTGCTTAAGCTAATTAAGCTTCTGCTTCCTTGGCATAAAGGATAATTTACCCCCTATATTCCCTCTCTTATAATTACCCTCCTTAATAAGCGGATTGTCTATATGTCATAGTTATTAGGTTATAGTAATAATATTTTTAATATCTATAACTTACCAATATTATCTGCATTATTGGCTATTAAGGAGTCTTGGTTAGTTACTATATAAGTCTCCAACTTTTATCTAGCCTTAGGGACAGTTGCAACATTAATTCCCTTAGCTAGGCTATCTATTTCATTAATATATTCTGCCGTGGGTTTAAAATGGTAATATAAAGATGCGCTAAAGAGATCTTCTACCTCCTTTAAAGAAGGTAGCTCCTTATCCTTATTATCCTTATCGCTGCGGTCATTTCTGTTACCTAATAATTGTTAAGCAAGGCCGTTATATAGGGGGGAAGTATATACCCAACTCATAAGGTGCTAGTTTATCGCCAACTTTATCAGCTTTATTGCCAGTATTGCCGGCTCTATTACCCCCAGCATCAGGTTCCAAGTCTAGGTTAGCTGTATTATCTTTAATAAATATTGGATTTGCTGCTGGCTGTTAGACATGTTTATAGTTATTAGGAAAAGAGGGAGGGGATAATTATTAAATTACCTTAATTGCTTCCTCTAGCGTCTTGGCTGTTACTTTTATTCTTATAAATATCTTTATACTTATTAAAAGCCTCAGGATCTGCGGGTGCCTTATTAGGTAGAATATTTAAAAAGGTAATATAGAATAACTTGCCTAAGTGTAACCAGCCTAAATATTTTACAGGATTATCTATTAGAGGGAAGTAAGGTACTCTCCCCTTTTTTATCCTCCTCTTTTTGGGTATGTTACTTATATTTACCTTAGAAGCTGTAATCGCATAATATTAAAAAGCCCTCGGTTTTTTAGGGAGTGTAGTATAGAAATTAATATTATTAAGTAAAATTTCTGAATGAAAACGAAGGGGTTAAGAAGATGCCACTGTTGCTACTGCTATTATTATTAGAGTTATTATTGCCTTATGCTTTTCTAATAGCCCTAAAGGACGGGTCACGCTAGGCTTTTAAATCCACGCTAGTCCCCTCTTCGCCACTAGCTTATATCCGCAGCATCTATACCAAAATAGCCCTACTAACTTAATAGCGAATTAAAACGTGTAATCTACGCTCCGTTAGTAATTACCGTTCGCAATATATAAAGGTTTGCACGGGCTTAAACCCCATTACAAGATTAACGCCTATTAGGAAACTGCGATTGGGACCTAACTAACTAAGCTAGCACATTCTGCCTCTAATAGGGCATCGCATTAAGCCTCCTTATTAAGGAGGTTGGTGGCGAAGTGCCTCCTCTACCCTTATTCCTTAGGGTTAGGGCTAGCGCTAATATGTCCGTTTTCTAACCTAATTATGCCAGAAAGCTAGATCCTCCGCGCTAGATCCTCTACGAGACCATAATTCCTAGTATTAGGCAGGTAAAGGGCGTACTATAATTCTACTATAAGCATTAAAAGATACTCTAAGTAATAAGGGTATTCTTAAATCTCTTCCCTAGATCTAAGGAACTTCCTTAGTTACACTCTGTAGAGCTTATAGCCGCTGCTTAGCCTCCTAAATATGCGTAAAAGCCTCGCTTTCACCCTTACCTACAGCCGGATGTTATAAATAATATAAGGGGGCAGATGGCGCGAGTAGATTAGGTGATTACGCCCATATCTATCCTACTGCGCCTTTTTAGCTAATGCAGCCACCGCATAAAGTCTGTCTCCGTTAGGAGATTAAATGCGCGAATTTTCCTCCAGTATTCGTTAGCCAAGAGTAAGATTATAACACTAACTCTACTAGAAGCTAGGCTATGCTACTAGACGGGCCGTTTACCTCTAGATTCTGCCTTGTAAGTCTTAGGTCTATGTAAGGGATGTTTCCATATAACCTATACCTCCTCAGCTAAACAAAGGGCTGGATTAGACTAAAGCTTGGCGGCTTCTCTAATTGTAATATAATCCTCTAATTATTAGGGAAGAGTAAGGTCTAGGTCTAGGTTAAAAAGGCGCTAAGGAGGGTGAGGGCTTCTAGCTTCTAGCGGCGCAGCTTCGGCCAAGCTAAGCGACTGGCATCAGCCTATAGTTTCGCTAAGGACCTACTTCGGCGTCCGGCTTTGCCTTTATTATAACGCTGTAATGTGACACTGCCTAACGCGTCCCGCAGCTCGCAGTAGCTGTAACCCGCGTAATCCATTGCTAGGCGGTTCTTGGCACAGCCTTATAGCCATTTATAGCTGTTCCGACAGGGATTAAGTCGCACATTGTAGTCACGCCCGAGACACTGCTAGAGGCGGAGGTAAAGAAGAAGATGGACGGAAATGTCATTCTGGTGCACTAATCGGTAACGTAGGCAGGAGGAGAGGAGAGAGGAGAGAAGAAAGGAGGAATACGGTAGGACCGAAGCATGCGTTAATATTAGGAGAGAGTATAAATATGTCCTATAAAAAGGGCCAAAGAGTTGCAGCACTGGGTAATTGTTAGTATGAAACATACGGAGATTAGGGAAGGCGGGTAGAGCACCTGTATAGACGCTAAGGGGATGGAAAATGCCTTACGGCTAACAGCTAGAGTCTAAGGTAGCACGGTAGCGGGAAAGAAAAGAGGAGATGGAGCATGAGGGCAAAAGCAGCGAGGGAGAAGGCCTTTTATAGTCGAGGTTAAGGTTGGGTCTTGGCCAAACTGGGGTAAGTAAGCGAGCGCGCCTTGCCTATAAAGGAACCTCCATTTCCTAATGCGTGGTCTCCATCTTATTTTTTACCTAATAAATTTAAAATATATATATATTACCTAATATGGACGCAGAACTTTATGCAGTCTATAGGGCCCTAGAATATCTAAAATAATAAAGACCAGAGGAGAAATAGGTTTATATCTTTATAGATAGCCAAGCAGCTATTAAAAGATTACAGCTTAATTCTCTTATAGGGGGACAAGAACTAGTCTTTAAAATTACGCAAAGCTGCTTTTATCTAGCTAGTAAGAGTATCTCTATTAACTTCTACTGGGTTCCTAGCCACTTAGGAATTTATAGAAACGAAATAGCAGATAAGCTAGCTAAAAAGGGCCTTTCTAGAAGAAAAATACAATCTTCTTATACATCCCTAGCCTATATAGGGAGAGCAGCAAGAGAAAAGATACTAGGACAGTGGAAAAATAATTGGCAACAGAAAAAAAACAAAGGAAAACACTATACTAGGATCTCTAGAGGAAACTACTCTTTATCTCTTAAAGCCCCTAAGGATAAATATCCTAAAATGCTACAATTAGCGTTCTATCAACTAAAACTAGGAAAAGGCTTCTTTAAATCCTTCTCTAAGACAATAGGGAAAGATAAAGAAGGTAGATGCTCTAAGGACTGTAGAGCTATACAGACTCCTAAGCACCTATTACTAGAATGTAGATTATACTGGGAAGAAAGAAAAGAAATGCAAAGACACCTAAGCTCTTCTCTCTCCCTGGAGAAGCTTTTTTGTATAGAGAAAGGAAGAAGGGCGCTTTTTCTATTCCTAAGTAGGACAAAAATAGCTACTAGAAAGTGGCTAATAGAAGAAGGATCTTTAGAAGGAGGTAACTCCTACTAGACTCCTAGTAAATAGACAGTAGTGAGCAAAAGGACAGAAATAAACTATAAAAAGTACAGGGGCAGGCGTTAGGATTCTCTTACCGTTTCTTTTACCGTTTTTCTACTGTTTTAATACTACCTAATAGTTGTCGTAACCTAGTAATTTACTAGGGAGCGGTAAACCTCTAGTCTAGAGGTTTATAAACTACTAGGACATAGCTACTAGTACATATTAAGCCGCCTAGAAAGTATTCATGTATATAGAACTATAGCGCCATAGCCTAGAGGCTGCATGCGCAGTATTGTACGTAGTATAATACAATGGATATAAAAAAAATAAAAATAAAAATAAAAAAATGTATTACTTAAAGGCCAAAGTCATTTACCAAAGCATTTACGCCTTATTTTTACCACCTTAACTCTAAAATCGTCAATATTCAATAACTTTCAGTATTGAACATACTGTATTGAGATTGAATATTGAATGTAAATATTCAATATTCAGTAAATGTTAAACAATATCGAATATGGATAAAAGCACTACTAGACGCTATATTAAACTTATAGACCGGAAGGACAACTTATAGAAAATGGAATATAAGTTAAGCAAATATAAGGAGATCTGGCATAACTGCTTTACCTTTCAAAGAGAACAAAAACTAGAACCATGGGTTTAAATTATAGCCCATGGGGTTCCTACCCTACCTTTCCTAAGAGAAGGAGGCTCTAAGCTTCTAAAAGAAGAGATTGAAACCTTTAATCCTATAAGGATACAAGGACTACCTAGATGGATCTTATCTAGCGAAAAAAGACACAATCCACAGACCAGATTTGGCTCTATAGTTTTTACTATAGAGAACGAAGAAAAAAGACAAGAAATCCTTAAGCAAAAAGAGATATCAATTGCAGGTACAGCTACTAAGGTAGTAAAATACCTCGAAGTCTCTCCTACTACGCAGTG
>Ga0307507_10007768_pt1 | contig 15298 bp, 2 predicted proteins | sample 7_EM_MG_FD_207223 | JGI IMG/M metagenome (GOLD analysis project Ga0307507, IMG submission 207223) | Populus trichocarpa ectomycorrhiza microbial communities from riparian zone in the Pacific Northwest, United States - 7_EM | ecosystem: Host-associated > Plants > Roots > Unclassified | place... | reverse complement strand
GTCGTCTAACTCTGGAGACGGTCGTCTGGTTCTGGCGACGGTCGTCTAGCTCTAGCGACGGTCGTCTGGTTCTAGCGACGGTCGTCTGGTTCTGGCGACGGTCGTCTGGCTCTGGCGACGGTCGTCTGGTTCTAGCGACGGTCGTCTAGCTCTAGCGACAGTCGTCTGGTTCTGGCGACGGTCGTCTGGCTCTGGCGACGGTCGTCTGGTTTTGGCGACAGTCGTCTAACTCTGGAGACGGTCATCTGGTTCTGGCGACAGTCATCTGGCTCTAGCGACGGTTATCTGGTTCTAGCAACAGTTGTCTGGCTCTGGCAATAGTCGTCTGGCTCTAGCGACGGTCATCTGGTTCTAGTAACGGTTGTTTAGTTCTAGCGATAGTTATCTAGTTCTAGCAACGGTCCTCTACTAGCTACCGTTCTAGTGCCTCCCTAGGTAGGGAGGATGTAAGGAAGAAAAGAAAGGTAAAAAATAAGGCGGCTATATAGGCAGAGACACATGTAAACGCTATTGGGAATATAGCGGGGACCCAATATAGAGCTTTATATAGAGCCTCCATACACAGAGCTTCGCGTAGAGCCTTATGCAGAGCCTCTATACGTAGAACTTTGTATAGAGCTTCGTATAGAGCTTCGTGTAGAGCCTCCGTATATAGAGCTTCGCGCAGAGCCTCATATAGAGCTTCGTACAGAGCTTTATGTAGAGCTTCATGCAGAGCCTCTATATACAGAGCCTTACGCAGAGCCTCGTGCAGAGCCTCTGTACGTAGAGCTTCGTGTAGAGCTTCGTGCAGAGCTTCATGTAGAGCTTTATATAGAGCTTCGTGCAGAGTGTTGTGCAGAGCGTCGTGCAGAGCCTCTATATATAGAGCTTCGTACAGAGCCTCTATACGCAGAGCTTTGTGTAGAGCTTCGTATAGAGCTTCGTATAGAGCTTTATATAGAGCTTTATATAGAGCCTCGTGCAGAGCCTTATATAGAGCCTCCAAGTAATAAAACTATATAAGATTATATAAGATTATATTAGATAATATATAATAGTTAAATATATAGCATATAACTTTACCTTAATTGCATGTTAAGAAATATATAGTTACCTTTTAAAGTTGCTAAGTAGGTTAATTACGTGTTAGGAAATATATAGTTAGCTTTTAAAGTTGTTAAGTTAGTTAATTGCATATTAAGTTAGTTAAATTGCGTATTAAGTTAGTTAATTGCATATTAAGTTAGTTAAATTGCGTGTTAAGTTAGTTAATTGCATGTTAAGTTAGTTAAATTGCGTGTTAAGTTAGTTAATTGCGTATTAAGTTGGTCAAATTGCGTGTTAAGTTAGTTAATTGTATATTAAGTTAGTCGAATTGCGTATTAAGTTGGTTAATTGCGTGTTAAGTTAGTTAATTACGTGTTAAGTTAGTTAAATTGCATGTTAATTACACGAAATGCGAAAATTAAAGTCTACTTAAATCTTATCCTGCGAATATTTTCCCGATGTAGTTCCTTTAAGTCTTTTAGACTCTAGCTCTTACAGCTAATAGCTTGCGCTGTACTTAGCGTCCTTATAAATTTAGTATACGTTATTGTAATAAAACGCGAAATGCTTAATAGAATATTCCTTTATACCTTATAACCTTCTTATTACTAGTTCTAGTTCTCCTTACTTAGTTTCTTTTACTATATAGTTACTCTAACCTCCTTTATAGTTTCTAGTATAGTAACCTTATTTTCTGCAATTTATGTAAGCTCCTTCTTTAAACCAATTTTTTTTTTATAAAGTCCGCTTAAATGTCTTCTGCTAATAAAATCCCTAGTTTAGCCTCTGCTCCTTAGTCCTATAATTACTTAATCCTTAACCTCTAGGTTTCTATAGTTTCTTATTCTATCTCTTAGATTTTTTAGTGCCGCTTAAGTCTATTAGCTCTAGCCTACCATTTTATAGTTTATAACTCTGTATTTATTGTTGCGTACTCTACGCCTTATATAACTATAGAACTCTATCTTACCCTTTCTTAGCTTATTCCCTTTAATAGATTTTATTATTAATCTTAATTAACTAATTTATTAACTCCCTTAGAGTTTCCATATCTTCTATTAGGATAATTACGTCCTAGACTTTAGCCTTAAGTCCCTATTTATACTATGCTATAAGCGCCTTATTATTCTACTTAACCTACGTTATAAGTATCTAAAACTATATTATATACTTAATTGCTAAAGTGCGTTATACTAAGTTCTAAAGCTTTCTCTCTATAGTAGTTATTACTTCTAGGTCTTTAAATATCTATATTAACCTTTCTAAGAATCCTTTCTAGTTAGTAAACATATACCATACTTCTTAGTTAGAAGTTATTATTCCATTTAATTAGATTTTGGTAAGGTAAGGTTTAAACCACTTAAGTGCTCTTTCTATTAAAAACAGTCCTGCGTATGCCACTTGGTCTATAGGTATTACTAACTTTACTCCCTCTTGTATAACCTTAAAGTACATTTATATAAGGAATCCTTTAAGTTTTAACTTCTCTCCTAAGAATTGTTTAATAGATAGTAACTTAACCTTAGCCACTCCAATTCTATTAAGTCTTTTTTTAAGTATTTAATTGTTATCTGTTATTTAATTAACCATTTCTTATAACTAACCTACTATGACTAGCTGCAAATCTGCATCCCCTATACTGGTGTCTCCCCTAGACCCTAAGGTTGTAGCTACTATAGATGGCGTTATAACTAGTGCTTTTTATAACGGAACCTTGTAGTAGGAACTACAGTGGGTTCTATTATTAGGCTGGGTATATAGGTAAGAACAAAACAACAACATAATAACAACTAGTGGAGTGGTTGCCTAACAGATTAACTCTAATTGTATTCTAAGATTTACTACAAGGAGAGAACTATCTATGGTAGGGACTAAGGTCCTTTAAATACACAACCATACTCCTAAGAAATCCTCTCTTGTACGTAAGGTACGTGTTATACGTATTATATATAGACGTACACTGCATATACTCCATACACCGCGTATAATATTATATAACTTGCTTACTATTCCTCGTTATATAGTTCTACTAGATCTATCCTAGACTGTGCCTATATTAACTAACTAGCTTCCGCCAACTCTTCTCTAAGTAGTTATAACATTATACTTAAAGCGTCCGTAATACTATCTCCCTCCTCTTTATTTTTATCCTTAAAGATTTCTAATATCTCTAAGTTACCTACTAGAGGTGTAATGTCCGTTTAATTAGTCTGGTTAATATCCTTACTTATTATACCTAAAGCTTCTTCTTCTTTACAAGCGCAATATTATGCTCGCACCGTGGCTGCTATACTGTCGCTTAATAAGATAATGTCATCTCTATATTCTTATTATGCAAAAGCGGGGTTAGTATATATTGCAATAGCAAGTCCCTTGTCTTAATAACCCTTGTTTTACTTAAAGTGCACTAAAGCAAATGTTTAATCGTTCTACGATGTTCGCTCTATTTCTAATGCTAAGTATGCGCGTTCTATAACTCTTAACAGTCTTTAAGTTCCCTAAATAACTTATTATAGGGTCTTGTGTTCAATCTACCGCTGCGAAGCTTAATAGTAAGCTCTTAAGCGCCTTAGATAAGCTTTGTTATTTATAAAAAGTGAAGTAGAAGGCTACAGCTGCTTAATAGCGTGCCCTTAAAGCCCGTCTATCGGCCTCTACCCGTCTTCTTTGTCTTAAACGTGTTCATAAGAAGGTCCGTTCCAAGAAGTAGAAACTAGTTTAACAGGGTTTGTCTAAGCTAGGTAACAAAAGGACTAGCTCTCCTTTTGTAAAGGAAATAACTCCAAGTAGCTTGGCAATTGCTCCTCTTGGGTCCCCCTTAGGTAACTTATTCTTTGGCGATTTTTCTTTGTTAATATTACCTAACCTGCTTTCTTCTAATACTCCTATACCTTTCCTATAGCGTTTTTTAGGTTGCTTAGTGGTTTCTAGGTAGTCTTACTATAGCCTATCCACTTTACTTTATACTATGTTTTGTTATCTATATCCTTATAACTAATAATCTTCAAAACTTGCTATTTGTCTTTCTCTTATCCTCTATACGTGTCTGCCTTATAGACTAGTGGCTCAATATTCCCGTATACTGGCTCTAGCATTGCAACGTGTTATATAGGGTAGATTTTTATTTTGGCTAGTAGGTTCAACTTATAGGTAACTAATAAAATTCTTTACTTAACTTTAAAAGGTCCTAGTCTAACGTAGTCCAATTTCTTGCTTAGTTATCAACTCTTAAAATTTTTATATAGTAGCTATACTTTATCTCTCTCCTTAAGATCTGGTCCCTCAGATCTTTTAGTATTATAATACCTTTTCATTTGTTCTTATACTAGTTTAGCTATTTCTTTGAGGTTTATATAAAGATTCATTAACATCTTCATTCTTTGCTTAGCTATGCTACTCGTCCTTTTTGCTTGACGTGGCGATAACGATGTTCTTAGCTTATATCCATAATTCGCCTTAAATAGTGATGTCCCCATTCCTTCTTATAGTGTTGTATTATATGCAAACTGTGTAACTGGTAATAGCAATACCCAATTATTCTATGCGTAATTAATATAATGCCTTAGATACTACTTTAGTGTCTAGTTTAGTCTTTCTATTTATCCATCCGTCTGCGGATAATACGCTATAGATATTACTACGCGAACTCCTTGTTCTGCCAGAAACACTTTCTAAAATACTGCTATAAATCTTAGATCTCTATCCGATATAATCTTATCTAGTGCTCCATATCTTGTAAATACTTCCTTTATATAGATTCTAGTGACATCTTCTACTAATATCTCTTTAGTGTATACTATAAAGTATCCCTACTTTATTAGCTTGTCTACTATTACTAAGATTGCGTTATAATCTTATCCAGTAATAGGATCTCTTAACTTTAGTAACTTAATAATAAAGTCCTATAATATAACTTCCTATAGTCTTCCTGGTGTCTTAATAGGTTATAGCCCTCTATACGGCTTATACCTTATCAGTTTATTTCTTTAGCAATTTAGATATTCCTTTATAACTTATCTTACTAGTCCCTAGATTCCTTAAATAATATACTCTTCTTAAAGCCTTAACACTAAGCCTATAGCTCCGTTGTGTCCTTATATTATTCCCTTATAGAATTCCTTAATAAATTCTTCTGCAATAAACTTAGGTATATACATTACTTCTCTATTTTTATATTGCTCTAAGTCTGGATCCTTTACCTATGCTTTTTAGATCTTCTATGTCCAATTACTCTCTAGTAATTTATAGATCTGACTTTTCTTAGTCGCTATAATCTTTGGATAATTATACCTAATTAATCTATCTTAATCCTTTTGTAATAAAGCTCCCGATAGCTTTTTATTACTTTATAGTTCAGCCTTTCTACTTAGAGCGTCTACTTGTGCATTATCTGTACCCTTGGTATGCTAAATTTTAAAATAGTATTCTGTAAGCATTTCCACCCATTTAACCTATCTTTGGTTGAGTTCCTTTGTTATTAGGAATCCTATAAGGTTCTTATAGTCCGTCTTAACTATAAATGGTTTCTCTGTGCCTTGTAAGAATGCTCTCTATTCCTTAAGTACTGTAACTATACCTAATAACTCCTTATTATAGATGTCATAGTTTAACTCTAGTAGTGTTATCTTTCAACTATAGTATGCCACTGGGTGCTATCTATCTTAATATTTCTATATAAAGTATGCCCCTAGTGTAAAGTCTAATGTATCTGTTTCTATAACCGTCTCTAGACCTGGTTAATAGATCTTAAGAACTGGCTCCTAGGTAAACAACTCTTTAATTCTCTTAAACAGTTCTTATTACTCCTTTCCCTATGCCTATAGTTCTTCTTTCTTTATTAACTATATAAACGGCTTAATATCCTATAACTATTACGCTATAAACCTTTTATAGTAATTATAAAACCCTAGAAACGATCTTAACTGCGTAACGTTCTCTAGTTCTTATTAATTCACTATAGCCTTGATCTTCTTTAAATCTATGCTAAGTTGGCCTAGTTCGATAATAAATTTAACAAAATCGGTCTTTTAGGTAAAGAACTTGCATTTTTTAATTACTACTAGTATCTGTTCTTTTTGTAGTCTCTTTAAGACCTATTTAATATGTTTTTTATATTCTTCCTTATTTTCTAAGTAGATAATAATGTTGTTAAGGTATACCATAACAAATTTATCTAGGTGTTCTCCTAATACACTATTAATTTGCTTCTAGAATATTGCTAGTGCGTTTATAAGCCTAAATTGTATAACTAATAGCTTATATAGTCCTTCCTTTAACCTAAAGGCTGCCTTCTATTTATTGCCTTCCTTGATCCTAATCTAATAGTACGCCCATCTTAGATCTATCTTTATAAAGATCTTTGCGTTGCCTATCCTGTCTTAGATTTTGCTAATTAAGGGTAAAGGATACCTATCCTTCCTAGTAATGCTGTTTAACTATCTATAGTCTATACACATCCTAAGTTTTCCGTTTTTCTTTAGGATAAACAATACTGGATATCCTGCTGATAACTATAATAGTCTAATATATCCCTTTTATAAGTTCTCCTGGATAAACTTCTTAAGCGCTACTAACTCTATTTCAGTAAGCTTATAGATTAGAAAGAACTTTAGACTTATTCCCTTTTCTAATTCTATCTTATGGTCCTATGCTGCATGCTTTAACAGCTTTTCACTTTCTAGTAACCATAACTTTTTACCATACTTATGGTATCTTTTTAGTACATAACTTAAGCCTCGCTTAGTCTCTTTATATGTCGCTCTAACTTAGTACTATACTAACTTGGTTTACTGTCGCACTTTACGCTATTAAGTATCCCTAATATTAACCTAACCTATAACCCAATTAATCTTTAGATTGTATTTCTATAACTAAGGTATTTCTAGTATCGCCTTGTCCTGTCCTAATAGTAAGATATTAAAAGACATTCTAACTGGTCTCCCTTTAATAGTTATCTAAATAGGTCCTATTTTAAGATTAATAATGCCTCCTCTATAGGCTATTTAATCTCCTAAAATCGTTATAAGTGGATATAGGTGTTCCTTTTATCTATATAGTAACCCCATCCTTTCTACTACTTTTGGTGATATATGGTTCCTAGTTACTCCACTATCTACTAATACTTTAAACTGCTGATCTTGCCACTTGGCTTTTAAATTTAGGTGCTGTCCTTAAATTCCTTTAAGGGTCTAAGGCTCTAATACTAGTTCCCTCTGGTCCTATATACCTCCCCTTTTCCTAACTGTTAGCTACTAGATCCTACCTATACTTAGTCTAACTTTGGCTAATACTTAGTTCGTTTCTTTTCCTCTATATACCATAGACAAGTGTTCTCTGGGTACTCCCACCACTATTATCCATCTAGGCATTTTTCTATAAGGAATCTTCCTGGTTAAAGTATTAAGTCCCCTTGTTACGGCGCTAGTGGAAAACGGTGGATCCTGGCAGACGTGGATTATAGTAGACGTGAGTCACGTAACTCGAGGACCGCATAAAATATCGAGCGGCGCTGCTATTCTTCTCCTTCCTTTCTCTAGCTTTGGATCCTCGTTTATAGACAATCCAATTATACAGGCTTGCGCGTCCTTCTTCCTATGCTCATGCCTTGATTAACTGAGTTGCTAACATTATCCAAAGCTCGTCACTACTCTTCTTTCCTGAGAAGGAACTTAAAAAATATCTACAAACTATAAACAGGATAAGGACACAGAAAAGGACCTAAAGGACAATAATAGAATAGAACAGGACCCTAAGGATAGGACAGAACTAAAAGAACACAAACAGAACGCGAAACCTGAGAATAGGACACGCACAGACTAGAACCCCCAGAAAATAAACAAACACCGGAAATTACCCAATACCCCTACCGCCATGCCAAGAAATACAGCAGCTAGTAAAGCCGCTACAGGACCCGCAAATACCTCCAATAGTGAAACAGTCGCCGTCTCAACCCCCTAGGAAGAACTCGCAGCAGCCAATGCCAAAATTAAACGGCTTTGAGAGCTGCTTAAAACCAGAGACACCCCTGCACCTAGTAAGGAGTTATTAGACACCTATAGACTTACTACAGTCCTTGAGGCCCTAGCCTAACGTACAGTATTAGCATCATCGCGGTCCGCGAAGGTCGCGGACCCCCTGTTGCTTACGGACGGAACTGACCCTACATTTAACAATTAGAAGCTTTAACTGCAAGATAAGCTTGAAGTTAATGCGGACCACTTCCCTACTGCTTAAGCTAAAATGGCCTACGTCTTCGGCCGTACCGGTAGGGACGTATAGACGTATCTACGTCCGCGATATACCTAGGACTTAGCAGACCCCTTCCTTTCTAGAGAAGAGATAATTAACCACCTGTCTTCTATTTATAAGGACCCCTTTAAGATATAAAACGCCCGCCTTAATTACAAAGCCCTTAATATGAAAACGACAGAGACCTTTTTGGCCTTTTAGACCCGCTTTCTGCACCTAGCTAGCTAAGCCTAAATTCCCCATAAAGACCTAATACCAAACCTCTTTGACAAGCTCACCCTAGACCTACAGCGCGCCGTACTACCAGTTTTTACTACTGTATAGATGCTAAAGGTACTTACGGACCACTGCCTGGCTATTAATCAAGGCCTCTATCAAATTAAGGCATAAGCTGAGCGGTATAAAGCCAGAAACTCTTTAAACCAGACTACAAGCGCTATAAGAACGGCCCATAGTGCCCTAGCACAATTAGTAACTCCTATAGCACCAGCCATACAGCCCACCGTTAACTTAGCAGCTAGCCGCACAGCTAGCCCTACCGCGGGTCTGGCGCATGCTTGGCCTATATACAGTGACCCCCGTAGATAGGCCCTTAGTAATTAGGGGGCTTGCTTCTTATACAGCCAAAAGGACCACTTCGCCAAGGACTACCCAACAAAGGCAAAAACGGACGAGGTTCTATTAATACAGGAGGACAGCGTAGAGCCGGAAAAAGAGGAACCCTAAAGGAAGACTCCTCTCTAGGGTTAAAAGGGATTGATATATCACATATTAATCTAGGTTAGCTAGTTAGTAGAAGAAGCTGTACTATCCCTTATACTTTATTTCATAATGGATATCAAGTTTTAACCTCTGCTTTAGCTAACTCTAGAGCAAATGCCTTTGCCTTAATAGACACTCAATGCGCCATAAAGCTGGCCGAATTTTTAAATGCGCCCCTTAAGGAACTGCCTAAACCAGTTCCTATTCGCGGGTATAACGGAAGAATAGGGCCACCTATTATAACTATCTTACAGATCTACCTCCGTGTTAACAGATAAAGGTAGTATAACGTCCCCTTTCTTATTACGGACCTGGGAAGCCATGATATAATCTTAGAAAGAAAATGGCTAGCCTATTTAGGCTTACAGCTTGACGTACAGAATAGATAGCTCCTCTGGCCTAAATCCCTACCCCTAACCCCTTCCTTTATAAAAGAAATCAGTATTATAATAGAGAACCTTATATAGCCCTAGATTAATACCATCTACTAAGCTAATACTATGCGTAGAGACCAGGCCTTTAAGAAGGACATATAGCTTAATCCATAACAGATTCGTATACTATGCCGCCCCTAGACTACCTATGTTACGCCACCCGCACCAGAGACCTAGGAAATTAGTAGTAACCTAGCCAAGTCCCCCATAGAGAACTTAGGCCCTACGCAGCTACAAAGAAAGGCCAGGAATACCAGACGCCATACTAAACTAATAGACTGGAAGGACAACTTACGGAAAATGGAACATAAGCTAAGGAAGACTATAAACCCTATACTATAAAATACGGCCCAATAAAAGTCTGTAAAGAAACCTATAGACCTTCCCCTAGTTAATATCTGCTGCATCGGCGCTGTAGGATTCTATTAGAACTTAGTCCAACCTAATACCATTGCCTTCACTACTAGCTTATATAAAATTGATTAAATAATTAAGGAAAAGGAAAGTGAGCTTAGCGGATAGGAAGGCGAGCTTATAGATAAGGAGCTAGTAGAACAGAAACTACCCTATTAACACTAGAAATTCAAGGATGTATTCTTAAAGGTAGTATCCGATATACTTCCGCCTCACTGACCGTATAACCACAAGATCGAGATCGAGCCAGATAAGGAAAACACCCTTAGCTATAGCCCCCTTCGTCAGCAATCTACTGCCGAATTATAGGCTATAAAGTAATATCTTATTAAGAACCTGGATAAGGGCTTTATTAAGCCTAGCAGTTAAGTCCCTTTCACCTTACTAATTCTCTTTGTTAAAAAGCCAAACGAAGGACTTCGTTTTTGTATTAACTACTATAAGCTAAACAATATAACCCGCAAGGACCGCTATCCACTACCCCTACTTAATAAGACACTGGCCCGAATAAATAGAGCTAAAGTTTTTATAAAGCTTAATATCCGCCAGGCCTTTTACTAAATTAGAATAGACCCTAGATCTATAGATCTTACTACATTTCAGACCCATTACGGAACGTATAAATGCAAGGTACTTCCTTTTAGACTAACCAACGGACCAGCTACGTACCAGCGGTATATAAATGATATACTCTTTAACTACCTTAATAACTTCTATACGGCCTACCTAGATAATATTATAATTTACTCTAAGAACGAGCTAGAACACAAGAAACACGTCTATAAAGTTCTATAACAGCTCCGCAAGGCTAGTCTCTAGGCCGATATTAAGAAGTTAGAATTTAGTGTTAAGCGTATAAATTACCTAGGGTTTATTGTTAGTACAGACGGAATTAAGGCCGACCTAGAGAAAACGGCTATAATTAACCAGTGGACACCCCCACGGACCGTAAAGGGGGTATAATTATTTTTAGGTTTCTGTAACTTCTACTAACGTTTTATTAAGAACTACAGTAGGATTGCCCGGCCTCTTAACCGCCTTACTAGGAAAGACCAGCCCTTCCACTTTAACGCCATATATATGCAGGCCTTTAATAAGCTTAAAAAACGGCTGGTATTAGCTCCTCTACTCGCCTACTTTAACCCAGAACGGCCCTTAATGCTAGAAACGGATGCCTTAGACGGCATAATAGCCGGTATTTTTTCCCAGAAGCAACTGGACGGAGAATGGCACCCCGTTGCATACTATTTAAAGACTATAATAGATGCCAAGCTAAACTACCACATCCATAACAAAGAAATGCTGGCCATTATCTCTAGCTTTCAGCACTAGCGTATATAGCTAGAGGGGACCCCTAAGCCTATTAAGGTAGTTTCAGATTACAAGGCCCTAGAATACTTTATAATAACCAAGGCTCTTATGGCCCGATAGGCACGCTAGGCGGATATTCTATCTTAGTTTAACTTCTTAATTATGTATAGACTAGGCGCTATAAACTGTGCGGATACTCTTATAAGGCGTAAATAGGACCTAGGTAACCAGACAGCTATAAAGATCTTATTATAGACCTAGATACTACTATAACCAAAGCACCTTAACCCCCAGATACAGGCAGAACTAAGTATAGACTCCTTAGGCGCCGAGATATATCCTATTAACCCCTTAGGATTTGACCTTATTAATAAATTGCTGCAGACAAACCGTACAACCTCTTCTCTATAGGAGTACTGTAAGAAGGCAAAGAACGTTACCAGCCCCTAGTCCCTTAAAAACGGATTACTTAAGCATTAGAAACGGCTAGTAGTAGCAGAGGAACAGAACTTACGGACTTGGCTTATTACCGAAGCACATACCTAGGTCTCTACGGCCTACCCTAGAAAGAATAAGACCCGCAAAATTATTAGTAACCGATATTACTGGCCCGGAATGGTTACAGACATTAACCGTTATATACAGAACTACAACAACTGCCATAGGTCTATAATTCCGCAAGATAAGACCCTAGGACTATTAAAGCCACTCCCAATACTAGAACGCCCCTAGTAGTATATCTCTATAGACTTTCACAAGCTGCCTACAGACCGTGACGGATATAATATAGTAATAATCCTAGTTAACCGTTTTAGCAAGCGCCCGTTCTCAATCCCCTATCATAAGGATATTAATGCTAAGGAGGTAGCCTAACTATATATCCATTATATCTACCGAATTTACGGACTACCAGATACTATTATATCTGACTATAGGCCGCAGTTTATATTGGCCTTCTGGAATAAGTTTACTTAGATCCTTAGTATTAAGCTAAAGCTTTCTACAGCATACCACCCCCAGACAGATAGTTAGATGGAGATTATAAATTAATACCTAGACCAGAGACTCCAGCCCTTTATTAACTACTTTTAGGATAACTAGGGCGAACTACTACCCCTAATAGACTACGCCCAGGCAACCCTACCCTATAACTCTACGGGGTTTGCACCTATCCAGCTAGAAATGGGATATTTACCCCATACTAGCTTTAACTGGAATAGACCAGAAGGCCTATAGACCGTATGCAAAAAACTATCTTATAAGGAAGCCTAGCAATACGCCAAACACCTAGAAGAAGCCTGGATGGTAGCCTATAAGAACCTAGAAAAGGCCCAGAAATCAATAGAACAGCAGGCAAATAAGTATAGGCGCGAGCCTGACTTTACAGTGAATAATAGGGTCTGGGTTATAATAAAGAACTAAAAGACAGAACGGCCTAGCCGCAAGCTAGACTATAAGATGGCAAGACTGTATAAGATCCTTAATAAAGAAGGCAACTTGTATAAGGTTAAGCTCCTAGACTTAATTAAGGTTTACCCTATCTTTTCGCCGGATAAGCTACGGAAGGCTGCAAATAACCCACTACCTGGACAAAAGAATAAGCCTCCCCTGCCAATTTAAGTTAATGGCGACGACGAATGGGAAGTTAATAAAATACTAGCCTATAAACTAGTACAAGGAACGCTACGATACCGTATTTAATGGAAAGGCTACGATCCAGACCTAACCTGGTACCCCGCCTAGAACTTTATAGGCTGCCCCTAGAAGCTTAAAGAATTCTATAACCAATACCCTAACAAACCCGGACCCCCAAAGTACCTTAACAAGTAGATGGAGTGCTGGTATAGCGAAGACAATAGGCTGCCTATTGAGCATAAAGACAAGAATACCCCACGGACATAATACGGACATACAAAGCCTGAGGGCAGGCTTTTTTGGAGGGGGGGGTAATATTACGGCGCTGGTAGAAAACGGTGGATCTTGGCAGACGTGGATTATGGTAGACGTGAGTTACGTAACTTAAGGACCGCATAAAATATCAAGCGGCGCTGCTATTCTTCTCCTTCCTTTCTCTAGCTTTAGATCCTCGTTTATAGACAATCCAATCGTATAGGCTTGCGCGTCCTTCTTCCCGTGCTTGTGCCTTGATTGACTAAGTTACTAATACCCCTTAACCTTATACTTCTACTAGGTGCTAACTATGTATATACTTGGCGTTCCTAAACTACTTTTCCTCTGGTGCCTAATATATCCTTACTAGGTACTTCCGGTTCTTATCTTTAGGTGCTCTATGCATGTTATATATATCATCCATATAAGCTATCCACGATAGTATATAATGCGCTATATATTTTAGGTTAACTCTTAGTTTGTCTTTGTTTTTAAGTTTAAACCTATACCTAGTCGACCTAACCACTGGTATCTCTACTACGGGTACTAAGATTTGTCGCTTGCTTCTCTAGTCCCTAGATCCTTCTTCTAGGTTCCTTAACATTATAATTAATACTCCTTTAATGTGACTTATGCGTTTCTCTGTAATGGGTTAGTCTTAGACAACTTTTTTATCTAGCTATATATAAAAGTCTGCCTATTTGTCATTATATCGTTGCCTATACCACTTTCCGTACAACTGGTTTAGTGTATATAGTTTATCCGTTAGAAAGTACCTTGTTATTGCTGCATCGTAATATCCTTTGGTATGTCTTTCTTTAAATCTGGTTAGAATATCTAGATCCTCTTCTTGTTCTAGTTTATCTAACTATTTTACCCTAGGTGTCCCTGTACTCGGCCTATTAGTAACTCTTTATATAGGTGCTCTATCCCTTATATGACCTAGTATAGCTAACCTCTTATCTAGCTTTTGCTCTTACTATATAATAATTCTTATCCTAAACTTATCTATAGTTTCTTGTTTTCTGTGTCTTGTAGCTAGATCTTTATAGTTATCTTGCTTTTTGATCCTAGTATTAACTGTTTAATTTTTAGGCTAAACACTACGTTTACCTAGGATTGCTAATGTTCTTATTCGTTCTCCAAACTTGTGGTTTTTAAACTTGCGTCCTATACTTATTCATTTATTGCTAAATTAAGTTACTGCCCTTTCCCATTAGTTTTCGTCCGTTGTGGGTCCTTAGGTGTGTCTTATCTTACTTTAAAAATCTTAAGCTTCTCTTATCTCTTTTTAAGAATCTTAAGCCTATGGCCTTTTGCCTTTATTAAGTAATAAGCTAGTACTAGCAGTTGTCTACTTACTTAGTTTCTTCTAAATGTTACTCCTATTATCTTATAAAGCAATGGAAATTGTATCTAATGGTGTTGTAATACCCGTTACTGAACCTTATTCTGTAATAGTCTCAGTCTTTACTTCTATTTTAACTTCTCTAAGGTCTGTATACTTCTAGTAAGCTACCTTTATTGCCTTATTATTGGTAAATACTTCACCTTCATTAAATTTATTGTCTTTAATGTCCGATCTACGAGCTAGTTCGTTGGTTCCTTTAAACTTAGATAATAATGGCTCCTATAGCTAATAGCTTGCGCCATACTTAGCGTTCTTATAAATTCGGTATACATTGTTATAATAATACACAAAACTATTAATTAAACACTCTTTTATTCCTTACAGTGCACCGTCGTCCCTCTATACGTATGTGCCGTCTACTAGTCTGGTTCCCTTTACCATGTAGTTACTCTAACCACCTCTATAGTCTCTGGCAAAATAACCCTGTTTTCCACAATTTATATAAGCTCTATTTTTAAACCATTTTTCTTGCTATAGAGTCCGCCTAAATGTCTTCTACTGCTAAGATCCCTGGTTTAGCCTCTGCTCCTAGGTTCTTTAATTACTTAATCCTTAACCTCTAGGTTTCTATGGTTTCTTTTCCCATCTTTAGGTTTCTTTAGTACCACTTAGGTCCATTAGCTCTACGCCATTCTATAGTTTTTAACTCTATGTCTATTGTTGCGTACTCTGCGCCTTATATAACTATAGAACTCTGTCTTGCCCTCTCTTGGCTTGTTCCCTTTAATAGATTCTATTATTAATCTTTATTAACTAATCTATTAACTCTCTTAGAGTATCCGCATCTTCTATTAGGATA
>Ga0307507_10007767_pt1 | contig 15298 bp, 20 predicted proteins | sample 7_EM_MG_FD_207223 | JGI IMG/M metagenome (GOLD analysis project Ga0307507, IMG submission 207223) | Populus trichocarpa ectomycorrhiza microbial communities from riparian zone in the Pacific Northwest, United States - 7_EM | ecosystem: Host-associated > Plants > Roots > Unclassified | place... | reverse complement strand
GTTCAGGTGCGTGGTCTACCTGAGGAAAGCAGAAGTCGACTTCTGCTTTCCTCGCTTCAATCTCTTATAACTAATGTTTTTGTTCTTCTTGTGCAGAATTTGACAAAGGGCCCTCCCTGGCTCATTCAGCAAACCAACCACGACGCCGCACACCCATCCCCATCAGCCAATGCTGCCACTCGACATGCGCCCATCATCCGACATGCTGACACCCATTACAGAACTCAACTGGCCCATTCCGCTCCATCCCCCCCATCGCAAACAGCGCGACCACCACAGTCATTGCCCTTGATCACATCCCCATCATCAACAACGTGACTGCCACACGTATGCCCGCCGCTCGACCTATACCTGCCGGATAACATGCCCATACCCATCATCCGACATGCCACGCCCATCACAAACTCAACTGCCCCATTCCGCTCCATCCCCATCGCAAACAGTGCGACCACTACCATCATCGCCCTCGATCACATTCCCATCAACAGCAACGTGACCGCCGGACCTGTGCCCACTGCTCGACGTGCACCCGCCGCTCGACGTGCGTCCGTCATCTGATGTGCTCATGCCCATCATCCGACGTGCGCCTGTCAGATGGCCATTTATTTACTATACCACCCAATGAACTTTAGCCACCTCTTGTAGCTACTAGCCGGTGCATGTATATTTCGACTGCTGTACTCTAAGTATTAGATAAATATAATCCTCTTTTATGTGAATTTATGTGAATTTATGCGAATTTATTTGGGTTTAGATACTATGTAGATGGTGCAGCACCACGACATGTCATATTGAGTATGATGTTAATAACTACAAAGAGGTCTGTGGTGTAATGGTTATGTCGCGCAGTTGCCGGGCTGGCTCGGCTATGTGCCTGAGGTCATGGGTTCAAACCTTCAGTTTGAAAAAACTTCCTTTTTTTCAAAAGGACCTCCAGACATAAGACATAAGCCACCGTATACGTATGGCTGGGTTTAAAATCTAGCCAGACCCAGAATGCGTATGATCACATGACCTCCTTGTTTATTGCACGAGCCCCACATCCATGCACACTCAGCCAGCAACGACGAAGTGGGTATGTTTCCCAACGGGTGAAGTCCTGTGAATCCTCTAGGGATGCAGCCCATGCAACCGTTGCACACACTCTCACCTCAAGGCCAATTACCCTCCCCTCCCTCCCCCTCAGCTGCCTCTGATGCGCACTGCCTGGGCATCCAGCTCGTACAGCGTCGCGGATGCCGATGATGTCGATACCACATACGTAGGTGAGCAATAAGCTTGCTCAACACCTGTCTTTTCTCTGTCTAATCCAGCAGCAGTCCTCACTGCGCACCATGATGAACAGGCACTTTACTGCCGCAATGAACTGCCACCAATGCCTAGAGGCCGCCACGGACCTCACAGGCCTCTCTAATAGTCGCGAGAGATTCATGACAGCCGGTATGCGCCAACATCGGCTCCTCCGGCGTCGTTGCCCCCAACGCCGACGCATGCGTCGCCTCAAATTCGGATTCTGTGCTGTAAAAGTACGCTGCAGAGTACCGGGACTTGTTAGAACACAAGCAGAAACTCCCCCGAGCATTTTTCAGATCGCCAACAACTCCTACTACCACACGAGACAGGTGATGTAGTGCGTTTTCTTCAGGTGCGTCGTGGCAAGCGCCCCACAGCCTCGTTTGATTCTCATCCATGCATCAACAGCGGTGAAACAGGGAGCGGAAAGTCAGAGAACAGACACCTTGCCATTCGAGCTCAGCTTGAGCAACCAGGCAAAAAGAGCTCCAAGCTCGCTACCCAGCTTCCGGCTGCAGAGTTCGTCCTTAAGACGTTCGGAAACGCTCGCATCCTCTTCAACCCGAATGCATCTCTCTTCGGAAAGTACAACGAGCTGCAGTTCTCAGACCGTGGATCGCTGCCGTGTCAAAAGGCTCGACTATTGCCTTGAGCAGAACCTTGTGGCTGCCATGTCTTCCGGCAAGCGCAGCTTTCACATTTTCTACCACCTCGTCGCAGGAGCATCTCCAGGAGAAAAGCAGGACCCCCACCTCCTCCACAAATCCACCCGCTATTACCTTGGCTGACGTGCGACAGGGGTTGCGAGACCTGGGCATGACGAAGATGCGCAGCGTTTTGATCAGTTTGCAATAGCCTTGAAAACGATTGGGTTCTCCACACGACATGTTGCACAGACGTGCCAGCTCATTGCCGACATCCCTCACCTTCGCAACCCTGAGTTCACCACTAACCGTCATCGCAATGACGATGCGGCTGTTGTGCAGAATATGGACATTCTTGAGGCTGTGGCGGGCTTTTTCGGCATCCAGCCTGTTGCTTTGGAGGCTGCATTGCTGTACAAGGCCAAGCTTGTCAAGAAAGAGCTTTGCACGGCATTCCTTGATCCAGATGGTGCATCCAATAACAGAGACGACCGTGCGAAAACTGTCTACTCACTCCTCTTAGCATAGTTGAACGAGCACATTAATCAGCGCTTGTGCAAGGACGACTTCACTTCCTTCATCGGCCTTGTTGAGCTCCCCGATGCACAGAGTATGTCCAGTTGACCCAACTCCCTCGACCAATTCTGCCTCAACTTTGCCGACCAGAACTGCGTCCAGAAGTGCCGGTTTGAGAGCCACGTTAACGAGTGCAACCTCGAAGGCATCGCGCGGCTCGCTCCACAAGTAGCATATTTCGACAACTCGGAGTGTATTCGCCTCCTGCAGAACACCCCTGGGGGATCAATGCATATCAAGCGATTGGGCAGCCGAAGAAGACAGATCGTACGAAGGTGGAGGCCTTCCTAAAGCGATGGGGGAATCACTCATGTTTCAAGGCCGGCGCTCTGGTTTCCCCTCGTTCGCGGTGAACCACTTCAACCTCCCTGTCACGTACTCGTCTGAAGGTTTCCTTGATCGGAATAGGGACGCCATTAATCCAGATTATATGTCTTTACTTCGTGGAGCTACGGATGCGCTCGAGGGCACGGGGTCGATTAACCCTTTCATCAAGGGCTTATTCTCAACCAAGGCTATTACAATGCGGGCGCATCTGAATGAAGACGCCATCGTTGCAGCGCAGCAGGCTGTCAAGCCCATGCGTGCCGCATCAACTAGGAGGAAGATCACCATCAAGCACATGCGAACGGTGAAAGAGGCGTTGGGGCTGGATATCGAAGAGAGGGACGGGAGGAGGAGGGACCATCAGGCGGACCTTTGACGAGCGCCAGTCCGTGTGCTGTGGGCAAGTTCAGAGCTGCTTTGGATACGCTGTTCAAGACTCTGGATGAGACGTAGCCCTGGTATATTTTCTGCATCAACCCGGATGTCTCGCAGCTTCCGAATCAGTTCGAGGGAAGGAGTGTGAAGGTGCAGGTTAAGAGTGCGGGGTTGGTGCAAATTGCGAAGAGGTGCACGAATGTGTTTGCGGTCAATAGGACGCCTAAGGAGTTTTGCGAGCGGCACTCGGAAGGCTTCGAGGGTGGAGGTATTTCGGAGGGAGATGCTTGTGAGATGGTTGATCAGGCTAGGACGGCGTTTGTGCTGTGTGATCGGGATTTGATCTTGGGCCAACGTGAGGTGAGATTTCGGTCGTTCTATTGAGGTTCATGCGTTATCTGACTATATGGTCATTGTTAGGTGTTCCTCTCCCGAGTTGCTTTCCACACGTTCGAGGATGATCTACGGTCTCACGGCGTGGAAGAACAAAAGTGAAATCGTATTCGCGACCAGGAAGCTAGGCCGGCTTGGATCCTCATGGTTTGCATGATCCGTATGCTCTTATCGGATACGAAACAACGACCTTGAACCTTCACCATGGGGCAACGGTTTCAAGAAGCCTTCAACAACTCCAACCAAGCCCTCCCCTTCGTCTCCGTTCCAGAGATTCGAGTTCCCAGCAAACGAGATGTACAACGATTACGAGAAGAATAAGTCTGTTCGGGCCGAGGACTTTAATGGTCGGAGCAGGTTAACGAGTAACCGCGATGAATCTGTGTCAAACTTTGGGTTAGAGTTATATTATATGCCCCCTCTCGGAACATGTTCCAGAACACGGACAAGAGGGGGGCTCATGGGGAAGGAGGCGCTTGCGGGTGAGATTCAAGAGGAAGAGATTTCAGGTTTGTTGACGGAGGGTTCGGCTCGTCGACGACAGGTTGCGTTGTGCTGGATGTTTTCTGGGTGCCCACTCCTCTGCTCGCCTATGTTGGGCGTATGAAGACCTTGTAGTTGTACGTACTTGTAGTAATGACCACGCTTTGCCAGAAGTTGGTCGTGCGTTCCGGCCTCGCTGACTCTACCCTCCTTTATGAAGTATCTGGCACCAGAGTGAGAACCTTTTGGCCTGTTGGTTAGAATAGGTTCATGCATCAGATATAAAATTAACCGCACCGAGAATAGCGGTTATTGAGACTCAGCGTCGGCGGCCTTTCAAGCTATTGGGCCACAATCAGTTTCCCTTGCTTGTGAGAAAGGAGCTAAAAGCTGTAGAAAATACACACCTATCCTCCAGGTCGAGCCGCTCGTGAATCCACTCCCTAAGATCAAATGGAAAATCCCCCCTCCTCCCCACCACCCACTCTTGATCCCTATATTTCTCCAACCACATCTCAGTGTTCCCATCGAACTCATTGCAGCACGCGTAGAGGAGCGCTCTCAGCTCTATTCCCTGCAGGTGGTGGCGAAAGAGTTGCGCGTCCAACGTCGCCAAGCGGAGCCGGAAGTGTGCGCGGAGCACAGCGTCGGCTGGAGTCTCTTCGGCATGGTTCCCACGCGAGTCTTGGAAATCAGACATGAGGATTGAACGCTCAGAGTCATCATCGAACCACCTGCCACCGACGGCGGCCAGCCAGGCGGGGCGGAACCCTGCCATCTCCCAGTCAATGACACCTGTGACTGCACCGGTGGCAGGATCAATGAGGATATTGAAGTCGCTCAGATCGCCGTGCGCGAAGTGGAACCGGTTGTGGTTGGAGGAAGACACCTCTGACTGTTGGGTCTTGCTGTAAATTTTTTTGACAACGTCGTAGACTTCGAGGGTCTTTTCGAACACCCAACAGCTGACTTTCCCACCGGTCCGTGTTGGAGGCGTGCCCAGGAAGGCGAAGGCTTCCATAAAACTGCGTTCAGAGTTGAAGGGTCCACACAGCTGGGGATCGACCTGGCGGGGGTAGTCGAGAAAGGTCAAGTCATTGATGGGACCGACAATGCCAGATTGCCCTTTGAGAGTAGGAGTGAGCCTCGGAGAAAAGAGTGGGGTAAAGAGCGGATAGCGAAGGGAGTTGTGGCAGAGGCTTTCATCACTCCTGTCTCCAGAGTATGGAGAGATACTGCCACACTCAGCCGAGGTGATGTTAAACAAAGAAAACATGATCTTCGCCACATCAGTGGCAGTATGGCGCTTTTGCTCATATGTGAGTTGTTCGAAACCATCGGCCAGACAAAGACCTGGCATGTATTCCATGAGAATCCATTCGGCTTTCACAGGGTTTTTCGGTGTGCCGCAATAAAGGTAAACCTTTGGAACAGGGATAGATGTGCGCGCTACAATGTTAGGTACAATAGAACATGGGCGAGCATCGCAATAACACAACAACAACTGGCGGTAGTGACCTCGCACCAGCTCCATCGCCGCCACCTCAGCCTCTGTCTTCACAGATTCACGAACAGGGAGGATAATGCGGGCAACAACTTGCATGCCGTTCTCTAGCATGAACAAAAACACGCGTGCGAAAGCGCCGTCATCCATACGAGCATGGTGACTAAGTGGAGTTCCGAAATGAGATGAGATTATGATTTCGATGGCCTTTACATCGACGTTGGCGGCTTGCCATAGTCTTTCAGCGTTGGACGTCCTTTCGCAGCAGGAGCTCATGGGTAAGTAGCGTTCAGGTGGAAAGTTCAGGGATACTTATACGTTGGCGGTGGAGGCTAAGCACTAATTAGTGAAATGTCACATGTTACATGCAATCATTGGATTGCGCCTATTTGGCTAATCTCTGACGTAATGACACATCAGTAATTGAGAGTTTTTGGGTTTCCAGCGGTTTCTCAACGCAGGAAACCAGAAAAAAACCAAAAAAAAACCAGAAAAAACCAGAAAACGTCGGAACATGGAAACACATGTCCGATTCCCAGGAAACCTCTCAAATCGAAATGCTACAGAAACCTAAGAAACTGACGGAAACCTACGAAACCTATAGTAGATGCATACGTAAATTTTTATCTGCTAATTATACCGATATTCAAACTAAAAAACTATCCAGAAACTAACGAGTTGACTTCGTCATAAAAGAATATTGTGTTGAAAACGAGTTCACGGTTTGAGTGGGCTGGAAGGGATGTACTGTACCATTTCGATCAATTCGGCAGTAACGCGTAACGGCCCCTACTTATATTATTCTTTCACTGCCCCCTCCAGCGACAGACTAATATAAGTAGGTTTAGGTTTAGGTTTAGGTCGATGAGAGATACCATCTCGAGGACGGGCGTTAAAAAGTTTAATATGATGGTTCCGTGAATGATAGATGTAAAGAGTTGATGTGCTTCATATTACTTAATGAATGTGCATGACGGGGCGTACATGGAGGAAGGCAGCTTGCCGGCGCCGCGAAGACTGAGGTGAGATAATAATGGCTGTTCTTAAGATAGAGTCGAGTGTGGGGACGCCTGCGCTTTCTGTACCGATATCTATTTCAACGGACGTTAAGGAGATTGGGAGCAGGAATGAACTCTGCGCGTCGGTGAAGATTGACCTTGAAATCCGCATCTGACCCAACGTGGAAAGCAACGGGTTCGACCGCAGTTTCAAAGGACGAATGAAGACCTGTGGCGAGATGAAGCTCGAGTCATCTCCTAGTGTCAAGCTTATTACGCGACGCCTATTTATCGAGGCGTAATTAATCGTCTACCTGGACCGTTCCCAAAAGTATCTGACGACAAGGTTTCAGTAAAATGTAAGATTTGGGACTCACATAAGACCCGTCGACATAAGTAAAATCCGGCAATAGGCGCAAGAAGGGGAGAAGAGAATCGAAGTCTCGTCAGAGGATATCCATGCAGGGAGCCAATGGAAAAGAGGTCCTGTCGCACCGAAAACGTGGATGGCGAAGTCAAAGGGTTTCTGATATGACAAGAAATTACTTCCAATATGTCGCTACGCCGAAAGACCTTATCTTGGGCCCAGGTGTCTAGAGGGACGTCGGATTCAGGGGCCCCGCTGAGAAGTAGCCCTCAGATACTGTGGTTCCTGGGAGTAATCCTAATTCCATCGTCGCTGAAATCTTTGGTATTTGTGGCGGAGGGTTTAACCGTATGAGTTTAGTTTTGGTGAAGAAGTGTCTACGCACTTCCGATTGCAAAAAGATTCGCTTTGATGGCGGTCCGGTGTAGGAAGGAAAGCAGGTCATTGGGCTGCCTAGCCTAGCTTGCGCTTGTTTTATAGAGGGGCAATATACCACTTACTTGATAATCTTCCTCTCTTGTTGAGCTTGCGCTCGTCGCTATGTCGTGTGGGTTCTTGAATACTTCGACGGTGACAAACATTGATCAACACGAATCTGATCAACGATCAACGTTGTCCTCGAAGACCACCATGATCTCCAGCGTCCGCCAACTTTGCTAGGCCACCACTTACCGTTTACGCGCCTCGAATACAGACCCGAATTTCCCTTTACATGCTACCTCCCTCGAGTTCAGGGAAACTGGAGACCTGTTCAACTCTCCTGCTCAACACTTGGGGTGAGTTGGCAATGTCTCATTGAGGAGAAAGCTGACACGAAGAACTCAAATATCATGCGTTACGGATGAGATTTAGAGAGGGAAAAAGTTTTGAAGAAGTTATTGCATCAGGGAAATACGGCACGGAATGGGTAGCGGCGGTACGTATCTATCCTGAGTTATTCAGCTACTTTTTGCTTACAACCCTCGTCTCTCTCCTTAGTTACATAGGCTATGTTGGTTTTCCCGTGTTTCGCAAACGTTTGTATAGCGTTCACCGCCTTAATCCTGGCCCACAGATAGTTCGGAAACCCTGACGTAAGCAACCCATTCGCCGCCCTTAACCACATAAACGATCGACGACAAACGGAGAAGTTTAGTTGGGAATATTACGGATACTTGCCCGACTCTCTTGTTGCTTGCGCTCACGGTACATGCCCCATAATGATTGACTTCCCTCGGAGCACCATTCATCTTACAGTTCTCCCAGCATGTTATTATATCCCTTTGGACTCAACTCGTGCGTTTCGGGGACATTCTCAGACAGAAAAACATCTCCAACAACGTGATAAGGGTGATAAACGATGGGAAATCAGTCTTCGAGATTCGGGAAGGTGTGGAGTGGAGGCCGGTCGTGCTGTTTAATAGGTATGAGCGTCCGTGTTCCGAACGAGTGACCATTCCCTTCTAATAAAATTCTCTCATGCTGCAAGAAACTAGTTAACTCACTCACGCGTCCCAATTCCCGCGGCAGTCTCGCGCGAATGGCGTCCTTTGCTTCCCCTCCCTCAGCACCCCGCAGCTCCCCCCACGGTTCACTTTCAGTTATCAACGATTCAGCGTCAATCGGACATTTCATGCCCACTGAAGTTCATTTCAAACCTCGGACTTACCCAACAAATTGAGGACGCAAACGTCTTATGGTAACAACCAAGGTTTTGCCCGCACTCTAACTCCTGAAAGTCAACGTGGCACTGTTGAGGCCTGGGTGGGATTTGAACTTTTTATACCCATTAGTTGCGTTTTGAACTTTTCTCCGACAATGGACAATGACACACCCCTGTACCGTTGGACTTTTTCTTTGCCTTCTAACTTTACGACCTGCTCTTTCATAATTTCAATTATCTTCGCTTGCTGCCTTCTGGCCTTGACAACTAAGCAGCGACTTTCCATAGATCGCACTGTTTCACCACCCATTCTCTAAAATGGGCAGGGCTCACCGCCATTCGTCATGAGATCGGTTTTGAGTAATTTCTCCTCTAAATCCGACGGTCAACACTAACACATGAGGATATATAAAACTCCCCTGAGTCTCACACTACCTGGCCAGATGCACGATCTGCTGGGTGTGCGTAACAGTATTTCCGTAGCAGCTTACGGGGTGGAATCCGCCTGAAGCTATGCTGGAATGCGAGGCTCGAGTTATTAAGTTACACCAAAAAGAAAAACACTGTGAGTATCGCTACAAGAGTGTCCAAGGACGTGAGGGAGGATTAGATAAATAAACCTAAGAACACAGGCCGAAAATAAGATGAAAAGAGAAGGAAATCAAGGGAGATACATGGGTGTAAAGTAGAGCAAAAGGAATTTCCATAGACCGTGGCTATCGTGGCCCGGGGGATCTATTCGTGGATAATATGTCCCAGAGGATGCTGGGTAGGCTCGCCAATATTTGAGAAATATGATCCCCACTCTTCTAATCTACAGAGCAGCAATAAAAATGAGTATTTCCCCCTGAGACGAGGAAAGGAAAACGTACGCAAACCCAGTCGGAGTGGTAGACGACGTCGACATGAAATATGGGTCGATGTATGGAGTTGGCGGTTGTTCAGCAAAGTTGTCCACAAGCCCAAGATATGAACCCTGCGGTGCATGAACCATCCCACCGCCGCTTGATGACTGGCCCCTGTACATCCCCATACTATTCACCGACACGGCGGAGGCGGCATGTGAAGCTGTGCTTGATATTGTGGGGACAGCATAGGATCCCCCACTTGGACTCGACGACCTAGCGTAGGAGCTTCTATTTGATCTCGTGGGTGCGACATAGGAACCTGTGTCCGAATCCGGCGCCCCTGGATGGTAATTGAGTGGTACGGAGTGATTGTGCGTCGCACTCGAGCCCGTTGTGTCCATCAAACTCCCAGTCCCACCGCCAATCCCACCGTATCCCTGCGTTGAAGATTTTGTTTCGGCGACAATGGGATACCGGTTGTTGAATGTGGAGGAAGAACTGGATGTGTCAGAGTTGCCAGTTATTGAAGTGGTCATACTCCCACTCCTACTCGAAAGCTCGGTTGGAGTATACCAGTAACTGTGCGACTGATAGTCAAGCGGTGACTGTCCAGTCATCGAAAATTTGCCGTGCGGAGGCAATCTTGCGAGTTCATTGCTATACATCTGCTGGGGTGGCTGAAGACCATCCGATGAGCGCTGTGCGTGTAGCAGTCTGTGTACCTGCGATAACTGCGGAGGAGGAAGAAGTCGAAGTTGATCTTGCGTTTGAGACTGGTCTTCTTGAGCGGCAGAACCCGTCTCTTGTGGCAATGGTAGGTGTCTCATGGGTATAGGCACATGCCTGGTCACGCGTTGTAAACCAGAAATGTTTCTTGGGAAGTCACTCGGTGATGGGGAATCATCCTTGGGGGGAGAAAGAGATGCCATAGGGGGAGAAAAAGATGCCATCGGGACCTCAGAATCCCGTTCGCGCTTGTTCGCAAGTAGATTAGGCTGTGGGAGAGGAAGGTCTCCGAGGTGCGTTAACTCGTATAGGATATCCCTAAACCAGAATATATATATGAAAGCACAAAGGGGGGTTGGAGACAAACATACCAGCAACGACCTGCTGGATGCCACCGGTCCTCGGACTTCTTTAGTATCCGCATGCATTTGTAAACATCTGACATTTCTTTACTCGGATCTATTGACAGACCCGAGTGCTTCCCTCCCCTGATGCTCACCAGCAATACAATCCCGGATGTGAATGCAGGTAACTAGTAGGGCAATTAACGTCACCCCAACGTCACCCGCGATTATCAAATGCAGAGTGATACTTACCAGAAGTTGCGACGGAGGGATGAAATTCCTGTTCTGCAGAATGTCAACAATATGGCTACATGACCTTGCGGCATTCGTGCAGATGGCCAAGGAAGGAAATGGAGAGGGTGACGGCTTGTTTTTTGATGGGATGAATGGACGGTGGACAAGAATCTGGACGTGATAGTAGGTCCCGTATAAGACGATAGATTGCTTGGAAAATCTATCGTCTTCGCGGTTTGGATCCCAACGCACTATAAAGTTCGACCGTATCGTGAATGTGTCAAATTGAACCGAGCGATGGCATTACGTACAATGATTCGGGACTGAGTCAACCCATTTGTTGAGAGCCGAGTCAAGCTCCGCCACTATATGCTTCTCCCACTGAGGGCCGACTAAGCCAAGCAAGCTTTTAGACTTGTTGATCGAATACTGCACAAAGTAAGTGTTTAGATTTGCATCAAAGAGGCCCTCCGATCAGATAAAACTTACGATTGTACGCAAGGCAAAGCTTGCAATCTGGTGTAGCTTGATATTGAGAATGAAGTAACTGATAAGCGAAGGTTTATTTGCGGGTTGCTTGAAACGCTGCGAAGGATCAGGATGTTCCCAGTATTCGTCATCACACTCAACGGGCATGTCAAGGTCAAAGCTGGAAAATCAACCTCAGTATTAAGAATTCCGAGTACGGAGATAAGACTTACTCTTCATCTTGAATTGCACAGGGGCGACCGAGAGCAGTGCTAAAGTCCCTGTCCAAACAGACCAGAAACCTGCGACGCATAGGTTGTCAGATTTAATTTGTGATGTCTGACTTGGGCTAGTACCAAAAGGCGCGCTTCCACAGCTCGTCCTCTATGGTCATCACATGGTCCCGTGCTTTACGCCTATGTGCGCCTACCTCCTGTGCCAACCGGATACCAATGCCAACCATGGACCAACATGACAGAGCAGCAGAAGAGTCTTTCAAGAACATTACCGAGAGCTGGAGAATACGTTCAGATGAATAACGGATGAGAAAACAGTAACTTACACAGTAGAATTGCATGTCGTAAAGTGAAGGTGAGACTAAGAGCGACCTAACTGTCTGTACTTGCTCAAACCACTTCCAGCCACGGGAATGAGGTGAATCCCGTCCGTCAAGAAATACTCGCGGATCCTCTGAGAACCGTGATCCGATTGCGCAGACAAGGAGAAGGGTGCATGCAAAGCCGGTATTTGTGAGATGTAGATCTTCTGAAACGGATCTCTCAAAGGTTGGCCGATGAAGGACGGCTTGATAGAGATTGAAGTGCAAAAAAAAAGCGTCGATGAGCTGCTCCACGAGATCCCGATCAGGAAATGAATGTATCGGTGGGTTGTCTGCGCCTCCAAGGCATTTTTCCCACTACAAGAAATGAGACAGATCGCTAACATGGAAAAAGGACGAGACGAACGGGTTGTGGTGCCCAAAATTCAAGACGCTTGTGGCCAAGACTCATTGAAGGAGGGGCTTTGGAGTTGTCGGTGCTCACGTACTCACTCTTGAGCTCCATCGCGGTCTGAATGAGACTAACTCCACTCGATTTTCCGAAAAATCCGTCTTCGAGCTTGTCACTAGGCCTATCGATGTCACGTTTCTTCACGTTTTCTACGAGAGTTGAATTAACAAAGTCTTCGTCTTGCTGGTCGGCGCCAGGTTCACCGACCCTACTGATGTCGGAGGTGGTTACATTGACAGAGCGCGGCAAGGAAGCGGAGCTACAGACTTACTCTGCTTTCACAGCGGCGTCAGGGGAATGGCTTTCTCGGTCTGTGGCAATGTGGAGCTCTTTCAAAATGTTCTGGTCTGGGCATAACTAGTCGGAATAATTGGACTAAGTTTTTTTAGTGGATTGTTCAACGTACCCCCCGCAAAACCTCTTCCAGCATTTCCACGCGAAGTTTCAGCATTTCCACGCGACGTTCCAAGTTTTCCACGTAACTAGACAGGGAATCAGACTTGTGAGTGGGAGAATAGGTGGATTTCCAAACCCCTTTGGAGGACCTCGTTTCTAAATGTCGAGAATTAACGACAGCCTCCAGTGAAACATATCATGGACGGACTCACCTTCGCTGCCTCAACATACGTACAATCAAAACTGCACGTTATACAGTTTAAACATCGATTTCCGGGCATTTGGACTCCGTCGCCTGATGAAATATTAGTGATGAAATGTCGAGGAGGCCACTTATTTGCATACATCGGACTAAAGATGACGAAGCTTAGGTCAGTGGCTAAACAACCGATAGACACTGACACACTTTTCTTCCTCCTGCAGATGTCACATGCTCGTTGTATCCTTCGCCTCTTTTGATTTTGAGGCAGACCTGACGTGTTGTCCTCGTTGAAGTCCTCACCTTCGGACGACATGGTGATGGTGCGGAGGTGAAAATCGGATGCGAGGTTGGAAGGCTATAGTTGCGGACAAACAAAGTCATTCAATATGATAATGATACCTTGAGAACGGGAATTTTTATCGAAATTCTGACTTCAGATTCATTTTTGCCTTATCTTTCCCACGCCTTTTTGGTGGGTGCAGCCTGGGTCGAACTGTACTTATATTTTTAGCTATTTTTTAGGCGTGCCAAAATTTGCGGTATAAAACCCTTAAATCATTTCTGGAAATTCTGCTCGTTGGATTTGAATACTTAGCAACCCATTTAGATGATTTTCGGAGTCCCAAAAAATCGGTCAGTAAATTGGATGCCTTTGTTTGTCCGCAACTGTACATATCAAGCTTTGTCAGGGCACGAACTAAGTATAAGTACGGTTCTCGCGATCATCGATCAGCGCTCAGCCCTGGTTTGGCATCGGAGAGACCAGACTCCGCACCACGTGTGCGGCAGGAAGTGTATTGGATTCTACTTAGATCAGGGGTCGCTCGAAACACCACTTTCTGTAGCTTTGCCAACCCACAGGGAAGTCCGAGTGTGAAAGAAAGGGGACTTTGGGTGGATTCAGATTCGACCCTTCCATATTTTTGGTGAGCTATTGGTTTCCCACTCTCCACGGAAACCTGTATCATATTGCTAAAACTTACAGCGCTTCCAGATTGTAATGAGAATCTCGTCTTTTTTTTTCCACGGCTTACTTACCCTATTTGGCTTGGGCAATGAAAAGTGATCCAGCACCATTTGGATACTCAAAGAAAAATTCTGCAGAGAAAACATCGTGAATAAATTCAGTAACGCTCCAATAACGCTCAAAAGATTTTTTTTTGTGCTTTACGCCGTACATTGGTGTAGCAGGCGATGCCCGACAAAAGGTCGGGATGGCAGGAGGCTTAGCTATAAACATGATTCCTCAAATTGCGAGAAAAAAAAACATGATTCTCACTACAATTTGGAAGCGCTGTAAAAGGCTCGCGTTGTCCCGATTTGACGTTCAAGCACCACTACTTGTAGTAGTATTGTTGAACACTGCAATTTACAAAAATCAGATGTCACGACCTTGAAATTACCCTTGTTCAAATCAAACGCGCAGAAATAAAAGCGCCTATCCTAGCCCTTTCCTTCCCGTCCAATTTTATAACGATCTTTTGGGGCGAGATAGGACTTTTCTGGAGAAGACCACTCGTTCGCTCTTTATCCAATCATGAGGAAACTTTGACTTAGGAATTTATAAACTGCGGAACAAAAGTTACGGTCATGGGAATTACCTCCCATTCCTAGGAGTTTCAAAGCTTTCTTCTTGTTTATTTTTGAGTTTTTTGAGGGGAATGGAGGCTGTTCGAGGCCTCCGTCCTCTCAGGAGTGTAATGTCAAAAGTTCAACTTGTGACCAAGTTGCTTCCTGCTGACTTCCATCCGTATAAATTCCGTTCCCGTTTGTGCACTGCTTCTCTGCTCTGTAGAAATCACAGTATGGCGCGGTGCCGCGCATTAACCACATGGGTGGGTTTGATAACGTCAAGACTAAACCACAACTTTCGGGCGGTAAAATGGGGTAAGCTCGTCTTTCGCCCTGAGTTTCACGTGGGGATCGTCCAATGATGCAGATTTCCTCTTTGCTTCGACGCCAAATTGCCAGAGACGGCATCAAGATCTCGAAGGCGCATACAAAAGCTCCTTAGTATTTAAGAAATTTAATTTCGGAACATGATTGAAATCACTCCATAAATTTCTTTGCGGGGAAATCCTCCGCTTCCTCCGATTGAGACAAGTAGCGAGCACCATTGACTAGCGATGGCGATTGCTTTCCGAAGACGCCCCAAAGGTATTTGGACCTCGTTTCACTGACAATTTAATTCTGCGGATGTCTGTTAGAATGTGATGCAAATATATATATGTATACAACCTAAAACACGTTCTACGTTAGCACCCACATGCACACATGATGAAGAACACATTGACCCTGGACTTCCAGCCGCTCACAAGGCGAATTACGGGCGGAGTTCTCATGCCTGTGGGTCATAGCAGCTGCTATCAAAATAATTCCGAAAATGGAAACCATAGCAGCTGCTATCAAAACAATTCCGAAAATGGAAATCATAGCAGCTGCTATGATTGCTGTATTCGGAATTGACA
>Ga0307507_10007766_pt1 | contig 15301 bp, 14 predicted proteins | sample 7_EM_MG_FD_207223 | JGI IMG/M metagenome (GOLD analysis project Ga0307507, IMG submission 207223) | Populus trichocarpa ectomycorrhiza microbial communities from riparian zone in the Pacific Northwest, United States - 7_EM | ecosystem: Host-associated > Plants > Roots > Unclassified | place... | reverse complement strand
AAAAAAAAATTGCATTTTATCTTGCAAAATAAGTATTGTAACCAGTTTATAATTATCTATTAGGATTTGGTCAAAATACCAAAAATCCCTCAACAATTAATTTGCTTAAATAATATTTAGAGCATTAGGATTTAGTTGTATACTTTAATATTTGAAAGTATAAAATTACACTATAAAGTATATCTTCATGTATTAAAGATATAAAATAGAAAATAAATGCATTGCTAAAAATTAGGCTTTAGAATGGTTAGGATTTAACTCGATATGATAGAGATTTTCTCACGAAGAAAGATCTTCCTTGAACCTTAGATGAGACCCACAAATAAAAACATGTTTTAGATTAACAATTAATAAACGATGCAACTTACTATAAGTAAAGTGTACTCAGAGTGATACATCTTCTTATTGCACAACTAGTCACCTTACCCAAACTCTCATAGACTAAAGTTTTTCAATGACCATGATACTAGGTAGTGATTCACTTTAATCATAACTTTATGATTAACCCAAAACACTCCTCATTTCCAGAAGACAGCTCTGCCATTTAATGTTGTGCACATCATGACATTGACTCCTAGTTTCCTTGGTGAATCACGTCCTATCTTTTCTATGACAATTTGCACTCTTCTTAGATGTGGTCAACTGTATCCTTCTTGTCCATGTTTGGTAGCGAACAATTATTGTTCTTACTTAGTCAATATATTGATGTTTATATTTTTATATAAACACATTTATTCTTGTGTAGACACCACTAATGGCTGGATAATTAGATAGCTTATAGGTTTACTATAATGGAAGCTTTAGAAGATCTTTTCGTGGGTGATTGATGTTTTTTTAAGAACAAGGTATTCTTCATGTCATTAATTAGGTTTTGATTGATTTTGAATCGTATGGATCATTGTTGAGGGGATGAAAATTTTAAAATTTTGATACACTTATGCCTCAATGAACTTATGAACCATATTTTTTTCTAGTTTGGTTTTCTGGCATCATATTAATTTGTAATTGTGTTTATAAATTCCTTTCACCTGACATGTCAATTTATTAATTTGTAAGATAATCAATATGTTTATTGATTGTTGATTCTTTAATCAATATGCTATATGTTATTTTTTTTTTCTAACAAGAAGAAATTACAATTAAGAAATTAATTCCAAGAACAAGTATTGGCCTCGCAAATCAAGCCAAGTGTTGAATTTTTAACTTGACTTTAACAGGTTAAGAAAAGACAAGGATGACAAACTAGAAAAACAATAATGAAAAGCGATAAAGGTAAAAATAAATTGTAAAGAAAAGCAATAAACAAAAGTTGTAAACTACAATAAATGAAAGAAAGAAAGCTTGTGAATAAATTACATATATGAGGTTGGTCATCTTTTATATTTGTTAGATGGCCTTTTGTAATTTTATTTCATGTAAATTTAAAATTTTAATTCTATACAAACTATTTAAGTTAGATAAGGAGTATATAATCTTAATTTTAGTATAATTTGTACCTCTTATTTGCTCACATTCTTTTTATTGTATGTGTTTTTATTATACTATAATATCTGTCCTATTGTATTTGCCTACTGCAATACGGGACTTTGTATATTTATTGATATTGTGAATCTTGATCTCCTAGTTGATAATCTATTTCAACATGTCATTCTACCTTGCAAAATACATACATACATATATATACATACATATATATATTAGAGTAATCACACAATATATTCAAAACCTATCAAACTATTTAAGTTAGATAAGGAATATATTATTTTTGGTATAAACAGGTTGCAATGCTTAAAAAAAAAAATTGACTTAAGAAAATGAACACCACTCACAACAATCAGCTTCATATTTTCTTACCTTACTTTTATTCGAAAGCTATCAATATATTTTTTTTTTTTTGAAATATTTCCAGATCAAACATTCCTTGACCAAGTACTGGTTTGAGAAATATAGACAGTTCAAAGTTAAAAGCACCACGAACCCACGTCTGTCTTCCAAGTAGGCACGACAACGTTGTTGAGATAGAGTTGGAAACAGCTGTGGCCTCATGGCAGTTTCTAACAGCTCCTATTGTTCCTTTGCTCTTTGTTCAAAATTTCGTATGAGTTGCACAATTTCATCTTATATCATCTCACCATCTCTTTGCAAGCTATTTAAACAGTTTTATCAATCATGGATTAGCCAATTGGAAACATAAAAAATACGATCAAATGACACAGAGCCAGTTCTGTGGCTTGTCAATGATTTAATATAACAAAGTATAGAAGTTTCTAATCAATTCCTTGGATTATTAAATCTACAAATCTGTACGGCCACATGATCTTTAATGGAACCAAGTTGGGTTTTTCTTACCACGAAGCAAGTTTGAAGTGGCTGATCTTGAATTCACACTGCACTTATAATGCAATTGGTTTTCTTGGTCCGAAAATCAAAGTTTTTATGGCATTTACAAGTGCTTGAGGATTTAGAGTAGCATCAACTTTACATATTGCTTCAGAATCATCTATCTGAAGCAACTCCAACTGAGATTGCAACAGCTTTGCCGGCATGAAATGCTTCCCTTCTGCAGCTCTTTTATCTAATCGCTCCGCAAGCACCTCAGCCTTGGCATCCAGCAACACGAACTTAACTGCACTGTTAAAGCTTCCATGATGGTAATCAGAGTCTGCAGATCTAAGAATTTCTCGATATTGTTTCTGCAGAGCAGAACAGCTGAGCACTACAGTTTTTCCACTGATCAAGCTCTCCCTTAAAGCATCTTGTAGGATTTCAAGCCATGGAATCCGGTCTTCCTCTGTTAGAGGTATTCCTTGATGCATTTTGTCTATAGTGATGGGGAAAAAAAAAGAGTCAGTGATAGGACGCAAGAATGTAAAGAAATTTAATAAATGCATGAAGACTTTAAAAGCAAACAACAATGCAGTGAGTAGTTTTATAAAAAATACCGAATTAGTTTATAGGTACCTTTGTTTGATTGAGGGTGAAAATCATCAGCATCCAGAAAACTACAGTCCAAAGCTTTGGCCAGAAGCTCACCTATTGTACTGTTGAAGTACAGACGTTTTTTTGTTAAATAAAGGGGTTTGAAGCACAGGTTAGGTACGGGAGAATGGGATATTTTTCCAGTCAGAGGATTTTTAGTTTTAGCAAGAGTTCGCGATTTCAACTTATATGGGAGTTCGAACTTACACTAAACAGCACAAGATCAAGAAAATGAAATATATGCCAAGTAGATAAGAATATAAAATGCAAGAGAACAAGGAACAAAAGTATATGATATGAACAGGGAAATAATGAATGGTTAAATTCAGATTTGTACTAGCAATATCTAGTTGATCACTCAACAAGATCCAGTTTCACCAAGCCAATAAAGATGATGGAAATCAGCTTTAAGCTTTACAAAAGAGATCAAAAGAGACAGATTTATAAGCATCAATCGTTGAATTGGTGAGATAATGGTGAAGCTGGTTCTACTTGGGAGTTAAAGTTAGAGTCTTTTGGTGGTAGGTTGTTACTGTTCACGTTATTCTATCAAGGCACTCTTAATAGCAGCCTCCGCTTCCAAATTTTATTATTTTGTGGGTCTATTTTAAGGTTTTTTAAAGTCTTTATTTTATTTGCATCCACTTGCACGATCTGTATTAATGCGTTTGGGTGGTTATGATTTATCGTTATACAGGTTAGGTAATTGGCAACTTTAGCTTTATGTCTTCTTTTTCCAGCAGTCAATAAAGTCACCAATTCAGCGGTGTGGTTTATGTTGTTGAAAGTGTGAGGCTTTCTAACAGGGAATGATTCCTTGAATAGTTGAACCTACTGGTGTGAGACTAGTAGTCCATTATTTTCTCATCTTAAACTCTACATTATCCTATGGTTTACAGTCTCTTAATCCTAAACTTGTTATCCTGTAATTGTTCCCGCCTTGTCCTACAAAACAATCTGTTCTGAGTGTAAGAATATTTCTTTGTTGTTTAACATTTGCTTTCTTACTCATCTACTATGAATTTGAACTGTTGATAGCTCTAAGTAGATTCTCCCTTAAAAAGGAACACCATAACCATAACTGGGAACACAATCACAGCCGCAATGATGACCTTAAACACATTAGCCACTTTATAATGCTTTGAGAACAATAAAGATGGATATGAATCTTCAAGGGTGGGCAGCTAGCTTTGTTGAGGATATTACGGAAATAAAGAAATAAGAATCTCTTTACATGTAGATATCTCAGATACAAAAGGGAAGAAACTGTAAAACTTAGAAAGCCTAGACATTTTGTTTCTTGTTTTTCCCATAAACGATTGAGGTTGATTCAATGAAACAGTGGACAAGACAATACTGAGGATTTTAATTCAAGGATGTCTGAGATAAGATGAAGGGGAAACGTAAAAACATTATGGTTGAGGTTCAAAGCTTTTATGATTTCTTAGAACTGATAACAACAAAAAGATACATGAGGATAGAACTTACGATTTCCCAGCGCCACTGACACCCATGATTACAATCGCTTTACCTATAAACTCAAAAGAAAAGAATACTATCAGGATATTAACAAAGAACAATCCCAGAATTGCAACAAAGAGGAAAAGTAGATTAAGTATGTTTGAAGCATTGAATATAGAGACCTTGGAGATCAGAAGCCATATTTGGCTAATTACACACACTTGCGTAATCTCAATGTTCTCAAAAGTATGCAGCTCCAAACGCCAATAAAAGTTTCCTTCTAACCCCAACCAAAGAATAAATGAATGTGACTGCAGGAGATAAGTATGAAAGAAATGAGAGGGCAATCGAATTCCAAACACCTTGCGATAATTTGAGGCACAAAATCCCAATGTAATACTGACCCATGGTCTGCATGATTATGGGAATTTAGATGTTGCGCATAAAGATTAAGATTCAGGTCAGAGAGATAGATTTCATTTGAAGAAAGGAAATCAAGCAAGGTCACAGTCTGGAAAACATATAAAATGAATGTTATTGATGCATCTGTTCTTAGTTTAAACCTGATTATACTCGATCTCCAAAATCTGACAGAAACTCAAGGTTTTAGATGAGCCAACAACATCCGTGAACTTCAAATTGCATGTTTGTGTGACAAGACCATAGTCCATGGTTCAAAACCAATTTTATATATATGTTCATGCTGAGGGTGCAATTTGGGCACCATAAATAAACAACATACACTACAGCCTCAAATAATTAATAAGTTTGAAATGTTATCATAAATAACCATTACCTGACAGCAAATTGATTTCTGTGAAAAGTGGCATTCAACAATATAATGTCAGAAAAATAAAGAGATGAGTTTGACCTTCTAAAGCAACTGAGGATAAAAATAGAAGACGGAGAGAGATGACCTAAACGATCTGATCTTTTTAGACTTGCATCTGTCTGGGCCTGGCTTTATATATTTTTTTCAGACAAGACCTATGACCAAAATTATTCCTTCACAGGCAGCAGCTCCTGGCTAAATAACGTTTTGCAGCTGCCCTACCAAGTTTGGCTACTGCCGGGTCCAACTCACTTGTTGGACCTAAGCTTGACTTATCAAAACCAAAGAGCCGCCACTCTTCTTTCTTTTTTCTCTTTTAATTACCAGCTTCAGAGTTGGTGGGTAGTGAGACTCAATCTCCCCTCATCAAATTTTAAGTTCTTCATCCCTGTATAAATTAATTAAATATATTTATGGAAAAAAAAATTGCGGCATGAATGAAGACAAATAACAATCACATGCCGCTTGAGACTTAGGTTTTGTATGGTTCTCAATTAAAAAAAAAAAACTAGAAGTTAAATATTAATGAGTTGTAAAGGCCAAAGTAACATAAGTCGAGTTTTTGGAAACATTAAGTGAAAATAGTAAATTTAAAAATCTTTTGGGAGTTTTAAGGATCTAGCAGATAGATCTAAGGGGTTTATACGAATATAATTTGAAGATGAAATGTTCTTTGTGGTTTTAAATAATTACTTTAAGAATAGGTTGTTGCAAACTACAAGTCATTCAAATTTCCAGTCTCTAACAGTAATCTACACGAACCACCAGTGAGAAATTTCCTACACCCTTTTAAGAGAGAGCGATTATTATGTCTTTGAGTGCTAGCTCTTTTCTTTTGTGTTTTTCAAGTATTCTGAAACTTACGTAGTTTCTATACAGGAAATACGAGGCATGACATTCTATTTAAAGAGAAACTTGAAAAATTCTATAAACAACAACATATCAATTTGTCCCCTGAATAATATCACATATACTATTTCATGACAATTTTAGAAATTTATTCAATCAATTCTCTACTTAATTTTTATAGGTCTAAAATTGTAATTCCCTGTATAATTACATTCTAGTCCTCAATTTCTAAAATTTATTTGCAATCAAGTCACATATGATTAATCATCTCATTTTAATTTCTAACCAATGGTTCTTATATGTGTGACCCATTAGGTTCCCTAATAAGTTGGTCCAAATATAAATCACAATCCTAAATAAAATAGGATTAAATAAATTAATTTATTGTTAATTCAACAATTGATTGATTTATATTTGAAGATCAAGTACAATGTCTATCAACCTATCATGATCCCCTAAATATTAGAAAAGTCATAAGTGATTTAACTTAATCTTTTAGTGATCAATTTTTTAATGTAATTATTATCCATTTATCAACAATGTTCTTATTTAGACATTATAGCATGAAGTGTGTCCACTCTGTCAAATCATGTTTGTTATCAATAACATAGTCATTGATTTTTTGAATAAGATTTGAAACTCTTTTCAAATCTCATTTCACCTAGTGCAAGAATTTACAATCAATACTATTTGAGAACAAATGAAATATTTTTTCTAATTCACCTACGATGATAAATCCTCTCTTGATTACTCAAATACCTTCATATAGTTCTTCTTATACCCAATATTTGCTTGTTTTTTTACCCTTGATTAGAACAGCGTGTAGTAAGATCAAAGCATAACATTCATTATATAAGATAACTTAGTGATCTCAAGTATAAGGATCACTTACACAACTGTCATGTGAGCCTTTCCATAGATACATGTGATCTCTCCATATAAAATTCTCATGTGGGTCAGTTCAGAGTACATGTCATCTGACATGCATCTACATATTATTTCGAGGTATCCCTCATATCTCAACTTATGAGAACAACTGCTTCCTTTCATAAAAGAAAAAAAACATAATATGTACTATTCTCAACAACTATAATTAATATCCAGTCTTAATATAGCATTAACCAATAACATTTACTAACAATTCTTTAATGTAATAGGAATAACATAATTATAACAACTTTATAATTTTCTTTGCAAAGCATTTTTATCCCAATGACTTATCTTTACTCTAGATTCATTAATCAAATATTTGATTAATATTAAAGATAAATACATTTTTATTAATAAATTAAATATATTGCCAACTAATTGGCTACAAGATATATACACTAACAATCTTCCACTTACACTAAAATCAATTACTCATGTATTAAATATCATATCGCTCTACTTAACAATAATGCTTTTACTAGGACAGTGGCTTAGTAAAAGGATATAAGTGGCTTAGTAAAAGGATCTAGAAGATTCTCTTTAGTAGGTACTTGTTCTATCTTTACATCTTTTCTTTTTATGATTTTCTAATCACATAAAAATTGTGATTATACATAAGATATATAGTGGTAGAATAGTAGTTCTTCTTCTTCATGCTGCAACTGGAAGTGGGCTCACTGCCTACCACCAGCAACAGCACCAGCAGTGGCAAAAAGGTTATCGATGTATTGCCTGTAGCGCAGGCAGCAATCCTATGCTACATAAACCACCCAAATCTAGCAGCATTATAGGTATTGTGGTTGGTGAGGCAATGTAAAACCCAATAAAAAGACAGTATTAGGACAGCCTATGCTAGGAAATAATTAAAGAAATAAATCGGCTTATTCTAGATGGAAATTGGGGGAGGAAAACCAGCCTATCCTAGGTGAGAATTGTGGGGTTGTAACTAGCCCTAAGATAACTCGAAAGAGGGATAAGAACAACCATGACCAGCACCCAAATACCCTTATCTCATTTAAGAAGGGTATACATGACTTTTCCTCTCCCCCAAAACTAGCAGCCTTAGCTGCAGCAACAAACACCCCTTCCCAAGAAGAAACCTACCTAAAACTAGTTGCATGTCTTGAGTGTTTGAGTGAATGGAGAGTTAGAAAAAGGAGAGAAAACCAAAAACATGAAAGAAAAAGGAGCCTAAAGGGTCAGCTAGAACAAACATAAGGAAGAAACCAAGAGAAAATAGAAAGAAAAACTGTTAAAACCTTCCCTAAAGCTACTTAAAATTGTAAGGTAAGAACAACATCGTTTCCTTACTTATTTCTTTGAGATTTCAAGACAAAATAGAGAAGGAAACCTCAAGGGAATGGCTTAGGGTTCTTACGCCTATGATTAACAAGGATTAGATATAAAGATTGAAGAGAATAAGGCTGAAGGGGGATATAATTCCAGAACCTTTAACAAAAGAAATAGATGAATGCTAAGGGAGATAATGAAAAGAGATGAAATGAAGTGATAAAATTTGTAATTGTGACCTTGTTAAACTCATATAAACATGCTTAAGCTGAAATAAAATTCATGTGTTATGTTAATGTATTGATTGTGCATACATGATTGAAGAGCTTGTGTGAAAATGAAATGAAATGAAAGAATGTGTAGAATTGTGATCTTGTTAAACCCTTAGAGGAATGCTTGAGCTGAATTAGAATTGATGCCATGATTAATGCCTTAATTTTGTTTGTATGATGAATGAACTTGTATAATTATGAACCAAGTGGATGGATATAAGTTTATGAAATGTTATTGTGAACATACTTATGATAAAAAAAAAATGATGAATTGCATATGCAAATTAGAGAGAAATGGGCTGTAGTGTTCCAGTCATGGAAAAAGAGAGAACCATGAAAGGACTTGTTATGATGAACACCTTAGGGGAAACAAGTCTTAGGACAAAAATGAGCCCTTGTTTTATTATGAAATTGCTATTAGTTTGTGTTGGTGTATTGCCATGATATAATTAAAAACATAAAATGTATGATTGTGGCAACTCTAAGTGTTGGTCTTGAAGTGATAGTTAGGAGAACCTTTGGAAAATATACATGTTGAGACTTTGTAGCGTATTGCTTGATAACTTTGTGATAAATTGGATGTGATTTGGTGACGTTCTATGTCCAACTAGATTGGGGTACGTTGGTAAGGGGGAAAGCTTAGCTTATACCTTACGCTTAGCCTAAGAAAAAAGTAAAACCATAAATGACTCAATTGTCGCTAACGATTTCTGAATCGGCAACGACATAGTTTTCATGTCGATTTCTAGGTCATCAGCGACTCAATTTTTTTTGGCGATTTCTGAGTCAACGGTGGATTGTGTTCGCTGACAATTCCAAGCGTCAGCAGTGAAATTTGTTTTCGTTGATGATTTCTGGGTTGACAGTGACTCGATTTTCATTGACAATTTCCGAGTCAACAGTGGTTGTGTTCGCTGATGATTCCATGCGTCAGCCGTGAAATTTGTTTTCGTTGATGATTTCTGGGTTGACAGCGACTCGATTTTCATTGACAATTTCCGAGTCAACAGTGGTTGTGTTCGCTGATGATTCCATGCGTCAGCCGTGGAATTTGTTTTCGTTGATGATTTCTAGGTCGGCAGCGACTTAGTTTCCATTGATGATTTCTGAGTCAACAGTGGATTGTGTTCGTTGATGATTCCAAGTGTCAGTCGTGGAATTTGTTTTCGTTGATGATTTCTTGGTTGGTAGCGACTCAGTTTTCGTTGACGATTTCTAAGTCAACGGTGGTTGTATTCGCTAACGATTCCATGCGTCAGTCGTGGAATTTGTTTTCGTTAATGATTTCTGTATCACGAACAACTTTGTTTTTCGCTGACAATTTCTGTGGCACCAGCGACCTAGTTTTTGCTAACGATTTCTGTGCCACCAGCAACCCAGTTTTCGCTGATAATTTCTGTGTCACCAGCGACATAGTTTTCGCTAATGATTTCGGTGTCACCAGCGATCCAGTTTTCGCTGATGATTTTCCATGACAGTAGTGACTTACTTTCGTTGACAAATTCCATGTCAAAAATGATTTAACTCTCGTGATGATATCATCGTCATGATTTTTGTGTCATCGATGACCTAGTTTCAAATGATGATTTTTTGTGACAGCAGTGACTTAATTTCGTTGACAAATTCCATGTTAAAAATGATTTAACTCTTGTGATGTTTTCGTCGTCAATTTGACCTAACTCACTACAAGACTCACAAATTAAACACTAGGATGTCAAAAAGTGACCAATGTTTAAAATTAAGAGAAGGTCTTAATATGATGACTTTTATTGTATGATTATATGATGAGTGGAACACTTGAATGTGAACATGTGTATTATTGGGATATGTATGGTATTGGTTTATGTGATTACTGGATGCAAATATGCCGATTAGTGATCATTTGATGTATCAGGCGGTACGACCGGGATCAGACATTCGACCGGACGAGAACACCCCATGGGAGGAACAGGTAGGTGGTCTCCACCCTCTTCTTAAATAATATCAAACCTCTAAAATGATGTCATATAAAAGAATTGTTCTATCTCGTTGTGACTACTAAATTGTTCATGGAATGTTTGATTTGGTATTGTGATTAGCCTTGGCTAATGGCATCCGAATTGGATGACCGAGTTTGGATATTGTGATTAGCTTCCGCTAATGGTATCCGAGAGGGATAACTGGGTTTGGACATTGTGATTAGCTTCGGCTAATGGCATCCGAGATGGATGACCTGGTTTGGATATTATGATTAGCTCTGGTTAATGGCATACGAGATGTATGATCGGTTTTGGTATTACAACTTAGCTTTGACTAATGGCATTTGAATTGGATGACCGAGTTTGAGTAATGCAATTGACCGTGGTTAGTGGTTTTCTATAAAGGATGACCGAGGTAAAGCAAAGTAATTTAGCCATGGCCAAGGTATTAACTCCGGTCCCTACAACTCCTATAGAAAGGTTGGGACATGTGAGTAAGGATAATACAATTGATGAAATAATAAGGGTTGTATTATGTATATAAGGAGTAAATGAATGAATATACTCACTTAGGTTATTAACGGAAAGTAGTGATAATATTCTTTTAAATATCTATTATTATGTTTAAATTATTTATAATTATTGTATCCATTTTGCATTATAATAGGGACGTCATACAATCAAGATGCATATAAATCCCATCTCACAAGTCCATATATTTTGTTATGAACTATGTATTCGTATGTTAAGACGTTATCTATTTTGTTTGAACAAATGTATTAGTTGTGAAATTGTCGTTAGACACTTTTGTAAAGACGTGTAATGATAACTATATCAAAACAGGAATGTAAACTTATGAATATGTAAATATAATGATATGGTGCTTGTATTGTGAATTATCTTTTATTAAGATGTTGAATTCTAAGATTTTATGAGTATTGTATTATACGAAATGATAATACCTATAAAATACAAGGGTGAAATAAAAAAAGTTACCATGAATTTCGATCATGAAATGATTGGAAATCTCGGGCTATAACAGGCAACAACCCATGGTTGCTTCCTCCATTGCCAGCGGATATTAGTTGTGCCCCAACACAACCAGGTACGCTAGCATGTTGGCGCCGCCGCTAGTGGTTGTTACATCCACCAAATCATTTTTTTTTCTCCTCAAAACTCCTGCTAGAATTGTAGATTCTGGCCAGATTCAAATAATCTGTCCAAATCTGGCTGGAATAGTAGCTATTTTTTAAAACAAAATCATAAGAGAAAAATAAAATTTGGGTAAAATTAATTTTGCACATAAAATTAATTCACAATTAACATCAATAATAATTTAAAACATGCAATAAACAATTCTAATTGTTTAACAATGGCTCTAATACCACTGTTGGGTTTCTCGAAACACATACACGATAAATTTAAAATTTGTTTAGGAGTCCCAAGGATCCTGTTGGATAGATTTAGGGTTGTATAGGGTTTATACGAATATTACCTGAAGATTATATGTTCTTTTTAGTTTGAAATAATTTTTTCAAAGTTGGGTTGTCATAAACTATAAGTCATTCAAGTGTCTGGCTCTAACGGTAATTCACTCGAACCATTAGTGATAAATTTTCTAAGCCTTCTTAGAAGAGAGAGATCGTTATGCTTTTGAGTGTTCACTCTTTTCTTTTGTATTTTTCAGGTGTTCTATAATTTATGTAATTTCTTTATAGAAAATAAGACACATAACATTCTATATATAGAGAAACCTGAAAACCTTATAAATAATAAAATATCAATTTGCCCCCTGAAAAATATATCATATATTATTTCACGATAATTTTAGAAATTTATTCAATGAAGTCCCTACTTGATTTTTTTTAGATCTAAAATTGTAATTACCTTTATAAATTACATTTTAGTCCTCAATTTCTAAAACTTATACAATCATGTCATATTTGATTAATCATCTCATTTTAATTTCTGACTGATTGTTCTTATATGTATGACCTATTAAGTTTTCTAAAAAGTTGATCCGAATATAAATCACAATCCTAAATAAAATGTGATTACATAAATTAAACAAATTAATTTATTATCAATTCAATAATTGATTGATTTATATTTCAAGATCAAGTACAATAACTACCAACTTGTATGATCCCCAAAATATTTAGAAAGTCATAAGTAGTTTGACTTAACCTTTCAGTGACCAGTTTTTTAGTGTAATTATTATTTGTTCATCAACAATGTTTTGCTCTAGACATTATAGCATGAAGTATGCCTACTCTGTCAAATCATATTTGTTCTCAATATCATAATCATTGATTCTTTGAATAACATTTGAAAATCTTTGCAAATCTTATTCCACCTTGCACAGGAATTTACAATCAATACTATTTGAGAACATATGGAACATTTTTCCTAATTCATCTAGAGTGATAAATCATCTATTGATAACTAAAATACCTTCATATAGTTCTTGTTATTCCTAATATCTACTCATTTTTACCCTTGATTGGGACAATGTGTAGCAGGATCAAAGAATAACATTCCATATATAAGATAATTTAGATCACTTACACAACCATCATGTGAGTCTCTTCATAGACACAAGTGATCTCTTCATATAAAATTCTCATACGGGTCAGTTCGATGTACATATTATCTTACAAGCACCTATATATTAGTTTTAGGTATCTCTCATATATCAGCTTATGAGAACAACTGCTTTATTTCATAAAAAAAAAGAACATAACATGTATCAGTCTCAATAGCTCTAATTAATATTCAGTCTTAATAGAGCATTGACTAGGAACATTTAGTAATAATACTTTGATGCAACAGGAATCTCATAATTATAACAACTTTATAATTTTCTTTGTAAAATATTTTTGTCCCAATAACTTCTTTACTTTAAATTCATTAATCAATTATTTGATGAATATTAAAGATAAATAAGTCTTTATTAGTAAACATAATGCTTTAAAGAATAAACATACTAAACCAATAAAAACAAATAAGAATAAAGAGAATGATGATGTATAAAAAAAAGTATGAGCATGACTATGTTTGTTATAGAGGATACATCATGAATACTCTCTCCAACCAGATGTATGATCTTTTTCGATGCTATGAAGATCTTGTGAAAATATGAAATGTTTTGAAGACTAAATACAAAAAAGAGAAGCAAGGTATTGAAAAATTATTTTTTTATGAAATATTCTGAATTCAATATGGTGGACAACAAGTCTATTATGACTCAACTAGATGAGTTGCATGTTTTTATATCCATAATTAAAGATTTGAAGATTAAAATTTCAAAACCAATACAAGTGGTTGGCAATTATTGCATAGTTGCCACAACTTAGAGCAATTATTTGATCAATCTCGAAGAAGTCTTGAGAATGGTAACAAAGTGAATGTTGTCAATAATAAATCTAAAGGCAGGAACATGTCCCAAAAAAGGAGGTTTACTGATTTTGACAACTCTAGCAATATCAATAATGTTGTTGGCCCTTCCAACAACTTCAAGAAGAATAAAAGATGTGTTTCATAGTGAAAAAATAAAGGGACACATTAGGAAAAATTATAGGTTTTATAAAAAGTGCAAGTTGGAGAATCCATCCAAGCAAATACAATACATAAAGAAGAGGAATAAATGGTGATCATGGTGACTTGAATGTATATTAGAATAATCTCTTAAATTAACATGGTTATTAACACCAGATTTTTTAATTGATGGTATGATTCTGCTGCCACTGCCCATATTTGCATTGATAAATACTTTAAAAATGTTAAAGAAGATAAATATTTTATGATGCATAACAATATTAAAGCAAAACTTATTGGAAAAGGAGTTGTGGATCTTTCTTTCATTTCCAAAAAAATTACTTTAGTTGATGTTATATCTACAATTATGTTGTGCAGGAATGGAAATAAAGCAGTTTTAGAGGTTGAAAATTTGATCTTGCTTAAAAAAATATGTTTTTTTTAAGGGCTATTCATATGCTACAATATTCAATTTTAGTATTAGTAATAGCAAGAGCAATATTTCTATTTATATTGTCATATCTCATTATGACATAATAAAAAGTTTATGTCTAAAAATGGAATGATTTTTATAATTATGAAACTTGAGATAATTGTGAGATTTGTATAGAAGAAAATATGAAAAAGAAATCATTTCTATGGGTTGAAAAAGATAATGATATTCTTGATTTAGTTCATTCAAGTATTTGAGAACTGAATGACATTTTAACTAGAGGTTATAATAAGTATTTTAGTACATTCATTAATGATAGTTTTAGGTACACTTATGTTTATTTGATAAAAATTAAGAATCAAGAATTTGAAAAGTTAAACTTTATAATAAAGTTGGAAAAAAAAAATAGAAATGAGGGTCAAATACTTAAGAAGTGATATAAGAGATGAATATTTCTTTATGTGGTTTTTTTATATTGCAAAGAAAATGGAATTGTACTTCAAGAAAGTGCTCCATAAAACCTACAACAAAATGAATTGGTGAAAATAAACAATAAAACATTGGTTAAAAAGGTGAATGTCATGATTTTCAATGCTAAATTGCCAATTAATATTTGTGAAGAATATTTGCCAACAACTTGCCATGTATATAATGAAAATACTTTTAAAATAGATAAAATATAAAGAAATCAGGAAAGGTTAAAAGCCTAACCTAAATCACTTTAGAGTTTGGGGTTATTTAGCTTATGATAGAGTACTCG